>Ga0210392_10000684_pt1 | contig 19769 bp, 21 predicted proteins | sample IncBWC30OmetaG_FD_161057 | JGI IMG/M metagenome (GOLD analysis project Ga0210392, IMG submission 161057) | Forest soil microbial communities from Barre Woods Harvard Forest LTER site, Petersham, Massachusetts, United States - Inc-BW-C-30-O ...
CAATGCGGGCACCGGTGGTGACGCGATCAGGTGGTAGCCCGGTTAAGAGCCATTGCAGCGGAATCTGGCGGCAAGCTGCAAATCATCATCGACAAATTCGAAGCGACTTCGGAGCGCACAAACGGAAAGCCTGCCCAGATGGAAAACGTGTACGCCATTCTGCCTGGCAGCGATCCGCAGTTTGCGAAGACCCTATTCCTTGTCTCGGGGCATATGGACTCACTTTCATCCCGGTGGACGGATCCCGTGCCGGACGCGCCTGGAGCGGATGATGACGCTTCCGGCACCGCCGTGAGCATCGAATGCGCCCGCTTGCTCAGCAAACTTTCGAGCAGTGGTCGAGCAGGGTTCCGATCGACATTGCTGTTCGCTGTAGTCTCCGGCGAGGAGCAAGGCCTCCTCGGAAGTGAGCACATGGTGGACTGGATTCAATCGCAGGGTTATACGGTCGGCGGAATGTTAGACGATGACATAGTCGGCGCCGATCCTTCGCCAAGTGGACCGCATCGCGTGCGAGTCTTCTCCGGCGAGGGTAAAATTGACGACTGCGATTCGCCCTCGCGCGAATTAGCTCGAGCCATTGAGGAAATCGATGGCCCCAACGCGATTCGTATGATTTTCCTGGTGGACCGTTATGGCCGAGGCGGCGACCAATACCCTTTCTACAAAAAGGGGCTACCCGCTGTGCGCTTCACGGAGCCGCTCGAGAATTATGCTCACCAGCATCAGACTCCGCGCACGGAGAATGGTGTGGAATTCGGAGACCTGGAGAGGCACCTCAATTTCACGTTTCTCGGAGCCGTTGCGCGTGACAACGCCGAAGCTCTCCGGCAGTTAGCGATGGCTCCCGCACCGCCCAGCAAAGTTCTGCTTGCCGGGGCCGTCAGCCCGGACGCAAAGATTTCGTGGTCCGCGCAGGATGACTCAGAGCGGGCTGGATTCGAGATTCTTTGGCGAGATACCACGGCACCCCGGTGGCAAGTCTATGATTTTGTAATCTCGAGCAGTAGCACGGTGCTGACTGGCGTATCCACGGACAACCATTTCTTTGCGGTGCGTGCCGTGGGCAAGAACGGAGCTCGTTCGATCGCCGTGCCAACACAGGAGGAGTAAGACCATCAGGGGTCTGGGGTTCGGGCCCCACGGGCCTACCATTGATTTCAATCACTTAGCAAAAATCACCAGAAAACTTCACCTGTAATTCTTCACCTGTAAATTGGCATTTCTGGTGCGCTTCGGTAGGCCCTCTTCGTTGACTTGCCCTCCAACGCAACCTAACATGAGCGCACATGGCAGTTACCGATTCGCTCATCGGCCAGACCATCTCGCATTACCGCATCATCGAGAAACTCGGTGGTGGTGGTATGGGCGTGGTGTATAAGGCCGAAGACACGCGGCTCCATCGCGCTGTGGGTTTGAAATTCCTGCCTGCTGAAATGCTCCATGACCCTGCTGTCCTTGAACGCTTCCGCCGGGAAGCGCAAGCCGCTTCGGCATTAAATCACCCGAACATCTGCACGATTCACGACATCGGTGAGCAAAACGGCCAACAATTCATTGCCATGGAGTTCCTAGACGGCGAGACATTGAAGCACCACATTTCTGGCAAGTCGCTTCCGCTCGACGAAATACTTGAACTCTCTATCCAGATTGCCGACGCGCTCAGAGCAGCACACGCCCAAGGAGTAATTCATCGAGACATCAAGCCAGCAAACATTTTCGTAACTAAACTGGGTAACGCCAAAATCCTTGATTTCGGTCTAGCAAAGTTCTCTCCTGTGTCCGAGGGTGGTGTCTCTGCAATGCCGACTGCTACTGAGGACACTCTGCTGACTAGCCCCGGTTCGACCGTGGGTACGGTCGCGTATATGTCGCCTGAGCAGGCGCGTGGAGAAGAACTAGATGCACGGACGGACTTGTTTTCGTTTGGTGCGGTTTTGTATGAGATGGCTAGTGGCCGCATGGCATTCCCCGGAAACACCGCTGCGGTCATCCATGACGCGATTCTGAATCGAGCACCGACCCCGTTAACCCAAGCAAATCCTAATTCGGCTCCCGAACTCGAGCGTATCGCCAACAAGGGATTGGAAAAAGACAGAAAGCTCCGATACCAAAGTGCCGCCGACATTCGCACCGACCTGCAACGATTGAAACGCGACTGGGAGTCTACATCCAAAGTCGCGGTTAACGAATCGAGACGCCCAGCGCCGTCCCGCAAGGTACGGCACGTCGTACTAGCAGTTGCTACCTTCGCGGTAGTTGCGGTTGGGTTTGCCCTGCTTCGTTGGGATCGCAGGGACTCTCCTGCCCGGTCCAAATGGGTGCAGCTCACGAATTTCGCCGATTCCGCAGTTTCGCCCGCACTCTCATCCGATGGCCACATGATTACCTTCATCCGCGGGCCGGATACCTTCGTCACTCCTGGCCAGATTTACGTAAAAATGTTGCCGGATGGCCAACCAGTTCAGCTTACTCACGACACTCTCCCGAAAATGGCTCCGGTATTCTCCCCGGATGGTTCGCGCATCGCCTATACGGCGACAGACACCAGCTTTGGATGGAACACCTGGATTGTGCCTGTGCTAGGCGGAGAGCCGAATCAGACGCTGCCCAACGCGGCAGCGCTCACCTGGATTGACAAGCAACACGTACTCTTTTCGGAGATCAAAACCGGCGTGCACATGACTGTCGTTACTGCGGAGGAGAGCCGCGCAGGGGAGCGTGACGTGTATGCGCCCGCCAACGAAATAGGTATGGCACACCGCTCCTGGCTCTCTCCCGACGGAAAGTGGGTCCTTGTCTCTGAAATGGACAAAATCGGTTGGCGACCGTGCCGCTTGCTTCCGTTTGACGGAAGTTCCGCAGGTACCAGTGCGGGGCCCCAAAAGGCGAAATGCACCTATGCAGCTTGGTCTCCCGACGGTAAATGGATGTATTTCAGCGCAGACACTGGAGACGGCTTCCACCTCTGGCGCCAACGCTACCCCAATGGTGAGCCTGCGCAAATCACATTCGGGCCTACCGAGGAGGAAGGCATTGCAGTTGCCCAAGACGGTCGCTCGCTCGTGACCTCCGCGGGCATTCGGCAGAGCAGCGTTTGGCTCCACGATGCCAAAGGTGATCGGCAGATTTCTTTCGAGGGCTTTGCTGCCTTGCCGGGTCTGGGCGTAGGTGGCTGGGCCGCACGTTCCGTGTTCTCTCCCGATCGGAAGAAACTGTTCTATCTCGCACGCAAGGAGAGTTCGCGCGCCTGGAAATCTGGGGAGCTCTGGATGGCGGACCTGGAGTCTGGCCGCACGGAGAGCGTCTTACCGGGTATTCTCATAACTGACTTCGATCTTGCACCCGACGGAAAACGCGTCGCGTTTACCTCTCTGAATGAACAGGCCAATTCACGCATTTGGATATCCGCTCTCGACCACCATACACCGCCGCAACAGGTGACCTCCATCGAGTCAGACAACCCATCTTTCAGTCCCGCGGGCACTCTTTTCTTCCGTGGTAGAGAGGCAGACTCGGACATCGTGTACACCGTAGAACTGAATGACGCGATGCCTCACAAAATTACCGCAGAACCCGCCCCGAACTTCTTTGGGGTTTCGCCCGACGGAGAGTGGCTGCTGACGCGTTATCCCGTACTGACGGCCCAACCTGTGCGAGGAGGTCCCAAGATTCGCATTTGCGATTTCTGCGAGGTGGGTTGGGGGCCGAGTGGCAAATACTTCTACGTTAGAGTGCGTGGAGTCGGCGAGATGGGTGGCGGAAAAGTATACGTAATCGCCCTCCCTGCCGGAAAGTCGCTTCCCGCTCTACCGCCATCAGGTATCAGGTCAGCCGAAGACCTAAAAGGTCTAAACGTGGTCTCGGTGATTGATATGACAGGGATATCGGTTTTCGCTCCCGGTCCCAATCCTTCCACCTACGCTTACACTCGGCTGACGGTCCAGAGGAATCTTTTTAGAATCCCCCTGAATTGACGCGAAATTCCTTTCTGGAAGCCTGCTCATGCATCCCGCGGTTTGAAATCCTTGACAACCTGGCTGAGACACGTTTTTGGGTCTGGATAACGACTTCCGAACTTGGCTACCTCAAGCACATGGTGTAGTTCGGCAAATTCCATAAGCATTGCGTCGAAAGGTCGAAAGGTCTTTGCTGTTCAGAGTTGACGGGTTCCGCTTAAGCATGGGCAGAGGCTACTCCATGCAAGGCTACACCGCCAAAGCCAAGGCGGCCTATCAGGATTTCCTCACACTCTGGAAAGACGCCGACCCTGACATTCCGATTTTCATCGCTGCAAAGGCCGAGTACGCGAAACTGAAATAACGCGTCTATCTTCGTTGACTTGCCCTCTGGCGCAACCTAAGATGAGCGCCAAATGGCGGACTCTTCATCACTCATCGGCCAGGCCATTTCGCACTACCTCATTCTCGAAATGCTCGGCGGTGGCGGTATGGGCGTCGTTTACAAGGCTCAGGACACACGCCTGGACCGGTTTGTCGCTCTCAAGTTCCTGCCTGATGGCCTCGCCCACGACCGGCAAGCTATGGAGCGATTTCGACGAGAGGCCAAAGCCGCTTCGGCCCTAAACCATCCGAACATTTGCACCATCCACGACATCGGCGAAGAAAACGGCAGAGCGTTTATCGCCATGGAATTTCTAGAAGGGAAGACCCTGAAACACACCATTGCTGGTCGGCCAGTGGAACGGGAAGTTTTGCTGGATGTGGCGATTGGTGTGGCCGAGGGGCTGAACGCGGCCCATTTGAAAGGCATCGTCCATAGAGACATCAAGCCTGCGAACATCTTCGTCACCGAGAGTGGCCACGCGAAGATTCTCGACTTTGGATTGGCCAAAGTCAGTTCGACAAGAAGCTCAGTTGATGATGCGACCACACTCGCCGCAAATGAAATAGACCCCGAGCATTTAACGAGTCCCGGCAGCACCATCGGCACAGTCGCTTACATGTCGCCCGAGCAGGTGCGGGGCAAAGAACTGGATGCACGCACAGATTTGTTTTCATTTGGGACCGTGCTCTATGAGATGGCAACAGGTGCGTTGCCTTTTCGTGGGGAAAGTCCTGGAACTATATTCCATGCCATCCTGGTACGGCAACCAGTTCCAGCCGTACGACTGAATCCCGACCTGCCAACAGATTTGGAGAGAATCATCAACCGAGCGTTGGAGAAAGACCGAGAACTGCGTTATCAGCACGCGTCGGAAATGCGTTCCGAACTGCTGCGCCTGAAGCGAGATTCGGATCCGGGTCGAATATCGTCATCGGGGAGTGGAGCGGTTGACGAACTCACTGCAGAACCAACTCGCTCGGTTGCGGCGGCTCAGCCGTCAGCGGCCCTTGCACGAAAGCGGTACATTGTCTTGGCCGTTTGCTGCGCACTCCTGGCAGTAGCTTTTGTGGCCTATCACTTTTGGCCCCGCTCGAACACTTCGAGCAGCCCCACAAAGATTACGCAAATTAGCCAGTGGCACAAACCGATAAAACTCGCGACACTCTCCCCCGACGGCCACGCTGTGGCATTTACGTCACCAGTAGACGGCTACGAACAAGTGTTCCTGATGCTTACCTCTGGTGGCGAGCCCCTTCAACTCACGAATGACCAAGGCAGCAAAGCTGTGGACAATTTTTCACCCGACGGGAAAGAAATCTACTTCGAGAAACCTCCCCCCGGTAGCAACGAAGTTTGGGCCGTGCCTACGCTCGGTGGGGCTCCCCGTCGTGTGCTGTCGTCTGCCATCTCCGTGGTTCCCTCGCCGGATGGCGCATTCATTTATTATTTCAAGCCTGAGGTCGCCGGGATTTTTCGCTCGGGAAAATCCGGATTGAACGAAGAATTAGTGTACAACCCCCCGAAGGTACTGGTCTCATCTTCGTCCCGGCGCTGCTATTTCCCGACGGCAAGGACCTGCTCGCTGCTGGTGTTACAGGCTATGAACCCAAATTGCGTTTTTACAGAATAAACGTGACCACCCATGAGGCGGTTGATTTGGGTGAGGTGAACGGGAATTCTGACGTCGTGTGGGCCGAACCAGGGAAAACCGTAGTGTTCAGCCGGGCTGTAAACGGGCTGACGAACATCTGGAAATACGGCTTGAACGACCGGAGTCTGAAGCAGATAACTTTCGGAACGGGACCCGACTTCGCGCCTATGCCAGACCCGGGTGGAAAGGGGATTTACTATGTGAATGGCCAATCCTCCGGGTCCCTGACCGCGTACCATGTGCAATCAAATGAATCCAAGAACATCGTGCCAGAGAAAGTACTTGAGCCGAGCATCTCGCCCGACGGGAAGCGCGTGATGTACCTCACGGTCCCCGCACCCCAGAAGTACGAACTGTGGGTGTCGGACATCGACGGAGGCAATAAAGTGAAACTCGCCAGCGGCGAAGACGTGGACGCGGGGACTTGGGCGCCGGACAATTTTCACCTGTGTTTTTTTGAGGCGGGAGCCGGGGCAGGTGCCAAAGGTGCCAAAACATACATTGTCGGGGCTGATGGCAGCGGTCTTCGCGAGCTCCCACGGATAGAAGATATCTTCGAGTGGTCGGCGTGGAGCCCTGACCAGAAGACCATTTACGTGACCGGCATAGAGAAGGCGAGTCCGACACGCCACGTTTGGAAATTGAGCACGGACGGTTCGAAGCCGGAGAAATTCATGGACAACTGTGGCGCGGGCGGAGTGACCGATGTTGACACCAGCGGACAGTTCTTGCTATGGGTCACAATGTGGGGAGAAAAGATAGGAATATACGAGGTCTCCATCTCCGATAGGAAATGCATCTCACTGCTTCCTGGCGCGGGAACGCTCGGTGCAACTTTTGCTCGCGATGGCAAGTCGTTCTTGTATGCAGTCGCTTCCCGTGGTGAAGTCACGATTTTCCGTCAGCCTTGGAGAGAAGGCAAAATCATCGGGGCGCCGCAGGTCGCGCTGCAGGTCCCCTTTGCATTTGACCTGCCATACAGAAGTAAGACCTACGATCTTTCCAGGGACCTTTCCACCATCGTCTATGCGCGTCATGGCGGTCAGGCCGACCTCTATCTTCTGAGCCAGAAATGAGTCCGACCGCAGGTGGCCGCATGGTGCACACCTATGCCATGCAAGGCGACACCGCCAAGGCCAAGGCGGCCTATCAGGATTTCCTCACGCTTTGGAAAGACGCCGACCCTGACATTCCCATCTTCATCGCTGCCAAGGCGGAGTACGCGAAGCTACAGTGACCTATGGTGTGCAGCGGCTTTATCCGGCGCTAGTGAGAGGTTAAGGGCGTACGTCGAATTGTCGTTTGTTTCGGGTGCCACTGTTTCGGCATGGATGAGTCTTGCTTCCTCGGGCAGAAAAGACAGCCGTGACATGAGTGCGAGCCGCGTCTGTTCTACTCCCCAGCGTTCTTGCATAACTCTGGCGATGGAATGTCTATGGGTACCTAGCAACAAATGACCTAGTTCGTGAGCAATGACGCAACCTAGGATCACAGCAGTGTCGGACAGGTTGCTCTGGCCGCCGGGTATGCGTGGCAGATAATCGTAATAAACGACAGCGAGGTGCTCCGGAAGGACGGCGTAGCCGGAAACAGTATCCAAGAACTTATTCTGCATCGGGCCTGCCATCATCGCCAGGAAAAAGACCCGGCCGGGGCCTTTGCGGCAGGGTTCGTCTCCAGTCTGGCAATCTCGCCAGGTGACATGCACGCCAGCTTGGTCAAGGATTCTGCCAGCTTCCTTCTCAGCCTTCACCAATGTTTCCACTGGAGCTTCTCTAAAGTTGAAAACGAGCACAGTGATGGCAGGACCATTGTCTGTTTCCGAAGCGAAGGCCGCTGTGGGATGAGCCAAGCGAATCAATAGTGCTAAGACCACCAGTAAGAACCCTCGCTTGAACTGGCATCCCGCAGAATTTCGGTTCCTGGTAGCTTTCAATCCCCGATTACCATGCTTTGTGTTCATGCCGTCCTCCTCCGTGCGGATTGCTGCGGTGAGGACAACTTGTGCCGGGACGCCGGCTACCTCAATGCACGGGAGCTTGATTGAAAGCTAAAGAAAAGTTGGAAGGACATAAGTCGGCAACTGACTGGGATCAAGCAGCTTATCTGGGAATGTTGGAAACGGAAATGAATTGGAAAACAGGAATAAAACTGTTTTCAGTCGGTGGCTTGCTCTCCAATGCTAGACTGAACGGACTTGAGGTAGCTCGCTGGTGAAGGACGCGGTTTCCAGTCCGAATGTGGTACGGTTTGGCGCCTATGAGGTTGATCTGCGCTCCGCGGAATTACGAAAAAGTGGAGTAAAGGTGAGACTCACCGGCCAGCCCTTCCAAATCCTGGCCATCCTGTTGGAGCAGCGGGGTGAACTGGTAACCCGCGAAGAACTGCAAAAGCGGCTTTGGCCCGCCGACACCTTCGTGGATTTCGATCGCGGACTCAATGCCGCGATCAACCGGGTGCGCGAAGCGTTAGGAGATTCAGCGGAGAACCCGCGTTTTGTGGAGACTCTGCCACGGCGTGGCTATCGCTTCATTGGACAGGTGGAGAGGGCCGAACAAGCAAATTCGATCGAATCTCAGGCATCAGTAAACGGGCAAAAAGACGGAATTGCTGGCCGGGGTTGGAAAATTGGAATCGCAGTCGGGTCAGTGATTTTACTAATAGCCTCGGGTTTGCTGTTCTCTCCGATTGCCCGCCACTGGCTCATCAGCTTATTCACGCACCAATCTCAGCCACAACCACTCGAGGCAGTCCCGCTGACCACCCTCCCCGGTCAGGAGATTTCTCCCAGCTTCTCACCGGATGGTAGCCAAGTAGCCTTCGGATGGGACGGCGAAACCAATGGAGCGGGGTTCGATCTATACGTCAAAGTTATCGGCACGGATAAGCCGCTACGGTTGACGAATCATCCGGCTCCATGGCTCGGCGTGGCGTGGTCGCCCGATGGGCGCAATATCGCTGTGCACCGGTTGACCACAGAGGACGGGGGTATTTTCCTGGTTCCTGCCCTGGGTGGACCAGAACGAAAACTCGTTTCCACGAATAACTCTACGCTCTGGGACCCAGAGGCAGCCATTTCCTGGTCACCCGACGGGAAGCAACTCGCATTCGTCGATCGGGTCCCTTTGGTCGCGTACTCAACAAAGCTTTTCCTACTCTCACTGGATACGCTGGAGCGGAAGCAGATGGACACCGAATGTGAGTTCGTCTTTGAACCTGGGTTCTCCCCAGGCGGAGACTCGCTCGCGTATACCTGTGTCCGGGACAATGGGGATTACTCTTTGAATTTGCTAGAGCTGCGGGGAGGCAAGAACCGACGACTTTTCGGCGGACCGCGAGACATTCAGGGTCCTACCTGGAGTCGCGACGGTGCGCGGATTGTTTTCTCAAGCGTTTCTCTCCCAAGAGGAGTGGAAAGTGGGGATCTGTGGCAGATCACGCTTGGCCAGTCTGAATCCCCGGAAAAAGTGCCCGCCGGGCACGATGCCAGCTCTCCGGTCATAAGTTCCTCCGGCAAGCGGCTGGCCTACGTGCGGTCCCGGATCAAGGGAAATATCTGGAGGGTGGACCTGGATGGCGCAAAAGCTCGGGCCCGCATACTTGTAACCTCCACGCGGGAGCAATATGGCCCATTAATTTCGCCGAATGGCAGAAGAGTCGTGTTCGTTTCCAACCGTTCCGGCACTAATGAAATATGGGTATGTGACAGCGATGGTGGCAATGCCCACCAGATGACCTTTTTGGGTGACGGAATGACCGGGACGCCCCGCTGGTCGCCCGACGGCAACCAGATCGTCTTCGACTCACGGGTTGGGGGAGAGGCCAACGTGTATGTCATGGATGCGAACGGCGGAGTCCCGAGGAAATTGGAGACCGGAACCTGGATGAATTCCTTGCCCAGTTGGTCGCATGACGGGAGATGGATTTATTTCGCGAGTGGTTTGATCAATTCGAGCCTCACGATCTGGCGCGTGGCTGCGACCGGCGGGCGCGCTGTACAACTGACCAAGACGGCCTCCAGCATGCCCATCGAATCGCCCGATGGGCTGCATGTTTATTTCGTCCGCTTCACTGAAGGCAAGTTCCGGTTATGGCGCATGCGGCCGGACGGAACCGGTGAAAGCATGGTGAATGCAATGCCGGGCCTCCCCACAGACGGCTTTGAATGGTGGCCTGTTGAATCAGGCATTTATTTTTACCTGTATACGGGTGTCAAAGCGGAGATGGATTTCTTGAATCTGCGTACCTCGCGCATCCGTCGAATCTACACTTTCGATAAACCTCCTGCTGGCTGGGTGGGCGGGCTTTCCGTTTCTCCCGACGGCAAGTGGTTGCTATATTCACGGATTGATGAAGCGGCCAGCGATTTGATGCTGGTGGAGAACTTTCGTTGAACCTCGCATTGCGGATCGGACATCTGGCTACTAGAACTCGATTTCTGCGTTCCCCGCACGTTCACACTTCTGCAGGTGAATCCCGCAAAACTTATTGCGGTTCTTGCTGTTGTTCGCACTGCCATGCGGCGAACTTGCGCAGACGCGCTACCAAGTCACGCTGCTGTGCGATGGTCGCTCGACGCTGCTCGTAGGTTGTAGCATCAATCGGCAGCGGCATCGAGCCATCCTCCAACGGTTCCACTATCTCAGCAATCAGGGTGGCGTGCGTCGTGGATGCTAAGGCGAAATGCGAAATAGCCGCACAAATACTGGGTTTTTGTAGGTTTTCAGTAGATTCTGCAAAACAGGTATGCGGGAGAGAGGATTTGAACCTCCACGGGTGTTACCCACGAGACCTAAGTCTTGAGCGTCTACCACTTCCGCCACAAGGTTCGAGTCCTTTCAGGCCCACAGCCGTTCCTGCCGCCCGTCGGCCTACCGAGATAAGTAGGAAACAGGATGCTAGTAAAATGGAAGCGGAGGACCACATGAATAGACCTGACTTCCCAACGATGGAACAAGTGGAGAAAGCCACCCATGAACAGTTGGCGCGGTGGTATCGCTTTCTCCCGTCCGGTGACACGAAGGAGCAGCAAAAGATTCAGGACCGCATCGCGGAACGATTCAAGGAACTCGGCGGCATGAATCCGGCACTGTCGAAAAAGATCGGTTTTTAGCGGGCTTTTGCACGCTGCTTTTGCTACCGTTTGCTACCACTTCAGCGGAATAACCCCGAAATGCCATCTCGAAATCCCCAGTCTCAGAGCGGCGTCCAACCACCTTCCGAATAAATGCCCAGAAGCCAATGAGTTGCGGTAGCGGCTAAACGCGGTTCAACGCTGTCCAACGGCTAATGACGTTGGCTAGAATCCCACCCTCTCCGCCATTTGAGAGCTCTACGCCGCCAGCGACAAGCTGAAAGTGTTTACACAACGGTTGCTATCCGGTCCCCGGAATCGAACTGGCGTGATCAAGCGGCTCATCGCTGTTCCCTCCAATTGAACGGACTTCCCTTCAACTGCCCACGAAAACAGGCCATTTCAAAGCTGTTTTTCAGCGCTTTAGCCGCGTAAGGTCAACTGAGTCATCAGAAGTCATTGAGCGGGCGATGGGAATCGAACCCACGTCCGAAGTTTGGGAAGCTCTTGAATGAACCAGCCTCATTGCGCTCACCAACCATACAAATCTCTCAGGCGTGCGTTCGTTAAGAATTCCGTCCCGGCACCATCGTGTATACGCTTCTTCGACCTAAGAAAATAGTTTTAGCGGCATAAGAAATTGTCGGTGCAATTCGCTTTCTAACATTTCTAACAATTGGCTTGGAGTTCGGTTGGTAACGCCTTCCGTCGATGAGACTTAGAAGTGAGGGGATGCCATTTCGATCCCCACCGCCCCTACCAAACCAATTTGTTTTCTGCGACTTGCAACCGCAATTTCTAACGAAACCTCGCTTTCTAACAATTCGAAAGATTAGCGTTGCCACTTATCACCCGGTCTTTTGTCTGACCGTCTGCCCAGAGGTATTGCTCTTATTTGCAGGAACCGCTCACCATTTTGAGGGAAGCGACTTGCATATCTCCGTGCTCAGAGTTCTCTTTCTTCACACCGGCACCTGCGGCCGCATCCTTGGCTTCTTCTTTCATGTTATGCATTGTGACGTTCGAGATGACGCCTTTGACGGTTACCGTGTGTCCCACGTGCTCAACCAGGGAAACCTGGTCGCTATTCAGGTTCCAAGTGCTACCGTCTTTGCTATTTAGTACGAATTCGTTTGCGCTGTCTCCCTTGGCCAAACAACCTGTAAACGTCCTAAATGCTGCCTTGGATTTGCCACTGCTGGTTGTATCTTGGGCAGAAGATCCGACGGCGATAAGCAATAGGCCACATGCTAGTGCTACCCCAATAGTTTTCATACTCTGGTCCCTCCTTCTAAAGCGGAGTGCTGTAAGTTAAGAAAGAATGACAGGAGGCTTCGTGAAGCTGTATCAATGAGAGTCTGTACAAAGCGCGATTTTATGTTGTAGGTAAAATCAGCAAAGCCATGCTGTATTCCCGGCAAAGGGCATCGCACTGTCAACCCTCGACCGATACCAGAAAACAGCGAACGTCCTACTTCTTATACGAAAGTTCGTGGTTTTGGTAATTGAACTTGGACGAGCAATGCGGACATTCGCGTTCAAGACCTTCTGGTGGGAAATCAGGCTTCTGGGGAAGATAGAAGTCGGACAGACTGTCGCTTATGGAGGCGAACGCGAAAGCATTCCCACAGTTCTTACAAGTAACCATCCAGTTCGCCATACGAGCTTGCACCGAGCGAAGTGTGGTTGACGGTACCGACGGTTGGAATACGCGGAATGGTGTATTGCCTGTAAATTCCACGGGCAACCTACGTTCAGGTACAGGATGGAGCTACAGCGCGCTGACTTCCGAGCTGAAGAGTGGAATTTTGGCTTCGACTAGCGTGCCGGCCGGCTCGTGACACAGTCAGTTCGCCGCCGAATTGGCGCACGCGTTCTCTCATGCCAGTTATGCCGACTCCCAGGTTCAACGAGTGAGATCCACGAGTACTCTCCGAGGAAACTCCCTTGCCGTTATCTCGAACGCGCGTACCACCACCCACTCCGGCTGTTTTTCAATTTCCACGCGGGCACTTTCACTGTTCGCATGCCGGTATACATTGGTGAGCGATTCCTGAACTACGCGGAAGATGGTTGTTTCGATGTCTGCCGAAAGGCGAGGAAATATTTGAGGCGTTATGGTCATCGAAATCTCAATGCGGCTTCGTTTCGCAAGTCCGTCTATGTACCAGTGCAAGGCGGCACGCAAGCCTGTCTCATCTAGCAAGGGAGGATGCAAGAGGTAAGAAAGATTTCGAACCGTGGAAATGGCCACGTCCGTTATCTCGCGGACCTCTCCGCTTCCGCTAGTCTTGCCCAACATCATCTTGATAGCATCCAATTGCTGGCCCAAATCATCGTGAAGTTCACGGGCCAGCCTGCGGCGTTCTTCGTCCTGAATCTGCAGTAACCGCGCGTACAGTTTTTGAAGTTCCAAAGTTCGCAGCTCGATTACTCTTCGGGATTCATCCAGTTGTGACACTCGGTTGCGCAGCTCCCGGTTCATCGGAGCAAGACGGCGCCGAATCCCTCGCTTGTATAGCTGCGACACCCGCCACAACGGGGATCGGTGGCGGTCTCGTGTGTTCTCAGAGGTAAGGACAGATTTGGATCATATCTGGAGCGAGAAGCACGCGTCCGACAAAGAACGTGAACGTCTTGAAAGAACCAAGCAAGAGTTGACGGATTTGCAAGCGAAGCTCGACCACGGCGAGTGGGACAACGGCCATGTGAACGATGTCATTGACTCTCTCGGAAAGTCAGCCAATGACAATCGCTTATCGGAGCGCGACCGGGCGGTGCTGAACGATGACGTGATTCGGATCAAGGACCTTCAGAACGAACACAACTCGAGGCATTAAGGTCGGCTCTTGGCCGCGACGCTGTAATCGTTGCCAAGAGTAACCCTCGGGGCCCACGACGGTTGCCAGCGAAGTACGCGCAGGAGGCACTGACGGGGCACTTCGAGCATCTCGGCCCTGTACGTTTGCAAAGTGCTTGGCCGTGGCGTTTCAAGTGCAAATAGGCGGGGATTCGCGCGTCACACTTCTCAGGAACTTCCGCCATGATAGCTTGTCGCGCTTCGCGGTACGTCTTCGCGTTCCAGGCCTCGTTGGATTCGCACGAGGACGTGCGGGCAGTTCGAGGGAACGGCGGCTACGGGCGCGACCCTCCAAGCGGCTCGGCAAAGATTACACAAATCAGCGAAAGTCAGGGGATGTTTTTGCTGAGAAAGGTTCTGCCTCAAACGCGTATTTGTTCCTGCTGCCCTTCGGCGTCTCGATGATCACCTGCAAAGCGGCGGTCTTTTTATCAAACGGCGCCAGCAGGACCCGATTTGCCCGGCCACTGGGATTCTTTTTCTTAGGCACTGTTGTTGGACTCCTCAAACCCAGAGATTCATATAAACGCGACATAGACCCATCGAAATACCCACTTTCCCCTGCACCCTGCGCCAGAAAGCATTAGGCCGAAGAATCTCCCTCAGACAATGCGTCCCATCTCGTTTGGTAAACTGAGGGTAACGGCCACCCCCCTCTTGGCCCTCTGCCTAATCGGAAGTGCGGAGGAATGGGCCTTATATCAGTCGCCCGACACAATCACTACATGTTAGAAGGTGGCTAAGACCTCAATGTGCTTTCCCTCGCACCTTTACTTTGAGTCCAAGCGAATAGTAAATCTGAACGGCGGAAACCCCGCAGACTTTGCTGTTCCAACTCCATGCTTTGCAGTTGGCTTCATAGAGTCGCGCTTTGATTTGGTCAATAGGCATGCCTTCACAAGGATAGTCGGCGGAAACCTCATGTCTCCCACAATAGACGCAACGGAACTTCAGAATGTATCCGCGAGTTTCTGCACCGGTCATCTCAACACTCGCTCTCCGGAACTCTGCGCTGGTGAGCCACGTACATAGGTCAGACGAATTCATCTGTCGTGATGGTGGCTAGGGTCCCAATGCGACGAGAAAATTCGAAGCCTTCGCGTCACAGTGATTCGAGCTTCCTGTGGAACTTGTATGCGGCTACTGTCATCGGCGGTTTCTTCGGCGTTGAACCAATTTCGTCTTCGACCTTAGTGGGCTGGGTCTGGACATTGATGGCAACTTCATTTTTTGTCTGGTGGAATTCTCCGAGTCTACGAGCGTCCAGTGGAAAAACGCTTTCCATTTTAAGTCCTTCGCTGGGCGTGGGAAGGAGGGCTTTGGTGGGCCTTCATCTACCTTACATCTCACTCTAAAACAAGAGAGGCTGTCCGACCATACACCGGGCGCGGTATGAGGCTGGCCTTGCATCCAGTAGTAGTAGTGGAGGCGAACTCCCTAACTCGGCGACTGCCGCTGGCTAGAAGAATCGGACCCGTCGCTAGATCTCGGCGAGTTCAGCCAGTCAGAAACGATCAAAGATATGTTTCATCTTTACAGCATGCAAACCCGCGTCGCTGTTTGTGGTTGCGTGTCTCGCCCCAGGGCTCTCGTCGCCTGCTCGTGCAGAGGCCCGCTTATTAGCAAAGTGCGACCAAACGATTGGAGCAAGAGTAGTGCACCCGACCCCTACTCGATTTGCATGAGAGAATTTGGGATATACGGTGAACTCTGTATAGAGGCTGGATTTGGCATACGCTAGTGTATTTGCATATCTCTACGGCTCAGGTGAGGCGGCAACCCGAATCGGGAATTCCCGAAACAGCTCACGGCTGGAGTCGACACTTGCCCGAAGCGCATAGACCAGGAATCACTTCCAATTAGTTCACTCAGCCGGGAAATTTTAATGGCCAAGAAAACGAAAGTGCTCACCCCCGAACTAGTGCCTTTGCAGAAAGCTCCCACTGGTATTCGGGGACTTGATGAAGTTACCGGAGGGGGCTTGCCCAAAGGGAGGACGACCATCGTTTGCGGCGGGCCGGGCTGCGGAAAGACGATGGTGGGCCTTGAGTTTCTGGTACGCGGGGCGCTGGAATTTAGCGAGCCTGGTGTGCTGTTGGCATTCGAGGAGACGCCAGAAGAAATGGCGATAAACGTGGCGTCGTTAGGGTTCAACCTTCGCGATCTCGCGAACCACAAAAAACTCTTCCTAGATTACATCTCGGTTGAACCGAGCGAGATCGCGGAGACTGGCGCCTATGATCTGGAAGGGCTGTTTATTCGATTACAGGATGCCGTAGATCGTGTAGGGGCTAAACGGGTGCTGCTGGACACGGTGGAAGCACTGTTTTCAGGCTTCTCAAACGGGGGAATATTGCGAGCGGAATTTCGCCGCCTGTTTCGTTGGCTGAAGGATCGCGAGCTGACCACCATCGTGACTGCGGAGCGAGGCGAGGTCACGCTGACGCGCGAAGGACTCGAAGAGTATGTGTCCGATTGCGTGATCTTGCTCGACCATCGAATCAATGAGCAAATTTCAGCGCGACGGATGCGAATCGTTAAGTACCGAGGCACGAAGCACGGAGCGGACGAATATCCCTTCTTAATCGATGAACAGGGTATCTCGATACTGCCGGTCACCGGGCTTCAATTGCAGCACAAAGCATCAAACGAGCGCGTTCCAAGCGGCGTGCCTGACTTGGATGAGATGTTAGAGGGGAAGGGATATTTTCGAGGGTCGTCAGTATTGCTTAGTGGGACGGCCGGGAGTGGTAAAACTACGCTGGCAGCGGCCTTCGCCGACGCGACGTGTCGAAGGGGCAAGCGGTGCCTGTTTATCGATTTTGAGGAATCGAGCAATCAGGTAGCGCGCAATATGCAGTCCGTGGGGATCAACCTCGAGCAATGGTCCGAGAAAGGGCTTTTGGTCCACGAGGCCTGGCGTCCTACACAGTACGGAATCGAGACACATCTGCTGCGAATTCATAAGCTAATCGAAAAGGTGAAGCCGGAGTCCGTAATTCTGGACCCGATCACGAACTTGATCAACAGCAGTAGCCACAAAGAAGTTCACTCAATGCTCATACGTCTTATGGACTACCTGAAAGGCGCACAAATTACGGCGTTGTTTGTGAGCCTAACCGGAGGCGGCGAGGTTCTGGAAAAAACAGCGGAGGGCATTTCCTCGCTGGCGGATACGTGGATCTTGCTTCGGGATGTCGAACTCAACGGGGAACGAAACCGATGCCTGTACGTGTTGAAATCTCGAGGAATGGCGCACTCGAATCAGCTCCGGGAATTTCTACTAACGAAACAGGGAATACAATTAATCCCCGCCTATCTTGGCACAGAGGGAGTGCTAACGGGATCCTCACGCCTTGCACAGGAGGCGAAGGAGAAAGCCGGCATACGCTTGCGCCAGCAGGAAGCTGAACGTAAGAGGCAGGAACTGGAAACTAAACGCTTGGCGCTGAAAGCGCAGATTGCCTCACTTCAGGCAGAGTTACACGCCGCGGAACGGGAAGCGAAGGAAGTGAGCCGTGAAGAACAGGAACGCGTGGACGAGTTGAAGCGCGGCCGCGACGACATTGCGAAGCGCCGAGGTGCACTGTCAGGGAACGTAAGCGAGTTGCAGGCAAACCAATCGGAAGACGTCTCATGAAAGCCAAGGCAAAAGCGCAGAAGACGAAGTCGTCAAAAGTAGTGGATCTAAGGCTGTACATCGCCGGGCAAACTCCAAAATCTCTGGCGGCAATCTCTAATCTCAAAAGGATTTGCGCCGAACATGTCGGTTCACGCTTTCGTATTGAGGTGATTGATCTAAGCAAGAATCCTGGATTGGCGAGAGACCACCAGATACTGGCGATCCCGACGTTGGTCAGGAGTTTGCCCGTTCCGATACGGAAGATCATCGGAGATTTGTCAAACACGGAGCAGGTGGTCATTGGCTTGGATATTAGACCCAACGAAAGTGAGAAGGAGCCTCGATAGGGTCGGGTGAGCGAAGGCCGAACGAGCGCGGGGAAGCGCCTCGGCAGTGACTGGGAATACCGGATGCACCTGATAGACACAGAAGTAGGTAGCGGCAAAGCTAGTTGAACCCATGAAGCCGAAAGTTACGCGGAAATCAAATCGATCGCGAAAGCCTACGCCGAGGTTGTCACTGAAGAGACGACCGCTGGGACAAGTACGGGAGTCCGAGCAGATTGTCTTGGCGATTCGACATGGCAAAATCGACGCGCTGGTGATGACCGGGAGCGATGGCGAGCAGGTGGTGACTCTGCAGGGTTCCGACCAGCCGTATCGAGTTGTGCTGGAGGCGATCAACGATGGAGCCGCAACGCTGGACCAATCTGGGACAGTGCTTTACGCGAATAGCCGTTTTGCGGAAATTCTCCGAGTGCCTGAAGGAAGCCTTATCGGAACTACGCTGCAGAACTATCTTTCGCCATCCACTTTTGAAAAGCTGCAACGCTTGATAGCCCAGGGGCTGACGACCGACGCTCGGGGTGAGATCACTTTGGAGTCGTCTGAAGGACGCCCTCGACTCGTGCGCCTCGCGCTGAAGCCGATGAGAAATACCGAACAGACAAATGTATGCCTGGTGGCTACGGAATTAACGGAGTTGGTGGAAGCAAATGAAGCATTAAGGTCGAATGAAGAATCCCTGCGGCAGCTCTCAGCGCGCTTGTTGAAGCTACAGGACGAAGAGCGGCGCCATATTGCGAGGGATTTACACGACATTACAGGTCAGAAGCTTGCCGCCCAATCAATGGCATTGGCAAAAGTTCTTCGGAAAGCCGCTGGATTGGATCAAGAATCCCAGCGCCTCTTGGTGGAATGCGTGACACTGAGCAATCAAGTGAGTGACGAAATTCGGACGCTTTCTTATTTGTTACATCCTCCGTTGCTTGACGAATTGGGTTTGTCTTCGGCGGTGAGGTGGTATGCCGAAGGATACGAACGGAGGACGGGTATTAAAGTTGAGGTCAAGATTCCGCTGGATTTTGGGAGGTTGTCACCGGATGTGGAAGTGGCGCTATTCCGCGTAATGCAGGAAAGTCTGTCGAACGTACAGCGATACTCCGAAAGTCCAAGGGCTTATGTGCGACTGAAGAGATTGAGTTCCGATGAAATCCAAGTGCAAATCGGCGATTTTGGCAAGGGCATGCATCCGGCGACGCTGAACACCTCAACCCATACCGCAGCGCCCCTCGGAGTCGGCATTCAGGGAATGAGGGAGCGAATGCGCCAGTTGGGCGGGAAGCTGGAAATTACATCGCGACTGAAGCATGGGACGCTGGTCACTGCAACGCTTCCTATGGTGCATCCGCAGGCAAATCCTTCCGCAGAATCGATAACGAATACAACCGTCGAGTCAGCGACGAATCGAGGAACGGACACTCCCGCGCCAGGCCGTGATACGCCACGCAAGCAGATCTTGATTGCCGACGATCATGAAATGCTGCGTCGGGGCATTCGCAACGCGCTGGAGGATCGGCAGGATTGGCAAATTTGCGGTGAGGCGGTGGATGGGCAGGAGGCAGTCAATAAGGTCAATACTTTGCGCCCGGATCTGGTGATTCTTGACATCAATATGCCAGTGTTGAACGGGCTAGCGGCAGTGCGTCAGATTTTACGCAATCGGCCACAAACGAAGATTGTGATTTTTACCGTGCACGACTCTGAGCAGACCATCAAGGAAATTCATGCCGCGGGCGCGCACGCATACGTGTCGAAGAATGATGCTAGCGACGCGCTGTTGCGGGTGGTGGAAGATCTGCTTGAAAGCAAGAGAGTGGTTTCGACCGCCGTTGGGAATTCGACAAACTGAGACCCTGCTCTTGCGCGGATCGCAG
>Ga0210392_10000685_pt1 | contig 19745 bp, 17 predicted proteins | sample IncBWC30OmetaG_FD_161057 | JGI IMG/M metagenome (GOLD analysis project Ga0210392, IMG submission 161057) | Forest soil microbial communities from Barre Woods Harvard Forest LTER site, Petersham, Massachusetts, United States - Inc-BW-C-30-O ...
GTCCGGCGGCGTGCCTACGGCGATGAGCTGGAACAATCCGTGATCGACACCTTCCTTGGCGTTCGTCGTGAAGCGCAGACGTCCCGCTTCGGCGCCGCGCTTGATGAGCGTATCCAAGCCCGGTTCATGAATGGGCACCTCGCCGCGCTGAAGCATCGCGGTCTTGCGCTCATCCACGTCCACGCAGAGCACATCATTGCCCGCATCCGCCAGACACGCGCCCGTGACGAGGCCCACGTACCCAGACCCGAAAATCGTAATCCGCATGTGTAATCTTCTGATTTAACTAGAAAAAGAGCCGGAAAGCCTAGCGGTTTTATCAGGTCAAGTAAAGGCTAAACAGCCCTAGGTTACCGGGAATTAAATTCAGTTCTTCCAGGGCTCTAGGAGCAACTTTCGCTCCCAGTCCAGGGAACTCGACACGATGGCCGACAGGTCGTCGTAGCGCGGCTGCCAGCCAAGTTCGCTGCGCACCCGCTCGGCACGGGCCACCAGGTAGGCCGGATCGCCCGGCCGGCGGCCTTCCTCACGAATGTTCAGGGGTGTGCCGGCGACCTTTTCCAGCATGCTCAGCACTTCTCGCACCGAGTAGCCGTGACCATACCCGACGTTGAGGATGGTCGAGTTGCCGCCGTTTCGCAGGTACTCCAGCGCATTTAAGTGTGCCGCCGCCAGATCCTCGATATGCAGATAGTCCCGTACCCCTGTGCCGTCCGGAGTGGGGTAATCGCTGCCGAAGACCGATACATGGGGCCGCTTGCCGACCATGGCCTCGCAGGCGACTTTGGTGAGGAGGTGCGAACCGACGGTGGAGTGACCGATGACGCCGCCGGGATGCGAGCCCGCCACGTTGAAATAGCGGAGCGCCACGTAGCGCATCGGATTGACCGATGCGACATCGCGCAGCATCCACTCGCTCATGAGTTTGGAGGTACCGTAGGCATTGATGGGCAGGGTCGGCGATGTCTCATCGGCATAGCCGCCTTCTGGTACGCCATATACGGCGGCGCTCGACGAAAACACGAAATTCTTGACGTCGTTTTCGGCGCAGGCCTGCAGCAACGCGCGCGTCCCGCAGGTATTGTTGCCGTAGTATTTCAAGGGATTGGCCATGGATTCGGCGACGCTGATATGCGCCGCAAAATGCATCACGGTATCGACCCGATGATCCGCCAAAATCCTTGAGACCAAGGGGTAATCGCCGACATCACCGACGATGAGTTCGCCCTTCACCACCGCCTGCCGAAAACCCTTGATGAGATTATCGAGGACGATGACCCGTTCGCCGGCTTCGCCCAGTTGCCGCGCAGTATGACTGCCGATGTAACCGGCACCGCCGGTCACCAGGATTGTATTTTTTACCACGCCCGGAGGAGCCGCTGAATGAAAAGGGGCCCAAGCCTATTGGATGGATAACGAGTTTGTCTATCGGCGCTAACGCCTACTTGCCGCGTTCGCGCGATCCCGGCCGCGGTCAGCCCGGGCTACGGGTGCGCGCCGTCCGTGGAGTGGGTGCTGCGAGCAATCCGTCGCGGTTTTAGGCTCGTCACCTTGCGATCGTCGCCGGCCATGGTGCTCTGGCGAGCCCATACCAGGTCGTGCGGCTGAGGCGCAGGGGTGTATTCGGCGACGACGTCGTTCAACAAATGAAGCGTTCGTTGACAATCGAAGCGGCTCATCGCGGCCATGATCTCGTTCAAAAGCTCCTGCACGCGATCCCAAGGCAAGGAGTGCTCGATGGCACGCAAGATCATGGGATGCTCAGTACCGGTGACGTTGTTGCCGATGAGCAGCTCTTCGTAGAGTTTCTCCGCCGGTCGCAACCCCGTATAGGAGATTTCGATGTCGCCTTCGGGATTTTTCTCGTCCCGCACGGTCAAGCCGGCCAGGTGAATCATGCGCCGGGCGAGATCGCCGATCCGGACCGGCTTGCCCATGTCGAGCACAAACACGTCGCCGCCTTCCGCCATGGAACCGGCCTGAATCACGAGCTGCGCCGCTTCAGGAATGGTCATGAAATAGCGGATCACTTCGGGGTGGGTGACGGTCACGGGGCCGCCCGCATTGATCTGTTCATTGAATAGAGGCACCACCGACCCGGACGAAGCCAGGACATTGCCGAAGCGCACCATGCAAAATCTCGTTTTGCTGCCGCGCCTCTGCAAGGCTTGCAGAACAATCTCGGCGAAGCGCTTGGTGGCCCCCATCACGTTGGTCGGATTAACAGCCTTGTCGGTCGATACCAAAACGAAGGTTTCGACCTCAGCCTCATGAGCCGCTTCCGCCGCGTACCATGTCGCGATGACATTATTATTAATGCCCGCCACGACATTTTGTTCGACGATGGGCACGTGCTTATAAGCCGCCGCGTGATAGACCGTCTGCACGCGGTAAGCCGTGAAAATATCGCGCAAGCGGAATCGATCGTGCGCGTTGCCAATGAGGCCCACCAACTCGATCTGCATCGCGTGCTTTTCCGCGAGCGCGCGCAGCTCCCGTTCAATGTTGTAGAGCGCGAGCTCGGACATTTCAAATAGAATCAGGCGCCTGGGGTGCAGCCCGACAATCTGTCGGCAAAGCTCTGAGCCGATGGAACCTCCGGCACCGGTGACCATGACCACGCGGTCACGTATACAGGCATCGAACAAGCCGTCTTTCGGTGGGACAGCGTCTCTGCCCAGCAGATCCGCCACATCGACTTCGCGCAAGTCGGCCAGATTTGCCTTTCCGGTCACGAGGTGTTCAATGTCGGGGACGGTTTGCACATGAACGCCCAACGGCTCGAGCTGCGTCAAAATCTCTCGGCGACGCCGGCGGGTCAGCGAGGGCACGGCCAGCAGTATTCGATCAATGCCATGCGTCTTGATCAACGACGGCAGATTGTCGGGCAGGTGCACCTTTATGCCGTTGACAAAACGGCCCCGCAAACCCTTGTTGTCGTCAATAAAGATGACAGGGTCAAACGCGCGCGTGGTCAATAATAGGCTGGACAAATGGGCGCCGGCGTCACCGGCCCCATAAATCGCGACTCGCGCGACCGTCGGCATGAGATAGCGCCGCAGCAGGTAATAGCGAACGACAAAGCGCGATCCGGCGACATAGAGCAGCGCCACTATGGCGTAGATTGCCACCACGCTCCAGGTGAGTACCGGAATCTGAAACAGCATCCCCGCAATCGCCAAGACCACGGCGCTGATTGCAACGGAAAGAGCCACCGCGAAAATCGCTTTATGGCCCAGGAAGCGGATCACGGCGCGGTAGAGGCCAGCACGGACGAAAATGGGAATGCTGACGGCAATCACGGCAAGGAAAGCCGGCCAGTCGGCGAAATTCGATTCGGGTTGTCCTAGCTTGAGGCTGATAGCAGTCCAGAGAGCCAGGGGGATCATCGTGCAATCCGTGCAAACAGCGATCAGACGCTTTAAGCGGCGCGGCAACTCCACGGTTTTGCGCGCCAAATCTCCACCTTTCCGCATCGTATTGGGATCCAAACCAAACCTCCCTGAATCAGCCCCAGCAGCCGTTTGTTCGCCGAGGCTCATTTTTGGTTTAGCCCCTAGCGACAACAATTCCCTCCGTACGCGTAGTGTAACGAATTCACGAGAAAATAGAACAGCGCGTCCGGAAGTTACGCACACTTTAGCGACAAACGCGCAACATGAATTAAGGTTGACGGTGCGGTGGCGCGCTTATAGTCGCGCGTCCGAGGCGTGCTCTTTGAACCAAGAGTAGGTGCCTTCGATGCCGTCACGCAACGATATGCGGGGACGCCAACCGAGGCCATTTAGCCGGGAGACATCCAACAGCTTGCGCGGCGTGCCATCGGGCTTCGAATGATCAAATGTTAGCGACCCCCTGTAGCCAATCGCCGACATGATGGTCTCTGCCAATTCGCGAATGGTCAGGTCTTCACCCCAACCGATATTGACGATCGGCTCTTCGTCGTAGTTCTGCAAAAGATACAATATGGCCTCGGCCAAATCGTCGACGTGAAGGAATTCGCGGCGCGGCGAGCCTGTGCCCCAAATCTCGACACTTTGAAGGTTCCGTGCCTTCGCTTCATGAATTTTTCGGATCAAGGCGGGAAGCACATGTGAGTTTTGAAGATCGAAATTGTCCCCGGGCCCATAGAGGTTGGTGGGCATCAAAGAGATGGCATTGAATCCAAACTCGCGGCGATAGGCCTGACACATCTTCACGCCGGCAATCTTGGCAATTGCGTACCACTCGTTGGTGGGCTCGAGCGGCCCAGTCAACAAGGAGTCCTCCTTGATGGGCTGGGGCGCCATTTTTGGATAGATGCAGCTCGAGCCCAGAAACACAAATTTTTCGACGCCGGAGCGATACGCTGCGTCGATTACGTTGTCTTGGATCAACAGGTTGTCCCGCAAGAAACCGGCCGGATGAGAATTATTCGCATGTATGCCCCCGACTCGTGCGGCGGCCATAATCACTGCTTGGGGCCTGGTTTCGTCGAAGAAGCTGCGAACTGCGCTTTGCTCGGTTAGATCGAGTTCTTGGCGAGAGCGGACAACGAGATTATCGAACCCCCGGCTTCGGGCCGATCTAACCACTGCCGAACCGACCAAGCCGCGGTGCCCCGCCACATAAATTCGCGAATCTTGGGTTAGTTTCACGCGAGCTTACTCGTGGTGGCTGTAAACCTTGAAACCTTCCTTGGCCACAAGAGCATCACGCTTGGCTTCTTCCAGATCGGAGGCCACCATTTCAGCAACCAATTGGTTGAAGCTTATCTCCGCGGACCAGCCAAGTTTTTCTCGTGCCTTTGATGGATCGCCTAAAAGCGTCTCCACCTCAGTCGGACGAAAGTAACGAGGATCAACATGCACGATCGTACGTCCGCTGTTTGCGTCAATACCTGTCTCATCCACACCTTTGCCCCGCCACTCAATTCTCATATTGAGCAATTTTCCCGCAGCAACAACGAAATCGCGAACGGAATGCTGCTTACCCGTGGCAATTACGAAATCGTCCGCCACTCTTTGCTGAAGCATCAGCCACTGCGCTTTCACGTAGTCGCGCGCGTGACCCCAATCACGCTTGGATTCGAGATTGCCAAGATGCAAGCTATCCTGCAGTCCAACGTTGATGCGCGTCAAAGCGCGCGTAATTTTCCGCGACACAAAGGTCTCACCGCGCAGAGGTGATTCGTGGTTGAAGAGTATTCCATTACACGCGAACAACCCATATGCCTCACGATAGTTAACGGTAATCCAATAGGCATAGACTTTCGCCGCGCCGTATGGTGAGCGCGGGTAAAACGGTGTCGTTTCCTTTTGCGGAATTTCTTGCACCTTGCCAAACATTTCGGAGGTGGACGCTTGATAGAATCGCGTCTTTTTCTCGAGTCCCAAGATGCGGATGGCTTCCAACACGCGCAGAGTTCCAACTGCGTCGGAATTCGCAGTGTACTCGGGCGTTTCGAAGGAAACCGCTACATGACTCTGCGCTGCAAGGTTGTAAATCTCGTCCGGCTGAACTTCCTGAATTATTCTAATCAAGTTCGTCGAATCGGTTAGGTCGCCATAGTGGAGTTTCAACTTCACGTTGGATTCGTGCGGATCCTGATATAGGTGATCGATGCGATCAGTATTAAAAGATGACGCGCGACGTTTGACACCATGAACCTCGTAACCCTTCTTCAGCAAGAACTCAGCCAGGTAGGCACCGTCCTGCCCAGTAATTCCCGTGATCAATGCACACTTCGCCAATTTAATCTCCGCTTGAAATTTCTACAAAAACCCGCGTTTAGCTCTGAATTAGTTTACTGCAAGTGTCGGGCTAGAATAAATTTCTATTCCATTATTCTCGTCGGCCAGAACCGCACAAGACCGCAAGCCCCAAAAGCGGCGCCAGTGCAACCGCAAGTACGGCGTAAGCAAGTCTTGGCTGAGTCGCTGCCACCCACGCCAACGGAAACAGCCAGCATGCATTAACCACAGAAACTGCCGCGGTCACGCGCCCATGCGATCCCCAACGACGCGCCAAATGTTGGTAGGCATGTGTCCGGTGCGGCTCGAACCATCGGTCACCACGCCAAATTCGCCGCAGTAAAGTAACTGTCGCGTCGACGATGAAAACCCCGCCCAGAATCATCCACACCCCCCAATTTAAGACCCCGCTTTGGCTACTTGCGAGCCCGAACACGCCAATCTCAATTCCCAGAAATCCACTTCCCACGTCACCCATAAATATTTTTGCAGGGGGCCAATTCCATCGTAAAAACCCTAGAGTTGCCGCAGCCAACAAAATCATGGCCAACGTCAACCCAGGATCTCCGCCCAAGTACCAATGCAGACACGCACCAGCAGCTAGTGCAAAGACAGCCTCGCTCGCCGCAATGCCATCGATGCCATCCATAAAATTGAAAAGATTTGACACCCAAACCAGACCAATCACAACCGCGGCGCGACCGATCCAACTTCCCGCGAAATCCCAAGTCTGCGTAAGGACAGCTGGAGAATTTGCAAGCACGTTCACGACCCAAATAGCTGCGATGAAATGAATCACGATTCGAAATCGCGCCGACAAGGAATTTCGATCGTCCAAGAAGCCAACAAACGCCATCAGCGCTCCGCCGCCCAAAAGCGCTAGTGCGAGCCGGATGTCGAGGCGGTGAAGCGACGTTAGGACCACCATTGCCGCGATATAAGCAACCACAATTCCAGCGCCTCCCCCTCTTGGCGTGGGCACCTCGTGCGAACTGCGACGACTTGGGACGTCGATCATATTTGTTCTGACAGCATGCCGAAGAACCAGACGGGTTGTGACCAAAGCAATTGCAAAAGCCGCAGCTGCAAAAATCGCATCGATCAGGGTCACGAGGCACCCCGCTTCAAAAAAGCGGCGACAGTTCTCGACAATCCCTCATCGACCGACAATGGTGGCTGCCACCCCAATTCGCGAAGGGCGGGCGTTGGGTCAACACGCAAGGATTCGCACAATCGATCAACTGCGAGTTCTAGACCAGCCAATTTCGCGCCAAAACGCAGCAGCGAGGGTGGGCACGGAAACAGATTTCCCTGTTTCCCCAGAAAGTACCTCAATTTTCGCAATAGAGTAGGCGTCGATAGGTCCTCTACATCGGAAACCAGCCACGTGCGCCCCGCCGCTCGAGGGTGCCTCAAGACCGTGTCGACAAAACTTGCAAGGTTCCACACGCCGAGAAAGCTTCTGCTATTGCGCACCGAGCCAAGCGGAAGAGGTACGGGAAGTGCGGCCAATTGCATGAAGCGATGGAAATTTGCGCGAACGGCAGGACCATAGATCAGCGGCGGCCTGAGTACCACGAGTTCCATATCCGAGCGAAGGCAAATATCACGCAGTACTATCTCGGCTTCCATCTTCGACTGCCCATATGCATCGCGCGGGTTAGGCTCGTCGGTACTTTGATAGGGCCGCGAGCCTTCTCCCTCGCCATTTACTTTAATGCTGCTAACAAACACAAATCGCCGTACGTCTGCTCGCGCCGCCTCTTCGGCGACAAAGCGAGCACCTTCCACATTCACTTCGCGGAATGCTGTTAGCGACGCTTCCTTCGAAGTGGGTTGATGAGCCAATCCGGCCAAATGCACGACACACTCCACCGATCCCAATTCTTTTTGCCACTGAGGACGATCCGACATGAGAGGTAACTGGACAGCTCGAATACCATCTTCAAAAGACATGTCTGGGCATTGGCGGCTTGCTCCGACTACACGCCAGGCATTCTCTGCCAGCAAGCGGCAAAGGTGGCGCCCCACAAATCCGCTAGCCCCCGTTACAAGCACAGAGTGAGAACGGTTGGATTTTTGTTCGGTGTCTGAAATCACGTCAGTCTTGGAGTGTCCGGAGCCGTGGCAATCAGATCACCACGATCTCTCTAGCAATTCAATCATCCTCAGAGGCAGCCGAAAGCAGAGTTTCAGCCAGTTGGTCTTGATCTGGTTCTTCGAACAAGCAAGTCGCATTTCGCGCGTTATTTCCCAGGTACTGCGCCAGCCCTTGTTGCTGAGTCCGCCCCGAGGCATGCGAACAAGCGCCTCTGGCAAGTAGCGATAGGTTGTCGACCGCTGAACAAACGCGCGTAGACAGAATTCAAAGTCACCTGCGATTCGAAATTGCGTGTCGAATTCGCCAGTACGATCATAGACCTGGCGACGCAAATACAGCGTTGGATGCGCAGGCATCAAGCCGTAAGCCATCCGCGCCGGTGAAAATGACCTTGAACTGAACCTTCGGACAACCTTGGCGTGATCCAAAGCGTTGACGATCAGTACGTCGCCAAAAACCGCATTTACGCCCGAATCGTGCAGGCACTGCACTATTCTAGAGACCGCACCCGACGACGTATATGTATCGCCAGAATTTAAAAATCCGATTGCGTCGCCTGTAGCCAAACGGAGACCCTTGTTGAAGGCGTCATATACTCCGCCGTCGCGCTCTGACAAGATCCGCGAAACACGTTGGCCATGTACACGAATGGCGTCGACTGTGGAGTCCGTGGATGCCCCGTCAATTACGATGTGCTCGATCGCTTGGTAATCCTGCTCTGCTACGGATTTTAGGGTATCGCAAATGCCTCGAGCGTCGTTGTAGACAGCCGTAATTATGGAGATTTTCATGCGACTTCGGCAAAGCCGTGCACCCGATACTCAACGACACGGTCGCCCGGTCTCGCGAACTGTTGCTTCATCAAATGTACTTGGTCTTATCAAATGTTTTTGACAAATCCTCGTCCCGAAATTGCAAACGTCCGCCATGCATGGTTAACCACGGTTGAAGCCTATTCGTTTTGACGGCCACCATGCCAAATTGATTGCCTTGTCGCGGGAAAATCCATGGAAGAATCCCCGACAATGAGTGAAGCAGGCGGCCGATCGCCCGCCGGACTAAGCTGCGCGCCATCATAAAGCGTTGTAACGGAACCGAAAGGCCGTAGAAAAAATAGAATTCGACTTGATAGGCGGGATAGAAGGACTTGATCACCTTCTCGAATTCCCGCTCTGTCCACCGGTATACGTAGTTCGGTATTGGGCCGTTTCTATACCCGCCCGACTGGCCGTCAGAAAGGAATGCCGATTCGAGCTCATAGTCGCTCGAAAGAGACACTCTCTGCGCCAAACGCATCGCTAAACTGTCTCGGGCTTCAAAACACAAAATACCTTTCCTGCAAACCCGGAACATCTCGCATACACCTTGAGCGGGTACGCCCAAATGATGCAGCCCTGCGTGGATGATTACCCAATCGAAGGAGTCGTCGCTCTGCTCAATCTTTTCCGCGTCGAGCCTCACCCATTGAAACGGAGCATAGTTCGTCTCCCCGGCGTGGTATTCCAAATTGGATATCACCACTTGGCTGAATCCCGCTTCGAGCAGGGACGCCCGATCGTGGGAACCTCCTGCAAGGACAAGCACGTGATCGTCAGCTTTTAGAACGCCTTTATCCTTGAGAGAACGAAGTGTATCTACATAAAAGTTCATTTGGCGGATTCGACCCACAGCGAATGTACGATCAGCAGCATACACCGGCCGATTGCAAGGAGGCGATTGGCCCACTACACGCCCGCGGTCCACCACCCCCACCGCAATTCCAGCGGCTCCGACCTTCTTCGCGCCCCCATATCACAACACGGCCGCCAGCCTCACTGCAGCGGCCGGCGCAGAAATACCTACCCAATCGCAGCATCATGAGTACAATTTCACCCCAATGTCTGGGCGACAGATGTGCCGGAATGAGCGTGGTAGTCGTTCCGAATCCCCAGGGTTATTTCCCTGGCTTTCTATTGCGAGGCAATTATAGATGTTGCGTTTCGTCTTGGTTGGATGTGGTCGTATAGCCAAGCGCCACGCAGAGTTGCTAGGGAACCGCAAAATTGAGGGCGCCGAACTAGCCGGAGTGTGCGACGTTGTCAAAGAGAAGGCCGAACAGCTGGCCGCCCCGTGGAAAGTACCGTTTTACACTGATATGCACGAGATGTGCTCGAGTGAGAAATTCGATGCGATTGTCATCCTCACCGAGAGCGGACATCATGCCGCCAATGCAATTGAATTGGCGCGATACAAAAAACATATTATCGTCGAAAAGCCGATGGCCCTGACTCTGTCTGATGCGGACTCCATGATCCGCGTGTGTGACGAAAACGGCATCAAACTCTTCGTCGTGAAACAGAATCGATTTAATGTGCCCGTTATCAAGCTTCGTCAAGCCTTGGATCAGGGCCGTTTCGGCAAATTGGTGCTCGGCACGGTACGCGTGCGGTGGTGCCGAACGCAGGAGTACTACGACCAAGACCCCTGGCGGGGCACCTGGGCTCTAGACGGCGGTGTCCTATCCAATCAGGCGAGTCATCATGTCGATTTGTTGGAATGGATGATGGGTGACGTCGAGAGCGTATTTGCCAAGAGCACGACCGCGCTCGTCGATATAGAGGCAGAGGACACAGCGGTCGTTATCTTGAAGTTTCGTAACGGAGCATTGGGAATTATCGAGGCTACAACTGCGGCACGCCCGCGCAACCTTGAAGGTTCGATCTCGATATTGGGCGAAAAGGGCTCAGTGGAAATCGGAGGCGAAGCCGTGAATGCTATGAGAAGTTGGCAATTTTTGCAGCGGCAGCCTGACGATCAAGACGTCATGGAGAAGTACTCCGTGAATCCACCCAACGTTTATGGATTTGGTCATCATGCGTATTACGAGCATATTGTGAATTGCATTGCGCACAATACGCAGCAACTTGTGGACGGCCTAGAGGGCCGTAAGAGTCTTGAAGTAATCTCTGCAATCTACGAGTCCATAGAGACGGGGAAAGAAGTCGCTCTACATTTCGCACCGAAGAAATGTCGATTGGGCGAGCGTGCTCTCGCAATTCCAACTCGTCGGTCAACCTGATAAACAATGAAGCCTCTTGGTCCGCGCTTAGACACGGTAGGGATTGTTGACGTCGAGTTCGGTGTCGACGTGCGAATCCTGCTGCCATCAAATCTGTACCAATGCAGCATTGGAGACAGAACGTTTGTGGGACCCTTCTGCGAGATTCAACGCGGTGTGAAAATCGGCAGCGACTGCCGTATTCAGTCGCATAGTTTTATTTGCGAGCTCGTGACGATTGGCAATTCCTGCTTCATAGGTCACGGAGTAATGTTCGTAAACGACGTTTTTGAAGATGGGGCCCCGGCTGGGGGGGACCGGAAAAAGTGGAAATCAACAACGATTGGCAACGACGTTTCCATTGGATCGAATGCGACTATTCTACCCGTAAAGATTGTAGACGGAGCCGTTGTTGGCGCGGGATCTGTGGTAACGCGAAACATCGACAGTAAGGGAATCTATGCTGGCAATCCCGCCAAATTGTTGCGGACTCTTTAGCCGATGACCGGCTTGCGTGTCCCTTTCGTAGACTTGCATGCCCAATACTTGGCGTACAAGGAAGAATTCGATTCCGCCATTTCTGCCGTAATTCAAAAGACGGCATTCATCAGCGGGGAGTTTGCTCATGCGTTCGAGCAATCTTTTGCGAATGCGTGCGGGGTCCGGCACTGCATTGCTGTCGCAAATGGCACAGACGCAATCTACATCGTACTGAAAATGCTGGGTATCGGGCCTGGCGACGAAGTCATTACGACAGCCGGAAGTTGGTTCTCCACTTCAGAAACAATAGGTCAGACGGGCGCACGACCCGTCTTCGTTGACGTTGACGATTTCTACAATATTGATGCAACTCAGATCGAACCAAAAATCAACGCGAAAACCAAGGCGATCATTCCCGTGCACCTTTATGGTCAGTCGGCAGAGATCGATGAAATTTCAGAAATTGCTGCGCGCAACGGGTTGGCACTTGTTGAAGACTGCGCGCAGGCACACTTGGCCCAACGCGTCGATGCCCGCACCCATAAACTCACCGGAGTGGGCACATTTGGAGTTGCTGGAACCTTTAGTTTTTATCCGGGCAAAAACCTCGGGGCCTATGGCGACGCCGGCGCAATAGTCACCAACGATGATGCCTTTGCAACTCGGTGTCGGATGTTTGCCAATCATGGTGCTCTAGTTAAGCACCATCATAGGATCGAGGGAATAAACAGCAGAATGGACGGCATTCAGGCGGCGTTGCTGTCGAAGAAATTGCCGCACCTATCAATGTGGACGGAGGCTCGGCGAAGAACTGCTCAGTTATACGACAATCTCCTGAGCGGCATCCCAGAGGTTAAAATTCCCAGAATCCGTCAAGGTTCCACACACGTTTATCATCTATACGTAATTCAATGCGAGAAAAGAGATCATCTCAAACAATGGCTTGGAGATCGCGGCATCGAGACAGCGGTGCACTATCCTACGGCACTTCCATTCTTAGAGGCATACAGCAGTTGCGGGCATTCAAAGGACAATTTTCCCCGGGCAGCGGCGAATCAGGACCGTATCCTTTCATTGCCAATGTACGCTGAACTTACACCGACAATGGTCCACGATGTTGCTTCCAGCATTCGCCAATTCTATGACTCTCCAGGCCGCTGAACTGGAAGTCACTGTATTTTTCAACCACCATGCGCGTCGTCGTTATCACCGAAACCTATCCGCCCAATATGGGCTACATCGTATCGATGCTGCCCAAGTACTTTGCACGACAAGGCTTGGAAGTGCACGTACTGGCGATTGATTTGCCTCCATATCACCAACTCGACGAATTCAAGCATGGAGTCCCCGCGTTCCTAAAGTCGCAGCTTTTTCCTGCGGGATCTGTAACTGATGTCGATGGCTATAAAGTGCATGTCCAAAAATATCGCTGGATGCTCGGTTATACTTTTATGATCGGACTGCATGCAAAGCTAAAAGAAATCGATGCCGACGTTGTTTACTGCGTTATGGCTATTGGCTGGTCGCCAATACTAACGATGCTGAGCAAGGTCTTCCTACGATTCAAATTGTTTACGGGTAGCCACACATCCGCCATGATGTTTCCGCTCGCCCGGCAAGCACACATAAAGCCGTCTGCTCTTGTCCGCAATTTCGTTACGCGCTGGATCCCCGGGCGTATTGTGAGCCTATTTACTGAAATATGTTATTGCCCCACGAGCGACTGCGGAATGGTAGCGTCCCGCTTTTTTGGTGTGCAAGAGCGCAAGGTTCGGTTAATCCATCTCGGCGTCGACACTGACTTTTTCTTCCCGCCCTCCACGCCTCAAGATATTGCCGCAAGGGAAGCGCTTCGAACTCGATTGGGCTTCAGCAAGCATGAGGTTGTCTGCATCTATACCGGCAAAATGACAGTTCAGAAGAATGCCGTCCTATTGGCACAAGCAGTCGAACGCCTGCGACATGAGGGCTTCGCTTTCCGTGCATTGTTCATAGGGGATGGCGTGCAGCGAGATGAAGTTCAAGGATACTCATCCAGTGTGGTGCTGGATCTCCTCCCAGTCAGTGAGCTCGGGGCCTACTACCGAAGTGCGGACATTGCAGTCTGGCTTACCAATGAGAGCACATCGATGCTCGATGCCGCGGCTTGCGGTTTGCCAATTGTTGTCAGCGATAGAATTTATCAAGATCACGTTACCGGAAATGGTCTCGCTTATCGCTTGAACGATTTAGACAGCTTATGCGATCGGCTCAAGCAACTGTCCGATCCTGAAACTCGGCGTGATCTAGGTTCTCGCGGTGCACGTAAAATGCGCGATGGTTTCACTTGGACACTCGCTGCGCAGAAGCGAATTGCGGATTTCAACCGCGCTCTGGGCGCTTCGGCGCTTTCCAGCGATCGGTGACAACACGCTCGCTCTCGAGCGCAAAGGATGTAAATTGAAACGATTTTTCCCCGTGTCTCAGCCGTCCATTGGCGAAAAAGAAATCGCCTACGTGACCGACGCCGTTTCGTCTGGATGGGTCTCCTCCATTGGAAAGTACATTGAGGAATTCGAACGTACATTTGCCTTGTTTTGTGGGACACGATTCGCGATCGCCACGTGCAACGGAACTACGGCATTGCATTTGGCTCTCGTTTGCGTCGGGGTAAAGGAGGGAGACGAGATTATCGTTCCCGATCTAACGTTCATAGCTACGGCGAATGCCGCGAGATATGCAGGGGCAAGTGTCGTAACGGTCGATATCGAAGCCGGGTCATTGTGTATGGATCCTGCGGCCGTGCGTCGTTCAATAACTCCTAAAACGAAGGCGATAATTCCCGTACACCTTTACGGCCATCCTGCCAACATGGAGGCAATCATGGCGATTGCCCGCGAGCACGCGATTGCCGTAGTGGAGGATGCCGCGGAGGCGCATGGGGCTGAATTTCGAGGAAAGAAAGTAGGTTCAATAGGGGACATCGGTGTATTCAGTTTTTACGGCAACAAAGTGGTGACCGCTGGCGAAGGCGGCATGCTGACGACTGATTCACGGGAGCTGTATGATAAGGCGAGATTTCTGCGGGATCACGCTATGAGCCCCGAGAGGCGCTATTGGCACCCTGAAATCGGGTTCAACTATCGAATGACCAATTTGCAAGCCGCGCTCGCGGTGGCGCAAATGGAGCGCATTGAGACGTTCATAGCGAAGCGCGACGAAATCATGCAATGGTATCGAGATGAACTGAAGTCTGTGCCTTCGCTGCGCCTGAATCGCGAAGAGCACGGATCCAAGAGAGTCTATTGGATGGTTTGTCTTGAAATCGCCGGTCTAAATGATGCTCGTCGAAGCGAACTGATGAAGGCATTACGTGAATTAGGTGTCGATAGCAGGCCGTATTTTTATCCGATTTCAGATATGCCGATGTATTCAACTGCTTCGACACCGGTTGCTCATAGAGTATCTGTGGAGGGCATCAATTTGCCTTCCTACGTCGACCTGACGCGGAACGATGTCGCTGAAATTTGCGGCCTTCTTCTCAAGGTGTTGCGCACAATGAGATTGATCTGACGTTTAAGGCTGTGATCCCGCAGTCTTTGGGTTGTAATAATGCTTAGAACGTTGATACAAAAGTACCAAAGGCTTGCGCTGGTCTCCAAGGGCAAGAACGTACAAATCGACCCCTCGACGCGCCTATTGAGGCACTTTGGTGTGTCATTCTTAACAAAGCCAGATGACCGATGTTATCTACGTGTCGGAGCGCGTTGCATGCTCAACGCCCGTATTACGTTCGAATCAAAAAGCGGCTCCGTTACTATAGGAGATCGAGCTTACATTGGCCCCAATACCTCGATTATTTCGCGCTCGGGCATCTCCATCGGCAACGACGTGACCATGGCATGGGGAATTACCATCTACGATCACAATTCACATTCTTTCGATTGGGTACAGCGTCAAAAAGTCGTGGATCACTTTTATCGCAACTATGGAAGCCCGAAATGCTTCGATGAATTGGACTGGACAGGCGTGGAGGCTGCACCAATAGTGATCGAGGATCGCGTTTGGATTGGGTTTGGAGCCGTAATTCTCAAAGGCGTTACAATTGGCCGCGGCGCCATAGTGGGTGCCTGCAGCATCGTTTCGCGAGATGTGGAGCCGTACACGATTGTCGCCGGCAATCCAGCTCGCCTTGTGAAGACACTGCAAGCGCCTCAAGGGTGAAGCAATACAAGATCATGGGCAATCGAGAGGCACAGAACCAATACTCGTGGGAACAAGCAATTGAAATTTTGCGATCCGATCCCGCCCACAAGAGCCTTATATACGACGCTTACCTTACTGCCGATCTGACTGACAATTGCCGTCGATTTTATTCCAGCTCAGAGTTTAAGGCGTCTTTGGATCTTTTGCGTCAGCACATTGCAGATTTCGAGACGGTTTTGGATATGCCCGGCGGAAATGGCATCGCCACGGTAGCATTCGCGAAATCAGGCTTTGAAGTGACTGCCGTTGAACCGGATGAATCGATGACAGTCGGTAGAGGCGCCATTACGTACAATCTGCGGCAAGAGGGCCTAAGCGCGAATGTGGTCGACGCCTTTGGTGAAAATTTGCCATTTGCTGACCACAACTTCGACGTGGTTTACGTACGGCAAGGGCTGCATCACGCGAAGGACCTGTTTCGGATGACTGCAGAGATATTTCGCGTCCTCAAGCCTGGTGGACTACTGCTGGCAGTTCGAGAACACGTTGTTGATAATTATCATGGAAGCCTTCGCCGGTTCCTGGAAAGTCAGATTGATCATCAGCTATATGGCGGTGAAAACGCGTTCACGCTTGTTGACTATCGATCCGCGTTTTCCGCAGCGGGTTTGATGCCAGTAATTGAGCTCGCACCCTATGACTCGCCCATTAATATGTACCCGAACGACTCGTCCACGTTGCGCAGCAAGATCCTCGATTCTCGCTCCGGGCGATTTCTGAGAACAATAATGCCGGCCAACTTCGTCGCCCGAATGGGATTGTGGCGTCTGAAAACCAGAAAAGCACCGGGTCGGTTGTACAGCTTTCTACTAAGAAAGCCTGCCTGATTTCGATGCTGAACACGTTAGTCCCGTATGTCCTTGCCCTCCGTCGCCGATTCCCGAGTGCGTATCAATTCTTCGTAAACTTTGGGAAGCGTTATCTCGGCAAGCGCCTAGGCATTTACCCGCGGCAAATGGCAAACGAAGTCCGAGCGGTGACCGCCGTGCTGAAAAGCTCACAATGGAACATGTGCTATGGAACGGGGCTGGCGCACGAACACCTCGAGCATGCCTTTGCAGATTTTCTGGGAGGCGGCTATGCGATCGCTGTCAATACAGGCGGAATGGCCCTGCAAATGACATTGCGCGGTTTGGGGCTGAAACCCGGTGACGAGGTAATCCATCAAGTGGATACTTGCTCCGCCACTGCCATGGCTGTGATCAACGCTGGATGCACACCGGTATTCTCCGACATCTCCACGAAGACCTTTATGCTGGATAAGGACCGCGTTACGGATTTATTTACTGAAAAAACAAAGCTTGTCATCGCAACTCACATGTGGGGGAACCCGGAAGACATGGGAATGATCTCGCAGCTTCGCAAAGAGCGAGAGGTGTTCATATTGGAGGACACCTGTCTTTCGCTAGGAGCAGTTGTCGATGGTCAAGCTGCGGGTTCTATCGGCGACATAAGCGCGTTCTCATTCGGCTGTCTAAAGCCAATTCAGGGCGGCGAGGGTGGAATGATTTTCACGAAGAACGAGTCGTTAGCGAGAGAATTGAGATCCATGCGGCATTGGGGTGATCGGACAATCGAATTTGGTTCGCGCGACGTCACGCAACTATCTTGGAATGGTCGAATGTCGGAGATTGTTGCTGCTGTTGTTCACGAGCAATTAAAGGGCTATGCCAATCACCTCAAAACACTTCGAGAGGCGGTTCAGGCATTTTCCGATTTCCTCGTCGGCATCGATGGGCTCGACCTGCACCTCGGTGCGGCTAAAAGGATTTCTGATTCCGCCTACACGCAAATTGTTGTGCGGCTTGATGAGGAACGCTTTGGATGGCAAAAGAAGGCGTTCATTTCCGAGCTTTATAAACGTGGAGTGCAGGCCCGCGATGCCAATTTTGAGCCAATTAATTCTCTTACCTTTTTCAAGAGAGGAGGATGGCGCCACTGGCTTCCATCCGACGATCACGAGCGTATTCGAGAGAACTATGCAGGTGCGTTTCCAGAAGCCAATAAATTGCTCGATCATCAAGGGATAGGGCTCGGCAATATTAATTTCCTATCGAGGGGAAACCTAAAGAATTTGATGCGGCATATCAGTGATTTAGCTCAGCGTCGCCAATGTCCAAAATAGGGATACTCGCTGTATCAGCGCCGCTCAATGGCGGAACTTTTCAATACACAATTTCGATGATAGACGCTTTAAAGCGCCTACCAGAACATGACTACACGATATTTACGACCGTAAATAACCATCATTACGATGAACTTGGATTACCAGTAGTTCATTTGCCAAGTACGGTCTCAATGGTCTTTCGTGCCGTGGCAACCCGCATTTTTCGTTCTAGACGCTTTGGCCTATTTGACAGCGTCGAGAAAGTAATTGCCCCTATCTATTCGACGTGCCTATTGGCATCGGGTCGCCCGTTCGCATTTACGTTGCATGACCTGCAAGAAAAGTACTATCCGGAATACTTTACCCCTTTGCAGCGCGCCTGGCGGGCCGTTGTCAACCGCAGTCTGTCACGCGCCGCAAAACTTATTGTTTGTGAATCAACACATGTAAAAAGCGACATTGAACGATTCTTGCGTGTGCCCGCGTCTCGGATCGTGGTAATTACCGCGCCCCCTATCTCGGCCGTCTCGCAGGGCGACGTTTCAGAAACCGCGCTTCAAGCCACGAAGATCGCCCTTGGATTGCCGAATTCCTACATCTTCTACCCGGCGCAATTTTTCCCCCACAAGAATCATTTACGATTGGTGGAAGCGTTCTCCCTGTTTAGTAAACGCCACCCGCATTGTCACCTCGTTCTAACTGGTCAAGAGCATTTGGAATACAAAAACGTGATGGCGCGCGTGCAAGAGTTGAGCCTCGCGAAATCTGTTACGCGGCTAGGGTATGTTGAGACAAGGTATCTTGCGGCGATCTATAAGTTGGCGACAATGATAGTGGTACCAACGTTGTTCGAGAGCGTAAGTATTCCGATTTACGAAGCCTTTATTGTGGGTACGCCAGTATGTGCATCCAGGGTGGTGGCGCTTCCGGAACAAGTCGGCGATGCCGCCGTCTTATTTGACCCGACCTCCGTTGAAGATATTGCAAGGGCCATTGGCGATACTTTCGAAGACTCGGCTCTAAGGGAGCAACTTGTGGTGCGCGGCAGGAGGCGCATTGAGGGACTAACAATGGAAAACTATGCCAAGGAGCTGGCTGTTCTGCTAAGTCGTCTGAACGCCAATTGATTATTGGGCAAACCACGCTTGCATAGCTAGTGTTAAGAGACGAACTGCAGACAGAGGCGCTCATGAGCCACGTATCATTCCCACCATAGGAGCCAGGTCGGACGAAATTACCCCTTACTTCACCTCATCGCTGGCAATTGATTGTTGGCGCGGATCGACGTCAGAACAGTCGCGAAGTAAATCAGATAGCTGAGAACCAGCATCCCGGAATAGATCGTCAGGCTTTTTGTGACCGAGCCGTCCGTCAATTTGAAGCCTAGTACGAGGCCCACGACTGGTAGCACTAGTTTGACGAGATCGGCAAAGAGTTTTATGTGCGGAATTCTGGATACCAGCATCGCCCGAGTAACAGGGTTAACCGCAACCATAATGATAGTTGCCGGCGATAGGATCGCTACAAATTGTCCCACTCGAGACCAAGAAAACCCAAATATTGGAACAGCCAAGCTCGGAGCCAAGCTGGCGACGGGAACGTAGATCACGCATGCAAGAATAAGAAGCCGAAATGCCGTTCGCCATACCAGTTTCGGAAGATCTGCCGCTTGGCGATTCGCACCGGGAACAAGTTGCGCGTGGAAAACGTCCCCGAGTGAGCCGCAAATCAGCGCAGCGGGCGCCGAGACCACCTGCTGCGCCAGAAGAAATTCCCCGCCGGTCGATACGCCGTATAGACTCACTACCACCGGCACCGCGATTGCGGCAGAGGCAGCATCCAATATCGAGGATGGCAGAAACACCAGCGGGTATTGACGGTACGCTCGAAGCAACTCTTTGAGCTTCGAAGGCGTCGTTAAGCGAGCGGCGTCCATTAGCAAAGGGGGAAGCCCTTTTGCAAGCTTGCGGATACCCAAGGATCTGCCGATCAGTTCGCCTGATAGCAACCCGAACCAGCTCAACCGCAGCGGAGATAGAAGAA
>Ga0210392_10000686_pt1 | contig 19743 bp, 20 predicted proteins | sample IncBWC30OmetaG_FD_161057 | JGI IMG/M metagenome (GOLD analysis project Ga0210392, IMG submission 161057) | Forest soil microbial communities from Barre Woods Harvard Forest LTER site, Petersham, Massachusetts, United States - Inc-BW-C-30-O ...
TTCCAGGTTATTTTCAATGGCCAAATAGGCGTTGGCCACGGTTTGCGCCTGCACGCCTTGCGTGGCATCGACCACGAGCAGGGCGCCTTCGCACGCGCGCAAGCTGGAACTCACCTCGTAGTTGAAGTCGACGTGGCCGGGCGTGTCGATCAACTGCAGCTGGTACTCTTCGCCGCGCGGCGACAAGTACTTGAGCCGCACGGATTGTGCCTTGATCGTGATGCCGCGCTCGCGCTCGAGCGGGAGCTTATCCAAAAACTGTTCGACCTTCTCGCGCTTGCTGATCGCGCCGGTCACGTCGAGGATGCGATCGGCCAGCGTGCTTTTGCCGTGATCGACGTGAGCGATGATCGAGAAGTTACGAATCTTTTTGGGGTCGGTCGGCATTTTCGAAGAAGCGGCGCGTGCGCGGGCGGCTCTCTAGCGCGGCCACGGCACGCCGACCAGCAGCGGCTCGCGCCGGCTCATGGGGCGTCGCGTGCGCGAACGCTTATTTCTTGGCGGCGGCGGCCTTGGGGGCCGGATTGTCCGTCAGGCTCATCTGTCCGGGCAGCGCGTGCTCGTAGCGCTTCAACACCAGGTCGATCCCTTCACGGATGTATACGGCGACCGGAACCTTGGTGCGGGTATGCAACAAGTGCAGACGCTCGTTCTGCTCCGGCGTGATGTAGACGGTGGTGGAGATCTTCTTGCGAGACATGCGGTGACGTGCCCAGTTGCCAGCCGTTACACTAGATTCCCATACGTGTGTTGTCAATCGGAACAAAACGCGAGAAATGCAATATTATTTAATAATATTATTATGTTATGAAATGGTCGCTCGGCCCAAATTCGAGCTCGGGGGTCCCGCGGCCTTTAGCGGTCGGAGTGTTTACGACCGGCGAGCCATCGGCCGACTTGCCGGCCTCGGAGGGCAAACCCCCGAGGCGAAATTGCCGAGCCAAGTGAGCTGTTTGGCCGACGGAATGAACAGGGCAGGCCGCTATGCTTCGGGCGCGTTCCAGGTTAAAACCGTGAACGGCTGAGCTTTCTCGAGGGAACGGTTGTCGTGGCCCCCGGCGCCGAGAGGTTAGAATGACGAGGATGACGGAGGACACCGACTCGACGTGCGCACGACGCGCCGTCGGCAGCCGTGTGCGGCTTGGTTTTGTCCTGTTGGTTACCGCTGGGTTCCAGCTTGGGTGCAATGGTGCAGGCGGAGCGGGCGCCAACTCAGCCAATGGCGGGGTCACCATGCGCGACACCAAGGTGACGCACGAGCCGTGCAACACGAGCTCCTCGGGCGCCGAGAAAATCGACGCCAACGGTGACGGCAAGCCCGACATCACGATCGTTCGCGAGGGCGGCCGCGAGGTGTGCCGAGCGGTGGACCTGAACTTCGACGGCGTGATTGACGCGTACACCTACTTCGACAGCAGCGGTCAGATGCGTCGTCGCGAGAACGACTACGACAAGGACGGCCAGATCGACGAGATCATCACCTTCAAAGCCGGGCAGATCTACGAAAAGGATCAGTCGACCGCGCTCGCACGCCACCTCGATACTTGGGATTTTTACCAAGCCGGCACACTGGTGCGGACCGAGCGGGATTCGAATGGCGACGGCGTGATCGATCAGTGGTGGGAGTACCCCAAGCCGGGCTGTCCGCTGATCCACGCGGACGTCAACAATGACGGCCGTCCGGACCCAGGCGCGACTATCGATTACTGCAAAGAGACGGGCTATGTGCCGCCGGAGCGCGCTTCGGACAAGCAACCGACCAGTCCGTCGTTCGACACCAAGACGTCGATGCCGACGGAGACCGAGAACAAGGTGCCCACGGAAACCAGCGCGCCCGCGACCGATAAGCCCGCGACTGATAAACCAGCGCCTGCAACGAGCACGAAGGGATCGAGCAAGTGACGACAGCGCGTGACGGATGGGTAGCGCTCGGTTCAGCGGCGTTCGCGCTCAGCTTGTGCGTATATGCCTGCGGTGGGCCCAGCCAGGACGCCAAAGGTCCAGCGATGTCCGCGGAAGTTGCGGGCGTCGCCCCCGACGATCGCTCGCGTTGCGACTACAAGGGCCGTAGCGACCGTGAAGTGGTCGAGAGCGAAGGTCCGGGCGCCAAGCGCGCCAATATCCGTCGCGTGTACGGTGTCGTGGGCGAGGGCGAAGACCGGCATCGCGTGCTGCTCTGTCGCGAGGTCGACACCAACCTCGACGGCGTGAAAGACGTCGTCCGTACTTACACGGACAAAGGTGACGCGCTGAATGAAGTCGCCGATACCAACTTCGACGGCAAGATGGACACCTGGATTACCTTCACCAAGGGCCGCGTCTCCAAGCTGCGCATCGACCACAACGGTGACGGTCAGGACGACGAGACTCGTTACTATGTTGGTGGCCAGCTCAGCCGCGCGCAGATCGACACCAACTACGACGGCAAGCCCGACGTTTGGGAAATTTACGACGACGGCAAGCTCGAGCGGCGCGGCGTCGATCTCGACTTCGACGGCCACGTGGATCGCTGGGACCGTGATGAGATCGCCCTGCGCGAAATCGAACAAAAAGACGAAGCTGCCGAAAAAGCTGCGGCTGCCGCAGACGCAGGTGCTGCCTCGGGGTCCGGGGGCGCTGCGACCGCGGGTGCGCGAAGTCGCTAGTTTCAGGCTGGTTTTTGGCCTAAGGCCACAAACCTCAGCTGCTACCTAGCCCCGGTGCTAGGACCTGCGCCATTCATGGCAGAAGAACGGCTTCAGAAGGTCCTGGCGCGTGCTGGCATTGCCTCGCGGCGTGCCGCCGAGGAGTTGATCACGAAGGGGCGCGTCAAAGTCGACGGCCGAGTGATCGACCAATTGGGTGTACGCGTGGACCCGCGTCGCGCCAAGGTCGAGGTCGACGGCAATCGACTCATGGCCGAGCCGCTCGTTTACGTCGTGCTGCACAAGCCGCGCGGTGTCATGTGCACCTTGAGCGATCCAGAAGGCCGCCCGACGGTCGCCGAGTTGCTGAAGGCGGTCGGTGTGCGTGTCGTGCCGGTTGGGCGGCTGGATTTTCATACCAGCGGCGCGTTGCTCTGCACCAACGACGGCGACTTTTCCAACGCTTTGGCGCATCCCCGGAACAAAGCCAAAAAGGTATACGTGGCCAAGGTCCAGGGTCTGGTTCAGGACGACCAGCTCTTGGAGTGGCGCAAAAGCATCGAAATCGATGGCCGCGCGACGGCGCCTGCCGAAGTTCGGCGGCTGCGTTTCGAGGGCGATAAGACCTGGCTCGAGCTCACACTGCGCGAGGGGCGCAACCGCCAGGTGCGGCGCCTCGGCGAAGCCACCGGTTCGCTGGTGATGCGCCTAGCTCGCATTTCGCACGCGGGCGTGAACGCGGAGGATTTGCGTCCCGGTCAATGGCGGCATCTCACGCTCGACGAGCTGGTGGCGCTGAAGCGTGATTTCGGCGTTCCGCAGCGCGTACGCAGTCCGGGCACGGAGGCGTGGGAGACCCAGGTGAAATCGAACGCGCGTGTGCCGCGCGTGGGCGTCGCCAAGCGCGGGCCAGAAGATCCGCGCGCACGTCGCGAGGCGCCGAGCGGCAAGCCGCGCCCCGCGCCGGCGCGCGGCGAACGCCGCGAGTTCACCGGGAAGGATCGCTTCACGCGGGATCGCGTGGCCGACCCGCGTGAGGTGCGGGCTGGGAAACGTCCCGCGACGAATAACGCTCGCTCGGAACGAAGCAACGCTCGTCCCGAGCGCGCCAACGCTCGTCCCGAGCGCGCCAACGCTCGTCCGGAACGCAGCAACACGCGTCCGGGGGCGCACGCTAGCGCGCGTCCCGAGCGCGGAACCCCGCGCCCGGAGCGAAGCAACACCCGTCCCGAGCGCGCCAACGCGCGTCCGGAACGCAGCAACGCGCGTCCGGAGCAGCGCCCCACGCGGGACGCTGCGTCGGCGGGTCGCTCAGCTAGTTCGCGCGATGCGCGAGTGTCCTCGCGCCGTCGCGGAACATGATGCTGATCTTGGCGCCTTCCAGCACCTTGTCGACGTAGCCCTCGCCGAATTTCGAGTGCAAGACGAGCTCGCCCTCGCGGAACGACTTGTCCATCGCGTAGCGGGTGAAGGCGTCCACGGCTTGGCCTAGGGTCTTCGATGCCCAGCCATCGGCGCGCTCTTTTTCGGCCCGCGCTTTCTGCGTGACCCGCGCGGCGGCGGGAGAGGGCTTCGGCCCGGTGTTACGCGCGCGCACGTGCACACCGCTCGCGGTCGTCTCCGTGCGCGGAGCGCGATAGTTGTGCTCCGAGTTACACGTGAGGCAAATCACGCGCTTCGGCGCGCTTTGGACCATGGCGACGATGCGGTGCATCAGATCCATTCGACATTTGGTGCACCAGGCGTCGATTTCGGCGCCCGCGGTTAGCGACTTCAAGATGAGGACTCCTCGTTCGGCTTGCCATTTGCCAGAGGATCCGGCGCAAGGGAAGCCTTGTCGTTGATATCTGTCGGCGGTTCGGGCGGGCGAGACGAGCGGTCTCGCTTCACGCTGACCTTGGCTTTGACGTCCGGGATCGGGCGCCCGCCCTTCGCCGCGTCGTTCGGGATGAAGCGAACTTCTGTTTTGACTTCGAACGACAGCTTGGTGAGCACGTTCGCGAGCTCGTCGGCGAAGTTCGTGTGGTCCAGAAAATCCCGGACCTCTTTGGCCACTGCGCGATACAGGCCGTTTTTCGTCTCGTCGAGCTGTGACAGAACATCCTTGGGCAGTCGTAGCTCGCTCATGAAGTGGCGTACGTTCTCGGGCCCTTCGCTGAGCCGCTCGTAGCCCGCTTCGAAGACGCGCTTGACTAGCTCGGGCAAGATACCTTCGAGGCGACGCACGCGCTCGCGTTCATCGCGCTCCGAGCCGTCGGGGCGTTCACTACTCACCACGGAGAGGTACCGTGCCGCTCCCCGGCCGTCAAACCACCCCACGATCGCGGCCCGAGAGTGACGATGTGCTTTTCGGGATCGATGACTTGACCGGCGTCGGCGCCGTATCAACGCCCGATCCCGAGGCGGCCGGCCGGGCGCGCAGAACGCAGCCTGGGGGGCCCTGCGCACGAGGTAGTGATAAACTCTTCGCATGGTGCGTCGTGACGCGACGGAAGGACTGAGCCCGCAAGGGGAAAGTCCGGCCGGCGCTGGCTGCGCTTCTCCAACAGGTGAGAGTCCTGTGCCGGTAAGCATCGGTGCGCCGGCTAGCAGGCCCCAGATGTCGAAGGGAGACCTTCGCGTTCGAGCGGGGTGTCGAAAGCCCGTGAGGCGGCGAAAGCCGCGCAGCGGGGAGCAAACACGCGGGCCGCAACATGAAGTGAAGCCTGCAGCCTCGACAGAGAAACAATCCGGGAGCCGAGCCAGTCATGTCATGGCGAAGGCAACATCCGCAGCGAGAGCACCGAAGCTCGACGCGGATCTCGGCGGGGTATTGGGCGCAGCACGCGTGCAAGGAGAAGCGCGGAACACGAGAGGCCCGTCTGCACTGCCCAAGTCAGGGCGAGGCGCGTCGTATAAGTCGAAGGCGAAAACGACAACTGTGCAGCGGGAGTCCGAGGGGATCATAGTACCGATGATGGTCGCGCAGAATAACGCGACCGGAGGGAAGGGTCCTTGCGGTGATAGTGCTGAAAGAGCAGGTAAGCGCGAGGGAATGGCCGGTACGACCGGACCTAACGACCCCGGCGGCCGTAGGCCGCGCGACAAAGTGCGAGAACTGCAACGTCAGCTGTGTGGTGCAGCCAAGCGGGCACCGGGAAGGCGCTTCCACGCGCTGTACGATCACATCTGGAGGAGTGACGTCCTTCGGGAAGCGTGGAAGCGAGTGAAACGGAATCGCGGCGCCGCCGGAGTCGATGGCCAATCGCTCCTCGTCGTCGAGCAGTATGGCGTCGAGCGCTTCCTGGAAGAGCTCGGTGTGCAACTGCAAGCAGGCAAGTACCGACCGAGCGTGGTCCTTCGGCGGTACATCCCGAAGGCTGATGGGAAGAAGCGGCCGTTGGGCATTCCGACGATTCGGGATCGAGTGGCACAGATGGCAGCGAAGCTGGTGTTGGAGCCGATTTTCGAGGCGGATTTCTTGCCGTGCTCGTACGGTTTTCGGCCGAGGCGGAGCGCGACGATGGCACTGGAGACCTTGCGAAAAGCTGGGGCAAAAGGCGGCCATCACGTGCTCGACGCTGATATCCGCGACTACTTCGGAAGCATCGATCACGACAAGCTGATGAAGCTTGTTGCTCGACGCATCTCGGATCGGCGAATGCTCAAGTTGCTACGGCAGTGGCTGCAAGCAGGTGTGATGGAGGACGGCGTCGTGTCGCCGACGGTGGCGGGCACGCCGCAGGGAGGAGTCATCTCTCCCTTGCTCTCCAACATCTACCTGCATGTGCTCGATGTCTTGTGGACACGTCACAGCGCTCCGCTAGGAACGCTGGTACGTTACGCAGACGACTTCGTGGTGATGTGTCGCACCAAGAAGAACTGCGAGCAGGCTGAAGCGCGTATCCAGGTGATCCTGAAGCGCCTCGGTCTCGAGTTGCACCCGGATAAGACGAGACGAGTCGAACTCTATGATGGCAAGCAGGGCTTCGACTTTCTCGGCTGTCATCTGCACAAGCGTCTGAGCGGCTATCTATGGGAAAAGAAGCATGAACGCCTCTATTTCTTGAATCGTTGGCCGTCGCAACGCTCGATGCAGCGCATCCGGCAGCGCGTGAAGGCAATGACCCCAAAGTGGCGCTGTCACGCGGATCTCCGCGATGTCATTGCTGACTTGAACCCCGTGCTTCGCGGGTGGGGAAACTACTTCCGCACTGGCAATGCTGCCAAGCGCTTCAACCAAGTCGACACGTATGTCTGGCGACGGTTGCTCTCCCTACGCGTGAAACGCAAAGGGCGGCATCTGAAACCGGGCGACGTGTCTCGCTGGTCACGCGACAGCTTCCACAACCTCGGCCTCCATCGCCTGCGCGGTACCGTCCAATATCCCGAGCCTATCTCCTACAAGGAATCGGCGTAATGTTGCACCACGAGAGATCACCGGTAAGCCGTGTGCGGGAAATCCGCATGCACGGTTTGAAAGGGGGTCTTGCCCTTTCGTCCGTGACCTTTACTGGATGAAAGGGCAAGATCTACCAATGAAGCTCTACACCTACTGGCGAAGCTCGTCGGCGTACCGGGTTCGGATCGCGCTCGGCATGAAGGGGCTTCAGTACGAACCGAGCTTCGTGCATCTAGTACGTGCCGGTGGCGACCAGCATCAGCTCGGCTTTCGCGGCAAGAACCCACTCGGACAAGTCCCGGTGCTCGAGCTCAGCGAGCAGGGCTCTCCGGTGTTTCTGAGCCAGTCCTTGGCCATCATCGAATACTTGGAAGAGCGCTTCCCGGATCCGCCGCTCTTGCCGCGCGATCTGTTGGCGCGTGCCCGCGTCCGCGAGCTTTCGGAGCTGATCAACTCCGGTATTCAGCCGTTTCAGAATCTGAGCACGACCGCGTTTTTGGCCGAAGCCGCGCCAGAACTCGATAAGCTCCGCTGGTACGAGCGCTTCATCGGGCAGGGTCTGGCTAGCTTGGAGTCACGCGCAGCTCAGGTGTCCGGTCGCTATTTGGTCGGCGACGAAGTGTCGATCGCAGACGTGCTGCTCGTCCCCCAGCTTTACGCGGCGCGTCGTATTGGAGTGAACCTGGACTCGCTGCCGACCCTGAGCCGCGTAGAGACCGAGTGCTCGAAGCTGGAGGGATTCGCCACAGCGCACCCCGACCGACAAGCAGACCGCGAGTAGTAGTGGCTTCCTGGGGAAAGAGAGCTATTTTGAGAGCATGGCAGCTCTCGATTCGCTCGGGATACTCGGCCTGGAAGGGGTTCACTACTACGTTCGCGATTTAGAACGCAGCGCGCGCTTCTACGTCGAACGGATGGATTTCGCGGAGGTCGCGGAAAGCGGCGTCACTCTGAGCGAGGGTGGGCGTCAGCGCTCGCGCGTGTTCCGGGCGGGCGAATACGTCGTGGTCTGCTCGACCCCCGCAGGCGAGGGCGGGCGCGCGGATCGCTTCTTGAAAAAGCACCCCGACGGCGTGGGCACGCTGGCGTTTCGTGTCGAGGACGCACAGCGCGTCTTGACGCTGCTCGACGGCCGGGGGGCCACACCGATCAATGACGTAGAGACGTTTCGCGACGACGGCGGCACGCTGAAGACATTCTCGATCACGACGCCCTTCGGCGACACCACGTTTCGATTCGTGGAGCGCCGCGGTTACCGCGGGTTTTTCCCCGGATTCAGCGACGTGGAGCGAGCCCAGGGCGGCAAAAATAGCTGCTCGATCAACGCCGTCGATCACATCACGTCCAATTTTCAGACGATGTCTCCGGCCCTACTCTGGATGGAACACGTGCTCGGCTTCGAGCGCTACTGGGACGTCGAGTTTCACACGCGCGATGTCGGCCGAGTGAAGCTCCGTGACGGCTCGGGTCTGCGCTCGGTCGTGATGTGGGACAAAGGCTCGGGCCTGAAGTTTGCCAACAACGAGCCTTATCGACCGAACTTCAAGGCCTCCCAGATCAACCTGTTCAACGAGGACAACCGCGGCGACGGCGTGCAGCACATCGCGCTGAACGTGACGGACATCGTGAGCGCTGTTCGCGGGCTGCGCACGCGCGGCGTGGAGTTCATGCGCACGCCGCCCAACTACTACGACGCTTTGCCCGATCGCCTGCGCAGCCTGAACGTGGACGCCATCGACGAAGACATCGACACGCTGCGCGAGCTCGAGCTATTGGTCGACGGACACGGCCTAAAGTCGTACCTTTTACAGATCTTTCTCAAAGACTCGGCGGGCTTGTACCGCAGCCGCGAGGCTGGCCCGTTTTTCTACGAGCTGATCCAACGCAAAGGCGACAGCGGCTTCGGCGCGGGGAACTTCCGAGCCCTGTTCGAGAGCATCGAACGCGAGCAGTCCGCGGCGAAGCCGGAGCCGCGCTGATGCTCGAGCGTCGCAGCATGGGCGATGTACCGCCAAAGGCGCACACCGCGCTGCGCGGCTCGTCCGGCGTATTACGCTACGAGGAGTGCATCACGCGCGCGGGCTTCGACGGCCCGTACTCGATTGTCTATCACGAGCATCGGCCACACGAGGCCGAGCCGAGCGAAGTCCGCCATGGTTGGGAGATCCTCGGCGGCAGAGCTCCGCGTGGTCTCACCCGCCATCACTTCAAGACCTTCGAGCACCGTCAACGTGGCGGGCCCGCGCTCGACGCGCGCGTGCCGCTGCTCGAAAATGACGACTTGGTGCTGTCCGTGCTCGCTCCAGATCGCGAGGATCCGGCGTATTTCGTCAACGCGGACAGCGACGAGCTGCTGTTCATCCGCGAAGGCGGCGGTGTGCTGAAGACCCAGCTCGGTGAGCTGCGCTTTCGCGCCAATGATTACCTGTGCCTGCCGCGAGGCCTGCTGCACCGCTTCGTGCCGGACGCGACGCTTGCGCAGGATTGGTTTTCGATCGAGAGCGCCGGGGCGATCACGATCCCGCGTCAATACCGCAACGAAGTGGGCCAACTACGCATGGACGCGCCGTATTCGCATCGCGATTTTCGCGGCCCCGAGTTCGCGGGTCCGAGTGACGAGGGCATCCGCGAGCTGGTGGTGAAGCGCGGACAGGCGTTCTACGGTTTTCGTTACGCGCGCACGCCGCTCGACGTCGTGGGCTGGGACGGCACTTACTATCCGACCGCGTTTTCGATTTTGGATTTTCAAGCCAAGGTCGGCATGGTGCATCTGCCGCCCACGGTGCACGCGACGTTCGCGCTGCCCGGCGCGCTCGTGTGTAGCTTCGTGCCGCGCCCGCTCGATTATCATCCGCAGGCGTTGGCCTGCCCGTACCCGCATTCCTCGGTCGATATCGAGGAAGTCATCTATTACGTGCGCGGCAACTTCACGTCTCGCAAGGGAATCAGCGCGGGCAGTATCTCGTTGCACCCCGCCGGCATTCCGCACGGCCCGCACCCGGGCGCGTACGAGGCCAGCCTCGGCGGCGGTCGCACCGAGGAGCTCGCGGTGATGCTCGATTGCGCGCGCCCGCTACGCGTCACCGCCGCCGCGCTAGCGCTGGACGACCCGAGCTACCATCATAGCTTCGTCGACCCGGGCGGTAGCCACTCGATCGGCTGATCACGTAACCAAGTGCGCTGGCGGCGGGCGAAGATCCGTGTAGCGCGGAAGATCGACAGCTCGAGCTCTGCCAGGTCCAGCGCTTTGCCGGTTTCGAGTGCGCGCGCGACTTGCTTGTAGCCGACCGACGCAAACGGCCGAGTGCGCGCGAAGCCGCGCTGGAGCAGCTGCTCGGCCTCAGCGACCCAACCGGCCTTCAACATCGCCTGACAGCGGGCCAAAATGCGTCGATCGAGATCGTCTTTTTCGCGAGCGACGCCAAGCAAGCGCGCGCTGTGGCGCGCAGTTTTGAAGCCATGAGCGGCCTGCCATTGGCTCATGCTCACGCCGGTCAATTCATGCACTTCGAGCGCGCGGCTCACGCGCACGAAGTCATTGGGCGCGAGGCGCTGTGCCGCTTCGGGGTCGACGTCCGCCAAATCTGCGTGCAGTCCGCTGCGCCCGACCTCGGCCGCGCGCTGCTGGTGCCGCGCGCGGATTTCGGGATCTGCGGGCGGCGCGGGGACTAGGCCGTGGATCAGCGCCCGCACCCACAAAAATGTGCCTCCGCACACGATCGGCCTTTTGCCACGAGCGCGAATCTCGAAAATGGCGAGCTCCGCCAGCTCCGCGAAGCGCGCTGCGTCCATCGGTTCGCTCGGTTCGATCACGTCGATCAAATGCTGACGCGCGCGCGCCAACTCAGCCGCGCTTGGCTTCCCGGAGCCAATATCGAAGTGGCGATAGACCTGGACGCTGTCCGCGCTCACGATCTCGCCGTCGTGCTGCTCGCACAGCTGAATCGCCAGCTCGGTTTTTCCGGAGGCGGTCGGACCGACCACGACCCAGAGTTGTTCGTCGCTCTCCAATTTCATCGACTTTGTGCGCGTTAGTTTTGGGGTTGGGGCCCCAAAAACGCCTTCGCGAGGGGCGTGGGGCCCCGCTGGATTCGCCCTTCGGGCGTCGCGAGGCGCGTCACTCCAGCGGGGCGGGAGCTGAGCTCCCGCACTAGCGCCGCCCGACTTTGCGTTCGAGCTCGGCCCAGCTGAGGAAGGTCACGACCGGGCGCCCATGCGGGCAATGACCCGCGAAGTCCGCTTCGTCCAGAGCTTCGAGCAGGGCTTTGACTTCGCTCGGGGAGAGCGGATCCCCCGCGCGAACCGAGCCGTGGCAGGCCATGGTGGCGAGCGCCAGGTCGACAGCGTCGGAGAAGCCGCGCCCACCTTTGCGCGACACTTCCGCCAACAAATCCCGCACCAAGCGCTCGGCGCTCGCGCGCTGGAGCAGCTTTGGCACGGCGTGAATGCTGATGCTCTCCGCGCCGCGCACGCGCACGTCGAGCCCCACCTCCGCCATCTCCTTACTGCGCAGCTCGACCAGCTCGGCTTCGGCAGGTAAAACATCCAGAGTGACCGGGAAGAGCAACGACTGTGAGGGGACCGCTCGCCCTTGGTACTGCTTGCGCAAGCGCGTGAACGTGACGCGCTCCGCGGCGGCGTGTTGATCGAGTAGGTAGATGCCGTCGCGGCTCTCACACAGCAAATAGGTCTGACGCAGCTGAGCAACGAAGCTCAAGCTCGACCAGGCGATCTCCGGCTGCGGCCTGCTTGGGAGGGCCGAAGCGTCGCGCACGGCGAGCAGCGGCTCTTCGAGCGCTTGCATCACGAGCAGCTCCGCCGCTGCCGACTCGGTGCCGAGCTCTCGGGCCGCGCTTGCCATGGGTAGCTCGCGTTGGGCGAGCGGCGGCGTGGCAAAATTGACCGAAACGCTGGGCGCCGACCAGGGTTGGTCGATCGGGGCGCTCGGGCGCGCGCTTTCGCTGGGCGGGTCGAGCCTCGGCTTCGACCACGCGTTGCGGTTCGGCGTGGGCAGCGAAAATGCGCCCGCCAGCGCGCGCGACAGCATGCCGTACAGCGCGTCCGACGTGGCGCGCGAATCAGCAAAGCGCACCTCCGCTTTCTGTGGGTGCACGTTGACGTCCAGAAATTCCGGCGGCAAATCCAAATACACGACGCCCCGCGGATAGCGCCCACGCTCCAGCACGCTCCCGTACGCTTGCGCGATGGTCACCGCCAATGCGCGATCGCGCACCGAGCGGCCATTGACGAACAAGCGCAGCCCGCCCGCGCCGCTCCTGGCTTGCTCGGGTCGCGATAGGAACGCTTCGAGCGACAGCGGGCCGCGCGTGCCCGCGCAGCGCGTGAGATCCTCGCCCGCGCAGACCTGTGCGACGCGCTCCTCGCGACCGCTCGATCGTAGGAATTCACGCACTTTGCGGCCGTCCCGCGCGAGCGTGAACGTGACTTCGGGGCGCGTCAGCGCTGCAGCCTCGACCACTTCGGTGACGTGACCCGATTCCGTCCCCGTCGAGCGCAGGAACTTGCGGCGCGCCGGGATATTGAAAAACAGATCGCGCACCTCGACGCGCGTGCCGACCGCCATGCCGGCTGCTCGCAGCACCGGTTCCGCGACGCCTTCGATCGACACTTCCACGCCAGCGTCGCTCGCTGCTGGGCGCGAGCGCAGCGCGAAGCGACTCACCGAGGCAATGCTGGGCAGCGCCTCACCGCGAAAGCCGTAGCTCGTCAGCCGATTCAAGTCGGAGATCGCGGTCAGCTTGCTGGTGGCGTGGCGCTCGACGCTCAGACGCGCGTTCTCGGCGCTCATGCCCGCGCCGTCATCACTGACGCACAGCCGAGTGACACCGCCGCCTTCGATCTCGATATCGACACGCTGCGCGCCCGCGTCGAGCGCATTCTCGATCAGCTCTTTGACGGCGCTAGCCGGGCGCTCGACGACTTCTCCCGCTGCGATTTGACTCGCCAAGGAGGGCGAAAGAACGACGATGCGAGCTTCCACCATGGCGAGGCGGAGCATTACACCACCGTCCGCGGCGCTCAATGCTCGCCAAGAGCCAAGGATTGGCTCTAAAGCAAGCCCGCGCGCTGGGCGGCTTCGGCCAGGCCGCCGCCGGTCATGGCGCTGGCTTTGAGGATGTCGGTTGCGGCTGCCTTCACTTCTTGCGGCGCTTGCGCCATCGCAAAGGAGCGGCCGGCGCGGCGCAACATTGGGATGTCGTTCAGCCAGTCGCCCACGGCGACGACCTCGGCGGCGGTCACGCCGTGGTGCTTGGCGACCCAATCGATGGCTGTGCCCTTGTCGACGCCCGCCGCGCGAATCACCAGGCCCCAGGTTCCCGAGTAGCCCGCGCGCCCTACTTCGAAAGCGACGCTCTGCAAATGCGCAGCGTGTTGTTTGAGGAAGGCTTCCGCGCCGCGGATCTGCGTCGGTGTGCCGAGCGCAACCAGCGCGGCCAACGTTGCGCCGGGCTGCTGCCACTCCGCGAGATCTGCCAGTACGTTGACCTGCTGCGTGCGCTCGGACCAAGTGCTCAAGTAGTCGAGGAACGGCAGACCGCGCTCGTCGTGGAACAAGCGATCGCCCGAGAACGCGAACGCGGCGGGTTGGAAGCGCGCTAGAGCCTCGAACAGGGCCTCGCTGCCAAGCTCGGAAATAGGAGTGCTGTGCATCTCCGAGTGGTCGCGCGAATCGACGATGTGGCTGCCGTCGATGCAAGCGACGGGACCCAAGATCCGCATCGTTTCCGCGATTTCTCGCGTTCCCGAGTACATGCGCCCGGTGCACAAAGCCACCGGGATGCCGCGTGCAATCAGCGCTTCGATCGCTTCCGCGTCGCGCGGGTGCACGTCCCCATCGGGGCCAAGCAGCGTCCCGTCAATATCAGTGACGAAGACGCGAGGGGTCAGTTCGTGGTGCTCGCGGGAGCCGCGCCGACCGGATACACCGAGACGCGCTTCTTGGTGCGCGAATCGTGCTCGTAGGCGACGGTGCCGTCGACCAACGAGTACAGCGTGTAGTCGCGACCCACGCCGACGTTGCGGCCCGGGTTGATGCTCTGGCCGACCTGGCGAACCAGGATGCCGCCAGCGCGCACGGCTTCGCCGCCGTACACCTTGACGCCGCGGAACTGGGCGTTGGAGCCACGACCGTTGCGCGTAGAGCCGCCGCCTTTTTTATGTGCCATTACGCCGACACTCCGGTGAGGCCCGTGATCTTCACGGCCGTATAATTCTGACGATGGCCCGCCTTTTTGCGCGAGCGCTTACGCTTGCGGAACTTGAAGACGATGAGCTTCGGGCCGCGGAGCTGGCGAACGATCTCGCCGGCCACCGAAGCGCCGGAGACGAGCGGCTTGCCAAACTGCGGCGCGTCGCCGGAGACCATGAGGACCTGGTCGAAGTTGATCTTGTCGCCGGGATTGCCTTTGAGGAGCTCAACCTGGATGGTTTCGCCCTCGGCAACTCGGTACTGCTTGCCGCCGGTGCGGATGACTGCGTAGGCCATGGGAATGGGGCGCGGAACCTAATTCAGGACCACGAAGCTCGCAAGCACTCTGCGTAGAGTTTCTTACGATAAGCTGAGGACGAATGCTGAACCGGTGCACAGCTCACCAGCATTTGCCGTAAATATACCGGATTCACGCATGGGGACCGGAGCCGAGTAGCGGCGGGCGCGGGCTCGACGGGCTTTGGAAGCTCAGATCCGGCCAATCAGGGCGTTGTTGGCCGAATTCTGGTCCTGATTGATGCTCTGCAGCACGTCCAAGATCTTGTCGCCCAGCTTGGCGACCTTGTCGAGCTCGGTGCTGGCGTCGCCTTCGAGCCACTTGGCCTTCTCGGTCTGGGTTTCGAAGTACTTGGCGTTGGCGTTGTCGTTGGTCACGGCGGCGTCGCCAACGAATGCCTTCAGCGCGCCGCCGAGGGCGTCGAGCCCTTTGCTGGTGGATCCCAATAGGTTGGCTGCCTTCGTGTCGCCCGCGATTTCCGGAGTTGTTTTCGGTCCGTACGCGCACAGCGTCGATGAGCCCATGTCTGCGTTGTATTGGTCGATCGCGCTGCCGATGCTGCACGCCGCACCTGCCACGGTGAACGCGGCGCTGACGAACGCGCCGGTGCGGACGTCAGCGGCGGCCTCGTGCAGCGCGTCGATTTGATGTTGCGCGTTGTCGAGGAAGTCTTTGCGAGCGGCGTCGCGCTGCAGCTGCGCGGAATCGGACTGCGCGGATTCGGTTTGAATCAAGAGCTCGGCGAGCTCGCTGGCGAAGCCGACTGCGGACGGAGCGATCGCTTGGGTCATCATCAGATCCTGTTGCTGAGAGCGGTGTCGGTGTCCGAGTTATTTTGAGCGATCGCGCTGACCGTCGCGGTCTCCCGCTGCTCCGTCTTCAAGGCGCGCTGCAGCAGGTCGAGCGCAGCCTCGAGATCGAGGCTCTTGGTGTCGTTTGCGGCCTGATAGCTCGTGGCATCTGCTTGGTGACCGAGCGACTTGGCTCGATAGTGCCCGGATACGAAGTGAAGAGCGGCGCCTGCGGCGGTCGACGCGCCTTGCGCGACGTGTGCGCCCAGCTCGACCCCGCGTGCGCCGTCTGCCAGCGCGCCGAACGCCTGCGCGCTGCCAGCACCGGTGCACACGCCGACCGCTACCGACGCGAGACCGAGCGCCATGCAAATCTTCGGGTCGATCCCCAACTGCGGGCCCAGTTTTGCCGCGGCCTGCAGGCCCTCCGCCAGCGCCACTAGCAGTAACGGTCCCGCGGCGCCGCCTGTCGCCACTACGGCTGCGACGGCGGCGACCGCGCCGGCAATTTGCGCGACGTCGCCGCCGAAGATGTCGCCCAGGAAACCGAGGAAGCCCGAGTGATCGGCTGCGTCCTTGGCTTGTTGAATCGCGTCGGAGAGTTGCTTTTTCAGCTCTTCCATATTCTGGAAGTCGGCCTCGGCGTCGGTCTTGGCGCCGCTCTGTGTGATGGTTTGACTTTGCACCATCAGCACGAGGAGCGCGCACGCTGCGCTCAGGGGAGCTCGGGCTTCCTCGTCCGACGACGCTGGCTGCAGGGTATCGCTTGGGCTCGCGTTGACTGCGCTCAACATGTTGCCCTCAGCCGATGTGGTTGATGATCGAGTCAGACGCCTTGTTGGCAGCGTCGAGCAACGCGGAGGCAATCTGTTTCGCTTGATTGATCTCGCTGTTGAGCTCTTGAATATTGATCAAGCCGAGTGAGTCCTGCTTACCGAGGGCATCCACGGCGTGGCCGATCCCGGCGCTCCAATCGTCGGCGTTCGTGGAGTCCACGTTGAACGGCGCGCCTTTCGTCACGGAGCCAGACCCACTCGAGTCGACGTCCCCGCTGGTCGCAACGCCCGTGGTCATGTTTGCTTCGTTGACCTTTTGCGACTGAGCCGTGAGCCCGTCGGCGAGTGGTTGCAACGCGACGGCGACTTCTGGGATGTCTGGGTACTCGCTCAGCGCGGCGTTGACCTCGGCGAGAAGAGCGTTTCCGTCTTTGCCCTTGGCGGCGACGGTCATGTCTTTGATCTTGTTCAGCTCCTCTTCGGCGGCGGCGCGTCGATTGGAGACGTCCATCGATTGCCCCATGTCGCCGTAGAGACCTTCAGTTTTTTGCTCCATCCAGCTTTCGATGCTGAAGCTGCTCATGTAGTTGCTGGTGGCCGTGATCGACATGGTGACTTCCTCCTTTTGAAGAGCCGGTGTTGCGGCTGGAATTCCTGTCGGACGGCAGCCGGGTAAGTTGCGAAGATTGTGGGTGCATGCCGTGGCCGGACGCTTAGGAACACCCGTCCGCCAAGCTCTGCGTTTTGGCGAACGCGTTTCGTGACACCCGAAGGGGTGGGCTTTCGCGAGCACCGCAGCGGAGCGTACTCTTGTACGTGAGCAGCGGAGCGCAGCGAAAACGAAGCCCAAAACCAGAAATCGGCGGGCGTCGCTGCTGCTCACGATGGGGTGGGTGCATGTGCACCAAGAGGCTCCCAATTGGAGCTGAACGCGGGGCCGAGGTGGGCGCGCGCATAGATCTGGGTGAGCGGGCCGGCTATGCTCGAGGACGATCATGAGGCGACGGTTTGCTTTGGGGGCGTACGCGCTGTGCGCGGCGCTGGCCGCGCTTTCGAGCGCGCCCCGGACCGCGACGGCTGTGCCGAAGGCTAAACCGCACGCTGCCGCGCCCCGAAAACCCACCCTAAAAAATACGAAAAGGGCTGCGCCCGATGTGGCTGCGACGGACAGTGACACGAAGAGCGTTGACGACGTAGCGAGCCCGGACAAGGGCGATGCCAGCACGGTCAAGGCCGCGGGCACGAACGCGACGAAGAGCGCGGCGCCAGCGGTGGCCGGCGTGACGACCAAGGAAGATAAGTCCGGCGTTAAGACCTACAAGTTTGGGACGATAGAAGTCGAAGGGCGCATGAAGTCGCCGCAGATCATCTATTTCTTGCGCCGCGTGCGGGCGGAGTTCGACGCGGGCGCGCTCGGGCATCGTTCGTTCATGCGTGAGCTTTCCGACACTCGTAACAATCCGTCGCTTCGTTGAACATGGCTACTCCCGCACCGCTTCCGATCGTGCTTCGTACTGCCGCCGTGTGGGGCACGACGGTGCTCGCTGTGCGCAACCTGGACAGCGGGCAATCGCTGAGCATCGGCGAGACTGAGGGCTGCGTCGTGGCCAAGCCGGACGGCTCGCTCGTCGCTGATTCCCCGGTGCGCGCGGTCGGCGCGGGTTGGGAGCTCGACGCGCGGGGCGCGACCGGCGGCGAGCTGCTCCTCCGCGGTCGACGCGAAAACCCTGCCGAGCTCGGCCGCTCGGGCGCGCCGATTCCGATCGTGGCCGGCGATCACGGCTTGGTTCAGTACGGTAATTTCGCAGTTTTTTTCCAATTCTCGCACAGCGCGCCGATCATCGGACGGCGACGGCGCCTGGATTGGGCGCTGTTTCTGTCGTTCGTGTTCGCGATGGTCGCGGTCGGCGGTGGCCTGGCGCTGATCTGGGCGATCACGACGCCGCAAGGCATTCCGAAGCCGCTCGAGCTCACCACTCAGCAGGAGCTCGAGCTGCAGTTCAACTTGAAGGAAGAGCCCACGCCTCCTCCGCCGCCCGACACGGGCATGCAAGAGGACAAGGGCTCGGGCATCAAGGATCCTGGCGCCAAGGACAAGAAGGAACAAGGCGGCGGCAAGAAGATCGCCGGCGCGGAGGGCAAGCTCGGGCGCAACGGCAAGGAAGACAACACCAAGCAGACGGGCGAGATTCGCGCGGGGCTCGGCGGCATGTCCGAAGCTTTGTCGAGCGACGTGGGCGACGAAGTGAAGAAGACCCTCGGTACGATCAGCTCGGTGGCGGACGCGCTTGGTGGCTTGCGCTCGGATCAGATCGTGCTCGGCGCAGGCAGCGGCACTGGGCTCAAGGGCACCGGCAATGCGGGCGGTGGCGATCAGCCTGGCGGTGTGCCCTTTGGTTCCGGCACGCTCGATACCGGTTGGGGCCCGGGCAAGGGCGGCGGCTTTGGCTCCGGCTCCGGTGGGCCCGGCGGACGCGGCCTGGGCGGCAACGGCAAGGGTGGCCTCGGTGGCGGTGATGGCTCGGGCAGCGGCAATGGGCCGGGCGGCGAGCACAAAGTCGCCGGCAAAGACGCAGCGCCCCCCGGGCAAGGGCTCTCGCCATCGCAGATCCTGCGCGTCGTCGCGTCGCGCATGGGCGCGTTCCGCGCTTGCTACGAGATCGCCGCGGCGCACGATCCGACGCTCAAGGGCAATGTCGGAGTCAGCTTCAGCATCAGTCCGGGCGGGTCGGTTTCGAACGCCAGCATCACCGGCTCCTCGTTGAACAATCCGCGCGTCGAAGGCTGCGTGCTGCGCACGTTCAACCGCCTAGTGTTTCCGACCGCGGACAAGTCGACGAACTCGAGCTTCCCGTTCGCCTTCAAGGCCTCCAAGGGCTGAGCTGCGGAAGCGGCGTGGCACGGCGCTGGCATAGTGCAGGGTTGTTGCAGAACGAGTCCTAAAATGATCCGAAAATACCGGCATTTCTCGCGGATCGTGGCGGGGGCAGCGCGCCCCTGGGCGGGGGTTTTGGGCCCCCGGGTAACGGCGTTGGGGGCCGCTGTGGCGTGCTGTATGTGCGCCGTCGGTTGCGGCTCAGACGCGCATGATCGGAACCTGCAGCCGGCCGAGGTGGGGCTCACGCTGACCACGAAGCCGATCTTCGATGACGGCGAGACCCAGCTGTTCGAGGTCAAGCGTGGCTTGCAGTTTCCGATTCTGCAGCCCGATGCCACGCAATCCAAAGGGCTCGGCAAAGACGTCGAGCCGTACGGGCGGACGCCGTGGATCACGAATCAAGACGTGAGGGTGCAGCTCACCTGGACGCTCAGTAACTTGGATCCCAAGACGGGTCACGCGGTCGAGATCCTGATCGACCCCTGGAACGAGTTTGGACGCTACTACCCGGGCATGCAGCTCGCGGATGCGGCGGAGCAGAAGTTCGAGCCGAACCTCTCGGGTATCGACCACTACTACGTGCTCGACCCAGCGAGCGCCGGCGAGTCATCGCGTCGTCACGGCACGTTCACGTTCGACGACATGAACGAGCTGGCGATCGACTTTGCTACCGTCATGGCGATGATCAAAACACCGCCTCCCTTACCGAACGGCGCCAAGGACGACGGTTCGATGATGACCGATCCGCTGCCGATTTATGCCAACCATGCGTTCAACGTGCAGAA
>Ga0210392_10000687_pt1 | contig 19739 bp, 31 predicted proteins | sample IncBWC30OmetaG_FD_161057 | JGI IMG/M metagenome (GOLD analysis project Ga0210392, IMG submission 161057) | Forest soil microbial communities from Barre Woods Harvard Forest LTER site, Petersham, Massachusetts, United States - Inc-BW-C-30-O ...
TAATTTTATGCTGAAGCGCGGTGACAGCTCGTGCGCGCCCAGCCGTTTGGCCATTGGCGCGAGATCATAGACCGTATCGGAGGCCAGCAGCCAGTGCTTGCAGCCGCGCTGCCGTGCCCATTCGACTGAAGCGCGCAACAGTTTCACGGTTTCCCACATCGCCCCGTCGTCGGCGCACACGCAGATGATGTTGCAGTCAAACTGCGATGGTAGCCATGGCAGAGTCGAGAGCATGGCGATCAGAAACGAGTTGGCCAGCCTGACCGGGTAGAACATCATTGGATTCTTCAGAACAATATTCCTGAACCACCCCTCGGTGGTCATGCTGTCGAAGCCCACATCGTACTTTTTTTTAAAAAGAAAATGCAGCCATGGTAAATCATTTTCGCTTAACAGCCACGGTTCAAGCAAAACCGTGTCGGCTTCCATTGTTGTTGTTACAACAGGTTTGAACCCTACGGGATTTGATTGTTCCTGAAGTGCTCTTGATGATTGACGAAGGTCCACCACGCTAAACTCGCTGGTTCGATGAGGTTGCTGTCTGCCATGTTTTGATTGAGCGGTACGCCAAACAGAGCAAGATTGAAATCATCGTGGCCGTTCTGATGATCGAAGTGCCAGTAGCCGGCGCGCACTGTCGAGTCGCTGACGGTTGCCGGATCGAGTAGGCGCGGCTTGCTGCCCGAGCCCAGCACGTCGGTGAAGTCACGATGTAGCTGGTCGTGATCGAAGGCAAAGGCGATTGCTGCCCGCTGGTCTGTGGGCATGACCAGGAGTGAGGCGATGGCCACCTACTCCTCCTTGCGACGATTGCTGCCTCTCAGCTCGCGCGAAACAAGGGGGGAGGGTTCCGCTGCGCCTTGCCGGTCGAGCGGAGTGCCGATGATATCGATTCGACGCGGCGTCACCCGGTCCATGCCGAAGTCGGAATTATTGCCGCCGCGCAATGCGCCGGTGGGGCCGGCGCCGGGAGCGGTGCCCATACGCAAAGGCCCGGCGACTGAGAGATCGGATTTCGCAATCGTATCTGGATTGGCGAAGAATGCGGTCGGAGACCGCCGCTCGGTTCCGTCCTCCCGGGTTCGTGGCCACGGCGCTTGGGTTTCCTTGGTCATGCTGCGATCTCCACATGGCGAACCGGGAGGCTCGCCGCCCGCAATGCGGAAATCACCTCCTCGGGGTTGTGACAAACGTAAGTCATAACCCCGGCTCCCCGCAACAGCAGGATGCGCTGGCGCTGGACTTTGGAGAGCGCGCCGCCGGGAGCTTTCAGCTCCAGCATGGTGCAGCGGCCATTGAAGAAGATTTGGATATCGGGGAATCCGGCTTTCAATCCAGCCCCGTAGAGCCGGCCGGCGGTTGCCTTCGGGAGCTTGCCCCAGCCGGCCGGGAACGTCGTCCACAATGCCGGCGGCAGCAGCATCCAGTCGAGCAAATCGGCCACAGTCTTGTGGAGCTGAGATTCAGTGACCTTGAGCTGCGTCACCGCCGGGCTCGCCGCACCGGGCCAGTACGCGCTCCGGGTCGAGGTGATCGCCCAGAGCGCTTACCGGTCAACCGAGTACGGCTCCAGTCACTCGGCCAAGCTCCGTCAGTCCATGGCTGTCTTGAAACCGGACCGGTACGGCCCGGTGATTTGCGTGAGCGAGCCATTTTAGCGGCGTCCTAAGCGGCGCCTACCTCTGCGAGCCATTGTCATCTCCCGCTGCGTCGCGAACGCCGATAGCGCTGTCCGCCGCCGTGCGGACTACACGCGCGGGTCTCGCGAGCGCGAAATCCGGGGGTGTTATGCCCGGTTCGTGGAGTGCGGGTTGGAAAACGGCCAGCAGGATCGACGCGAGAGCGCGGCCCAAGGTCAGTGCCTTTTGCCACTACATCCTCCTGCCTTTGCGGTAGCTGAATAAACGCGGGCGCCATGATGGCGTCCGCCATTTCTTTACCTTGAGGGTTCTGCGCAAGTTGGCAGTATTGCGCGCCCCGTACTTCGGCATCTAGTGGCGCTTGTTTTTGCGCGCACGAATGCGCTTGGCCCTGCGAGTCATTTTCAGGGCCTTTGAGCGCTTACGGCGCATCTACCTGCGTCCGCGACGATGCTTGCGGCGGCGGCGATTGGCTGTGAGTTCGTGATTGTCGAGGGCGTCCATTTAGTTGCCTCCTGATAAGGGCAATGTGCGTTTTATAGCACCACCCGGATGAGAGCCGGTGCAGGATGATCCAACGAAACGCCATCGGTCGTCAAGCGCCCCACAGAGTACGGTCCTCGACCATGACATGAAGGCGCTCGATGGTGAAATCCGGCGACAGCGATTGCATATCGACGGCGCCGGCAATGCCGGAAGCTTGCAGCGCGAACGGTTGCGTTGCGGTCGGGCGCGGCGTGTTGCTGACTCCAGTTCCCAGCACCGGCCCCGGAGTCAGATTGAATGATATTTCCTGGGTGCCGTTGGGAATGCCGCCGCCGATGGTGGAAAATCCGCCGACGAAATTAACGCCGGTGCCGATGTTGTCGGCAAAATCCAGAAACAGCCGTTTCCAGCTCTTGATCGTGAGTTGCGCGATCCCCTGACCGCGAATGTATTTGGTGGAGAGGATTTTCAGTAGATCGGGGTCGGGTTGAGCAAATAGTTGATACAGGCTGGTGCCATCGGTTCCGTAGGGCCTGATTATGCTGTCCTGTTCATAGGAACCGATGTTGGTCAGCTCGAAAATGCCGGCCGGCCCTTGGGTGGCGATTGACCAGAATTCGCCGCCCTGGCGCGGGTGCCACATCAGCAGAAGATTGCGCGTCAATCCATAAATATCGTTGAAGCGTCCGTTGCACAGCAGTACGCGAAACCCGAATATGGTTGCTTCCGCCATGGTCGGGTAATAGCCGCTGGTGTCGAGAGTGACGTAAATATTGGTCACCTTCTGACCGATTTCGCGGGTCTCGCCACCGCGCAGCTCGAAGATGCCGGCGCCGTTGAACATCTGCATGTAGCGGCCGACCCGACCAACCGGGCGCGGGAACCGGGAACCGACTTGCGGATCGACGTTGGTGTAAGCAAGGTTGGTGGTGAACGGACTTTCTGGAGTGCCGGACCCGCTCAGCACTACATTGTTGATAAGATCGATTGAGCTGTCGCCGAATACAAACAGATAGCCGGCGCTGGCCGCCAAATCCATGTAGCTGTAGGTCAGCCGGTCGCCGAAATAGCCGAATGAGCCGCCGCCGTCAGTGGTGGAAAAGTCGGCGCCGTTGGAAGGCGCGGAAAACGAAATCACGTCCTTGCCGGCGACAAACAGGCGCGAGTTGTAGACCTCCATCGCATAGATTCCGGGTAATTCGGTCGGCATGAAAAATGGCACGCCCGGGGATTGCTCCAGGCCATCGGTCAGCCAATCCGGCGCCGGATCGCCCGGTGCGGAAAGGATCGAACCGTCCCAGGCGAACAGTCCGAGTGGAGAACCGAACAAGACTCCGCCGCCCTGGCCCGACACGGCGCCGACAAAGCGCGGGCGCCAGACTTTGGCGCTGGCCCAATATTGCGGAGCGATTGGTTCCCAGACGATGGTGCCGGCGCCGCCGACATGAACGACAGCGCTGGTATCGAGGTCTACCTGATCAATGGTTCCGTCGCTTAGGAACATCCAGCCATAGGCGCCGGGGGGCGGGGCGCTGAACTGAGGCGTAGTATCGCCGATAAAGCCGAAAAATATACGCAAGATCGTCACGCCGGTGGGCGCGGTATAGATTGGCAGGCCACGGCCCCAGCAGGAACGCAAATTCCCGGGGCCAATCGCGAATAGATTTTCGTTCCACCATTGCTCGTCGTCGCCTATCGCGCCGCGCCCCGCTTGTTGATTGAGCCCGGCGATCCAATTTTCCCAAGTGTGCAGCTCTGGTGGATTCGCGCTTTGGATGGCCATGTCTTCAAGCCGACCGGAGCGTGGCCCCGTAAGCCGTTTGGATCATTTGCGGACACACGACCGAGGCGCATAGCGGCAACTCGGTTGCGAACATGACCGCCATTGCCTGCGCGTCTTCGCGGCGCTGCTGTTGCAGCAAGGCGAGTGTTGCCGCCCAATAGCTCACCGCATCGCGCCACGGAAAAGGAATCGGGTCCACGTCGTCGTCGGTCAACAGCGGCTGCGGAACGATGGTGAGATCAACCTCCATCGGCAGCGCTTGTGTTGGCACCGGCGCCAGATAGATCGATCCGGTTGGCCCTTCACCATACTGCGAGTACCAGCCGGGCTCGCTGATGGTGCCCATGAAGGTGCCGCCGTAGATGCGAAAGCGGGCTTGGAAATCGGTCCAGACAACCCGCCGCCACATCGGCTTCCAACTGCCGCCGACGATGCTGGCACTGAGATAATTGCCGGCGCCGTCGTAATTGACCTTCCATTTTCCGCCGATGCCGACCGACACTGACCGGCAGGAGAGAACGGATTCCGCTTGCGGCATGACGAGCTGCGCCAGCGCGTCCCAACTGCGGAATGTGTAGATTTCCTGATTGGGGATGGTTGTGACGCCGGGCGGAATGACCCGCAGACAGCCCGACACGGCGGCGATCCGGCGACGGGCGCGATTGATGTAGTTGGCCAGGGTCGGAAAGGTGAAAAACTGCCCTTGGTTGTCGTTGAGCAGGTTCTGCACCTCGTTAACGTAATTGGCCAACATGCCGCATTATGCCCGACGCTGGCGGCGATGTCTTCTCGCGTGCGGAGGTTCGTCCTCGGACTGCTCTGGCGCGGACTCGGTCGCGACCTCGGGCTCGGCGTTCTCGTTGGCCGCCAAGTGCGGCAATCCGGCGCCGGGAGGATTGGGGTAGGTGGGCGGTCCCGGGCCGCTGCCGGAGGGTCCGGGCAGTCCCCAGCCGCCGAGGGCAATTGGTGGGGTGGTCACGGTGCGGGGCGGCAATGTGCTGGTCCATACCCCGCCCGCAAAGGTTGGAATGGCCCAGATGTTGGAAACGACAAAGGTCGGAACCGGGAATGTCGTGCTGAAACGCGGAAGCAGGGCCGCTCCCGTTGGGACGGTTGCGCTGCCGCCGGTGCCATAAACCGGCTGGACGATGCCGGCGACCGAGGGCGGTACGGCGGCCGCCTTAATGGCGGGACCAATCAATCCGCCGCCCGCGCCGATCAGCGGCGGCGGCAGCAGCGGCGTGAACCCTGGGAAGGTCGCCGGATTGGTGCCGGCAATGACCGGCTGGACGATGCCGAGCTTCGAGGGTGGAGCAGTCGCGGACTCTATCGGTGCCCACACCAGCACGTTTTCGGTGCCGAAAACGCGGCCGTTGATCCAGGAAAACAGCGCTGTCGTATCGCACGAGATCGCCAGCGCTAAAGTATGCCCCTCGCCTTGATTGGGGGCGGGGACTTGTGGCGGCGGAATGGGAATGTTTGTGAGATATTGCGGACCGGTATCGTTGAAGTGAAAGCGAGAGATCAGAAACGAAGGCTGGCCGTCCCACGAGCCCCAGATATAATTGTTGCCGGGCGCGGCCTCCGCGCTGATGGTCAGCGACAGTATTGGCCAATCATCGGTGACCCACGAAGCCGTCACGTCACCGTCGTCTTCCGTGACCCAATCAGTAACTCGCAGATTGCTGACCGCATCGAGATTGGCGTCACCCCAGCGAATATAGGAAAACGGGATCGGGGCCAGATCGTTGACGTCATCAGATGAATACTGGCCGTCAGGAATCATTGCTTCAAAATCAAGCACTTTGACGGGTTGTTCGCTGAACAGGGCTTCCGGGTTCCAATTGGCATAGCCGGCAGGAACCGGTCCCTGGAACGGACCAAAGAAGTTTGCTCTGGCGTTGTCACCAACTTGAGTCTCGAATCCGAGCACCAGATAGTAAGGCGGCAACCCGATTGCGGCAAACGAGACTGGCGGTGACCACGCTGAGTTTTGTGAGATACTTCTGAATTGAATTGTTTTTGCGTTCGCATCAAACGCAAGCGCCAGCGTGTCGCCTGGGCCGAAATTAAATGGCGTATTCGCGAGGACTACTGCACCGATGCTGATGTTGGTAGCTGCGTCGAATGCAACGCTGTTGCCGGCCGGGTCCCCGCCAGGGCGGAGGTTGGTCACCATGAATTTGTTGGCGATGCCGATATCCAGATTGCCGGTGAAGGCCGTAGCGGTGACCTCGGCATAGCATTTATGCATTCCCGATTGAGTCGAGAACGCCAGCGCCCAAGGCTGGCCGGTGTTGTACTCACGATAAGCCGTGAGCCGGTCCGGCGACAAAATGATATCGGGACTGGACAGCGGCAGATAGAGAATGCTGTCTTTGACGACTTCACGGTCAGTGAAGGTAGTTTCCCAGGGTTTCACTGTTGGTCCCCATTACCCGCACCTACGGAGCTGGTGCGGCGGGGAACCCAGCCTGACCGCCCGTGATGCCATTCATGATGAATCCGGTCGAAGGCTTGGAGCAGACCAAATTGAGCGCTGTTAGCGATAGTCCGACGCTGGCGATTTGACCTTGCGGGATTGTTGAATACCACCCGGTCCAAGCAAAGTTCGCGTCTTCGTGGATGACCAGAGTGATGTACTTTGAATTGAATCCGATGGCGGTTCCCTGTGGGCAATTGAGGTCAAAGAATATTGGCGTGTCGCCCAGCAGCAAGCCACGGAAACCGGAATTAACCGGGTCATCCTTGCCCCATCGGCTGGAGGGATCGTTGTTGAAACGTTCCACGGTCATGAAGTCGGTCAACAACGTTGTCCAATCTTCAATCGACATGACCACGAAGTCGAGTGCTTCGCCGCCGGAGTGCTTGACCGCCTTGAGCATCGCTGGAATGAATGTGGTGCGGGTCAGGACCGCGCCGGCCGCCGGAATTTTCAGCCCGGCCCAGCTTGGATAGGTGGCGCGCGAGAGGCCGCCGAACACATCTACGGCGGTGCCGTCGTCGTAGGCGTCGAGCAGCCCGAACATCTGCAATACGCTGCCGGCATTGCTGCCGAACAAGGCAAGCGCGAGCGAGTGCAGAGAGCTGTTCTTGAGATCGTTCAGTTTGAGCATCAGCCGGCTGGCGACGGCAATCGCGTCCTGAGTAACGAGCTGTTCCAATCCGAGTGAGCTGACCGGGGTGGCCAGCGCGCACATGTTGAATTCGGCGTTGACGGTGGCAGCAACATCGGTCGGCAGATTGAATTGCCCTGACGGTCCCATCCAGGACGACGTGACGTATTGGCCGGTCTGCACCGGCTGCGTATAGGGCGACACCCCGCCCGATGCGCGAACGGCATTTCTGAGCAGCAGGGACAATAGCGGGTTTTGCCGATACAGCAGAACCACGACCATCTGTGAAAACACGCGCCTTACGGTCGCTTCCAGCTCTAGCCCTATCGGACCGCTTGGGATTAACCCTGTCCCGAGGATCGGCATGACTTATCTCCCGCCTCTCATTTTATCCTGGTCGCGCCGCATGGCGCCCAGGAGTTCATTGCGTGCCCAGCCTTCCGGGTCTTTGGCAATCTCCGCGAAGCCGTCCTGCTTCTGGTGATTCCACAGCCCGTCGCTGTAGTTTGCTTCACTCTGTTTGGGATTTTTACTGGCTTGATAGGAGGCGGCGACCTCGTAGTCGCCAACGCCTTTTTCAACCATGAACTTTTCCAGGTCCTTCATGGCATCGTCTGTGAAGCCGTAATCTTGCTGGACTCTGCTGCGGGTTTGCTGAAAGTGCTTTTCTTGTTCCGCCTCTTTGGCCGCCTTGCGCTCGTTTTCGCGAGCTTTTCTATCTTCATCGATTTTCTGAGTGACCCGCTCCTCGATGTCGTAGTCCGGGATTTGCACTTGCGGGTATTTGCGCTTGATCAGCGCTTTCGCCTCTTTGGCGAGCTGCGGATCATTGTAGATCGATTCAACGAAGTCAGCGACTTGCCGCCGGCCCTGCAAAAAATTGTATTCCTCGTCAGTAACTTCGCGCGGCATGGCAAAACCTAGTTGCTGTTGTTCTTACCGATCACTGATGGCTGCAACGGTACGCCACCTTCCGGCTTTGGAACCACCTTCGGGATCGCACCCCATTCCGAAACTTCGGATTGGGTGTCTACTTGTAGGATGGTGCGCGGCGGGGTCTCGGGAGGAGTGGTGATCGGAGGATCATAGCTTCTGTTCTGGGCCATCTCGGATTCCGCTTTTTGTTGGTGATTAATTACTTCTTGGGCTCTGGTCGCAGCGGCGGTTCCGGCCAAGCATCCGGGTCAACAACAATCCAGCGCCAGCCGTGTTGTGGAAGGTGAGCAAGCACAACAAACTTGCCGCTGATCGAGCCAGGAGGCCGTGGCCAGATTGCGCCGGGTGGAATGGGGCTGTCCGGCGGTAATGGCTGGATCGGATAGCCGGGCATGACCGGCGGCCAGATTTCGGGTGGTGCGTCATCAGGATCGGGCGGCTCAATCTGCGGCGGCTCGCCTTCATCGATACCGTACTCGGGATCAACCGGGTTTCCGCCCCCGCCGCGCTGGCTCACTCTGAGGAATCCTCTGACGAATGGCATAATTATTCTCCGCTACGCACGTTTGTCATATTTATCACGCGCCGGGAAGGGGGGTTGACGGCATTGGCGCCTGGGGCATTGCTCCGGCTGGCCCTTCTTGCCCGCCTTGTCCGCCCTGTTGCTGCTGTCCCATGATCCTGGACAGCATGGCGTTCTTGACCACGTTGCGCAGTAAGTCTTGGAGCTGAGTTTGCTGGACTCCGGCGGTTGGCTGACCTTGCGCCATGTGCTTGCTGAGAGATTGCAGGGCGCGCAATACATCGCGATGCACCGGGGTTCCGGGTTGTAGTCCGGTGAGCGCCGACTGCATCATGCCAAGCGCATTTTGCAGCATGCTCAGGGACGACGCCTGATCTCCCGGACCCGGCGCGCTAGGCTGCGGACCTTGTTGACGCCGCGCCAGACTAGCCAGAACGGGATTGCCTCCACCAGCCGCATTGCCGGGAGTCGGAGGGGCGCCGGGAGGAGTAGCACCAGCCGCACCAGCATCTGCGCTCTGCGGTCCGCCTGCGACTTCATCGCCGTTAGCCATTGCGCACCCCTCGCTAGGAAGGCCGCCCCCGTTTATTTCCAACTCATGGCGGGGGCCGTTTGCAGGGAGTGGCGGGGACGGCCTATTGCGTCAAACTAAACCCAAATCCTGGTGGGTTGCAACTACCCCCCTCCACCAGCCTTGGGTTTGCGCCCTTTCTTGCTCTGGCTGCGGCCTCCGGGGAGGCCGATGACTTCCTTCAGCATTTCCTTCTGTTCCTCGGCCTGCGCTGCCTGGGCTTGGCGCTTCTGCCGCTGATGCAAGCGGGCCAGAAGCAACTCGGCGCCGGGCGGGTGCAGCATGTGGATCAGGTCCTCGCCGTCGATGGCGCCGGCCCGGGCGAGCGCAATGGCGACTTGCCGGTTGTCTTCGGCGAACGCCGGGCTGGCGCTATGGCTGTCCACCTGAACCTGGAAATTGTCGGGCAAGTCCGACAACAGAAAATCAACGCCGCTGTCGGTCGAGTAGACCAGCGCGTCCATGGCCTGCATGATGCGCAGCGAGATGTAGCCGCTCTGGGCTAGTTGCCGTTCGACCCGAGCAGCCTGATCAATGAGTCGTGGAGAGGATGTGCGGACCAGAGTCTGCGCGTGAATTCCGGCGCGAACACCGGGCTCGCCTTGTCCTGACATGATTGGGGAGAAGCCGCCGGCTTCGTCAAACATTGAAAAAATGAAATTGAGTTCGTCCATGTAGCCCGGGGGCGGCGGCTCGACCATTTTCGAGGCTTTGGCGTTTGGGTTGGGATCGTTGATGAACCCGCCTTCGTTGATGATCTTGAAGTACTGTTCCTCGGTGACCGAGGTGAAGCCGGAGAAGACTTGCGGCGCATTGACGTTGCGGTCCCACATGACTTTGATGTCGCGCAGCCGTTTGTTGAGCAAATCTTGCAGCATCTGCACATCGGCGACATAGCTGCGTCCCCAGAAATATCCGGGGGTCACTTGCGGCTGGATTTTGACAAAGCTGGAATGACCGGGAACGCGCGAGAGGTTGCGGCGCGTTCTATCGCCCTCGATGATGATGTCGGGGTAGACAACCTGCATGGTGGTGTAGTCGCCGTCCCGCTCGCGATCCTTGATCCACAGCTCGCAGAATTTGACGGTCGGGGTAATGTGCCGCTGCGGGCGCCAGGGGGTCGGGATCGGGAACACGTTGACGATGCCGCCGGCTTCCGAGTTGGGCATTCCGCCCGGCTCGCCCAGCGGGTTGAGGCCGCCGATGACCATCTGGTGAAAATAGCTTGGCTGTTCTTCGTCCTGCTGTGTCGGTCGCCCCTCGGATATGCGTTTGAGAATTTCCGCGCGTCGGGGGTGCTCCTGCAAGATGGTGCGCAGTCGTGAGATCGTGGGGTAAGTGACGTGGCAGAATGCTTCTTGCTCATCGAGGTCGAGGATTGTTTCCCCGAGGACGCCAAAATTCTGCGGGTGGACGGGGACGACTTTGAAGCCCATCTCGTGCGGGTAGTGCTTGAGCAGGTAACAGCCGTTTACCATGGCCCAGGTCAGCGCTTCGGAAAAGGTGATGTCACTGTCGGTCTGTCGGTAGTCAGCCGTGAGCTTTTCCGAGACGAGCTGCGAGCGCTCCAGTACGCTTTCCGACTCACCGCTGTCGTAGATGATTTGATAGCGAACATCGGTTGGCTGCATCAGGAACCCGGACAGCTTGTCGATGAATGGTTTTGTCTTGTTGTAGATCGCAGCTTGGGCGCTATACGTGCCCGTGTAGTAGTATTGCGAAGCGCGGGTGTAGACCATCGCCCGCTCCTCCACTGAGGCCATGCATTCGTCTATGACCTCCTTAACCCACAGGTCGAGGGTGCCTTCTTTATCTAAAGAGGGAATCTTGAGCACGCCACTCTACCTCACGATGGATTGCGTTCAGGGTCGTCACGATGTTGGGGGAGTCGGGGAGCTTTTCCATGCATTCCCACAGGAACGCTTCGTAGGCCTCCAGCTCCCGGAACGACATTTTGGTCAGATGCGTGGTCGAGGTGAGCTTCGGCCTTCCTGTTTTGTTGCGCCAGACGAACGGCATTACCAGACTCGCATAGCTTTGCGTTTGGAGTTGGCGATCAAGTCGGGCTCGGCCCCGCTCTTGAGATTGCTTTGCAGGATATCGAGGCCGGAACCGAAGTTCAATCGCGTGTGCCGGCCGCTGGCGATGGCTTGCTCAAGAGTGGCCTGAGGAACGCCGGCCCAGGTGCTGGTGGGGAGCGGGGCTGTCTGATCCTTGTAGCGCACCTTGGGCCGGTCGCCTTCCTTGCGCGCGCTGCCCATGTCGGCGACGTGATAGTCATTGGCGGCGATGTCTTCGGCCAGGGCGTGAGCGCGCGCTGATGGTGAGCCGGTAATGGCGACCGGACGAAACTGCTGTTGCATGGCGCGCGCCGCGCATGCTGGGCACTCGGGCGCGGGATCATCACACTGTTCCATGCTCAAGGTGACTTCAATGAAGTGATTGCACTGCTCACAGGCGTAGGTGCGGACGATAGGCATGATCGGCTCCTTATGTGGTCAATCGCATCAGCTCGGCATTGGTCGCGCGGTGATTGAGCCAGATAGCGAATCTTGCGGTCGTCCACCAACCGGTTGCGGTGTTGAACTGTCCCATATCCAGCTCGTCCAGCGCGGTCGGAAATGGCGTTGCGGTCCCGGTACCGATTGCTTGACCATTGAATGAAACGGCTTGATCGCCGGCAGTCGCGGCCTGTATCAGCTTGCCCTGAGCAGTGCCGTTCCCTGGCCAAGTAATTGTTCCACCGGGAACGATGTTGGTGACCGTACCGTTAGGTACAAAAATTCCGCGAGCTACTGTTGCGGCTTTGAAAATGGCAATTCGATTGGCATTGCTCCCGTCACTCATGGTCAGCCAAGTTATGTTCCCGGCCTCGCCGCTTCTTGGCGTTCCAACACCTAATATGGTAATAGCCGAACCAACGGTCATCGGGAGCTGAAATCTGTCGGCGCTGCGGAATACCGATGCAGTTGTTGTTGCAATTGGTGACGAGGCCATGGTGATGCTGGTGTTTGTTATCTCCAATTGATTGAAGTCCACCGCGACTTGATCGCCGGAGGTAGCAACCTGTATTCCAATTGTTGGGTTGGCGAGTGTTTCCTGTATTTGCACGCGCGACCAACTAGTCGAATTGATTTGCGACGCTACATTGGTCCAGGTCGCGCCGCCGTCCATTGTAATTGAGATGGCACCGGTGCCCGCCAGCCGCTTGAGAAAGACGCTGTAGATGTAGGTCGCCGACGCCAGGGTGATTGATTGAAGCACAGTGCAGTTAGCGGCATTCGCGGATATCAGCGATGCGGAGTTGATGACGCCATCAATTCCGATTTGATTCTGAGCTGTGGTGCCAGCCGGATTTTTGACCCAGACGGCATTGAGAAGACCCCGGCATTGCAGTGCGTAGTTGGTTTGTACGACTTGTGTCTGCCACCCGGTATCGGTGATGACCGGCACACCGGCCGGGAATTGCACCCAAGTGCCATTTGCATAATCGCCCCACGCAACAGTGTTGCGAGTCAATGCGGCGTCAATCGCCGCCAGCGAGGTTCCCCAATAGTTTCCGTTGACGAAGTCGGCGTAGACATCGGCGGGGATGCCATCGGCGGTCGGCACGAAGGCCGGCGGTCCACTGCGACGGGTAAGTGCGCTGATGCCGTCTCGGTTGACGCCTCTGATGCCGTCAAACGAATTGGCCCGGGCAAGCGCCGGGTATTGCAGCAACAGGCCGGCAATGAATTTGCGCCTATTGCCAGTCAACATAGAGGGTGTCCCCCGCTGCCACACAAGTGCCGACAATCGGCCCGGTCGGGGCGTGTACCTGATAGCGGCCGTAACTGATTCCCGGCGGCAGCAAGATCGACACCTTGGCGGCAGTGCTCGCCGGCTTGCCGGGGATGGTCACGGCGCTTGCGGTGGTCATGCCGGCGGTGACGAGGCCACTGACTTCGATCCAGCAACTATCGGTGTTGGTGTTGTTGTTCTGGATGGTGAGCGAGCGCATCGCTTGAGTGCCGCTGGAAATTAGCTGGAAGGTGTTGGCGGCAGTGATCGCGATTGATTGATTGAAGGTCGGGAGCTGCGAGACTTGCTGCGCTGCTGCGGGAGTCGCCGCGAGCAGGGCCAGTAAGGCGAGAACCTTGCGCATTTGGGGATTCCTCGGTTTTCAGGGCGTGCCAGGAGGCCCCTCGGGGCCAGCCGGGCCTTCCGGGCCTGTTTCCCCTTGTGGCCCCGCCGGTCCCGCTGGTCCAGCCGGTCCGGCTTCGCCTTGTGCCCCGGCCGGACCAGCCGGTCCTGCCGGGCCAGCCGGCCCCGCTGGTCCAGGCGGTCCAGGAGGGCCGGGTACGGGATCAGCTCCGGCTGTGCCAACGTAGCGCGCGCCGCCGTCCGCCCAGATATTGCCGACTTGATCCACCGCCAGCAGGCTAGTCGATAATCCGCCGACCGGCGCTGATGGCACCTCGGCCAGCTCGGCCGCTTCGTCTTCGTGCTCGTCTTGTTTGACGTGCTTGGGTTTGCGGACCATTAGAACTTCTCCTTTCGGACCTGAGCTTTTTTGTTGATGCCGGCCATGTGCTGTGAGAATGCAAACGAAAGCATGGTGCCGATATTGGCCGGCGGCCGCTCGCCCTTGACCCGGTCCCAGGTGTGATTGCGGGCGACCAGCATCGGCCGGCGCCATTCGATCCAGGCATGATGCGCCAGAACCAGCGCCGACACCAAGTCGTCGTTCTCACCGGTGTCGGGGCCGGCGCCAATCCACCCCTCGTCCTCGATCACTGACTGCATCTGCGCCACCAGCGCCGGGGAGCGTATCTCCACCCGCCGCAGCATCAGGCTGTCGCGCAGCTCGCTGTAGGTCTGGTGCTTGTTGTCGAGGTTCGCTTTCCAGGCGATGACGTTTCCAGCGCCACCAAGAGTGTCGGGACGTTTGTACAGGAACCATCGGACGGCCCCGATCATGTTGAGAATGTTTTCTGATCCCGGCTCGCCCTGGATCATGCCGCGCTCGGCCAGCATGCGCAAGTTGCGGACTTCGGGCAGCACGGCAGCGCCGACCCCGGTCACCTCCAGATTGGCGATGTGATCGCGGTAGGCGCCGGCCAGATGCGCCAGCACCCAGGCGATTTGATAGGTCAGCGGTTTGTTGCTGCGGAATTCGGCGACTTGCACAACGCGATCAGCATAGCAGCGCATGACCTCAATCGCGTGATCGTCGCTATCGCCGCCACCGCCGCCGGAAGGGTCAACACCAATGCAATAAATGCCATTTGGTTCAGGCGGTTCCCAAACCTTGAGCATAGCCTCCTCGCGGTCATTGGTCGCCTCAATCCGGCTTTTCAGGAATTGTTCGTCGAACAGATACTTGTAGCCCTTGTAGGGCGGCCCGGATGGCGTCAGCAGCTCGGAGATTTCCAAGGTCCGTTGTGCCGGGAAGAACCCGCTGCCCGACGCGATGAAGCATTCTCTCTCGTGCCACGGGTAGTGGCGCAGCATGTACTCCTCGTGACGGAATTCGGCCTCCCTTCGCCACCATGCGATTTGCTCCGGTTTGATGATGTGACTGTACTGCTGTTTGACGTAGCGGGCGCGGGTGATTTCCGCCTCGGTCAGCTTGCCGTCGTCCCAATAGATTTTGAAATCAGGGTCCGACTTGGGAATGGCGTAAGTCGGATTGGCCCAGAAACCGATGAAGATAAACTTCATGTGTCGGTCTTGTTTGGCCTGCTGGCAGAAGTTGTAATACCAGTTGAATCCGTTGGCGATTGATTCCCAGACGTACAGCCGGCTTGGATTCTGTCGCGCCAGCGAGGCCTTGAGACTTTCCACCCCGGCCAGCGACTTCCACTGCGCGCATTCGGTCGCGTGCATCATGTTGAGGGCGCGCGAGGCGCCCAGGTCGGGATTGGAGGCAGCGGCCAGCAAGTCGATTACCGACCGATTGGCGAACGCCATGCCGTTGCGGTTGTTCTGAATCAGCTTGTGCTCGGGGGACCGCCATTCCGGGGGCAGGGTTTCGAGCAGGCTCGCAAAAATGCGCCGCAGCCTTTCAAGGTTGTCAGTGCGATCCGCAATGATAGCACCTTGCACTCCAGGATTAGCCAGCGCCCAAAATAGCTCGACAACGCTGCAAACCGTCGTGATGGCGACTTGTCGGCATTTGAGGACGACGAATTCGTGAACACCTTCATTCAAGCCCTTGGCAATGGCGTCGATGATCAGGCGTTGGGAAGGCCAGGGTTCGATCCTGGTCCTTCCGCCTTCTTTGGTGTCGATTTCGACACTGGTTAGGAGATCATAAATCCCCTGTCTTACGGTTGGCACTAGCGTCCCCAAAAGGCACGATGGCCGGCTTGGGTGCCGGGCCATAGCTATCGCCGTCCCGACGCACCCATCGTCCTGACATGTACTCCTTGGAAGCCGCTTCGCGCAATTCGCGATTGGCTTGGATTTTGTGGAGCATTGACGTCGAATCTTCTGTCGCGGTTACCCCGGCCAGTTCCAGAGTGCGCAGCACGTCTTCAATCGCCAAGCCGACTTGGGCCAAGGTTGCGTAGATTTGCGCGAGAATCTTGTCGTCCATTTAGGTCTCCTGTATAGGGGATCATCCCACTTGCACTTGGACTTCACCGCCGGCCTTGGTCGGCGGTTTTTGTTTGCGCCCAGCAACGCTGCGCGTAGTTCAGCAGCGCGCGATAGACTTGGGGTTCCAGCCCTATCCAATGATCCTCGCCAAAGCGCGGCGCGCGCAGCGTGATCATGTAGCCGTCAAACGAGGCATACAGGCCGTCGCCGAGATACTCCTCGGGCTGTTCTTCGATCTTCTCCATTAGTTCTCCTTTCGTTCTAGTTTTGCCTTAATTTTTTTTGGGAATTTTTTTGGATTTTTGGCGCTAGGCCAGCAAATCTTCGGCCGATTGAGTTGAGTTTGTTTGCTTGCGCGCTGCTCGCGCAGCTCGTGCGGCTCGCTCCTCCTCCCGTGCCTTGTCGAGTGCCTTGAGCGTGCGCGTGACGACCTTGACGGATTTGCGGTATCTCGCTTCCGCTCGGATCAGGGTATCGAGCGCCTTGTCACGTCTTGCTGCAAGCTTGGTCACGTCATCGACCGCTTGCCGGTGTCTTTTCTGTACTCGTTCCAGTGCCTTTGTCATGTCTGCTCCTTTGGTTTGTTTGGATGAAGTGGAGCGGCATCGAGGTGTCCCCCCTCGACCCGCCCCTGCCATGTGTTGCCAATCTTGAACGGTACTAATGAAGCAGGGCGAGGATCACCGCAGATTGGCTTTCTGAATACCGACGCACACGGTCCCCGATACGGAGCGCAATCCTGCCCTAGCTTGGGATATTGTCATCCATTTCGACCCGTGGATACGATTTGTTGATCCGTATCATCATTGCGCGCCAGATCGCATCCGATCGGACGTCGTCGCTGCGCAGAAAGAAATCGACCGAGTCGCGCAGAAACGCTGATTGTGCGTCAGGGCTCCATTCCGCCGGCAGCTCCCAACTATCGATGCTGTGCAACAGACACAGCAGGTTGCGAAATTCTCGCTTGTTCATTTTTCTAGCTTCCATTTGTTTCATGGTTGCGGATTTCTGAATAGGGCTTTTTGCTGCATGATGCTTTCAATCATGTCCACAACGCGCCAATCGCAATCGGTATCATGCAGCGCTGCGCCGATTATTCCACCCGCGCATGTTGCCCAAGCCGTTACGCGCGCGTCGCCTTCTGGAAGTTTGTTGATAAGCATGCGCGTAAAGTACCCAACATCACGAATCGTTTGCGAGATGTAGTTCCTGTGCCGTTTTGATATTTTTGATTTTCGGACCTTCATGGGTTTTACTCCGTTTTTCATTTTCTCTCGGCGACCGCACGCCGGCTTGGCTCGCATGCGCAAGTCAGCCGGCGTGATTGTTTCGTGTTTCAGGGTTTCGCTCCATTGGTGTTGACTGCCCATCGACAACCGTTGTCGATCAGGAAGCAGGTTTCGCCGTTCTTGAGCGGGGGCATGCCGATATAGATTTCCCCGTTCTGTACTTTTTCGGGTACCAGAACCAATGCGGCCTCGCCGTATTGACTCTTGTAGTACCAAACTGCGTGCATCATGCTGCGGAAGTAGCTGGTTCCGTAGGTCATCGGTTTAGCGTCCAGGCTTGCCATTGCTTGGGCGCGGCCCCGCCGCACGCCATCCAGGTATCGAGTGCTTTCACATGCTGCGCTAGATCGATTGCTAGATCAGCAAGCAGGATGAAGTTGCCCTGCCTGATTTCCAGTTCACCGACTTGTTCGATTAGCTCGCGAATGACCACGAGCGCTGCGGTAGGGTCCATCAGATGAACCCTCCGCGAATTCGCATCAGCGCTGCTTGCGACACCTCGAAACCGAGGTGTTGGCCGCTGACGGATAGATCGGCTGCGGTATCGCAGACGAAGGGCGGACGGTTTTTGAACGACACGCGCAATCGCGAGATTTTGCTCAACGCGACGTTTTTCGGCTTGTGATGCGGTTTCATGATTGCTCCGATTAGTTGGTTGTGGCGTGATTGCCCAAATGCGGCGCTGTTGCGCCGCATGTAGTCAATCATTCGCCAGCAAAGTCGCGGCAATCATCGATTGCCGCTTGTTCCGTTTCAAACGGTCCTATCGGTTCGCCGTCCGGCAAGCAGCCGGGAAAGCAAAACCAATAATACCAACCCTCCTCCATGGGACCATCGCCCGACGCATTCTCGAATGCGTCTTTTACTGAAACGTAAAACACTTCCGCGTCGGGAAGTGCATGTTCGCTTTGCTCACGCTCCGCGTGACTGTAGAATTGTTTCATGGTTGCTCCGTTAGTAGAAGTTGATGCGGGAATCGTCCGGGTACTTGTGCTGCTGTTCGCCTGTTGTGTCGAACAGGATACCCGGCAATTGTCCGGCCGGGACTTCGTGGTGACACAAGTAGCGAAAGCCCCGGTAGTTGTTGGTTTCCATCAGCAGGGCGCCGACGAACGTATGCAGCATTTGCCGGCCCTCTCTGCTGCCCATGTCAGCACGCATGTACTGGTTTGCCTTGCTGACGACTAACTCCATTGAGCGGCTTCGCTTGCTCATGCTCGCCGCTCCTGACTTTCCAGGAACGACTCGAAACTGCTGATTACTTCGTCAGCATGCGGCTCACCGTTTCTTAGTCCGCTCCGATTGAAGCATTGCCAGCAAGCAAGTAGGCCGCTGTCTTTTGGCCCGTAGCAGAATGGGCAAGTGTACCCGTTCCGCGTTCGCGGGTTGTCTAGCGTATGTGTCATGGTTCGTTGCTCCGAGGTGTTGTTGAGCGGAATTGCTCCAGCGGCGCGGCATTGCTGCCGCGCCCCTAGCGCCTTTCACGCCGCTTGCTTCAGCTCTGCCATTTTGTTGGCCAGTGTGAACAGGGCGCGATTTAGCTTCACGTCCTGGTCAATTCCGTTCACACCACGCGTGGTGGTGCGGCGCGGGCGATTGTTGGCATCGCGGCCAACGGCCGTGAGTCCGCCGCGAATTGCATTCTCCTGCACCACGTTAAACACGTTCCAGAGATTGGGTGCAGTGTCTTCTCGCCGGTGCGGGATCAGCAATTGCTCAGCCTTGATAGGCGTTGCAACGTTGCCTTCTGCATCGGCAAAGCGCAGCGTATGTGCTGCCTCCGCAAAAACTTGCCGTTCCTCACGATTGAGCGTGATTGCTGGCCAGTCTTGCGGCGCCTTGAGGGAATGCTCTGCCGTATCAAGAATACGGTAGGTTCCCTCAATCACTTTGTTGGTCACGTCACCGCTATGGCGAACCTTGAGGCTATCCATATCGTCGGTTTGTGAGACAAGGCTGTTCATGCAAAGAATCTTGAACATGCCGGCCAACAAGTCATAAGCACTTGAACCATCGTTTGCGTTCTTGAGCAGTGTCTCAAAAACGGTATCGCCAACCTGATACTTTTTGTCGTCATCCAGGCGACGAAGGCGCACCATATGCTTGGTGAAGTCTTTACGATCATCAAGCCGAGTGATGCACTGCTTTGCAGCGACCACGCTAAAGCCTTCCCGCTGCAAGCCGCGCAACACTTCAATCGTCGGAATAGGCCGAAACCTATCTGACCGTGAGTGATGCGCTTCCGTAGCGAAAATGCTTGGCGCAAGGCGCCGCATATCGTCTTCACTCAGAGCTGTTGCATGATCGAACCGGGCGGACTGAGCGTAGACGGTGTTTGTACGAGTCATCAACATTGTAAGCACTCCCAAGTTTAAGCGCGGATTGCGCCGCAAGCGCCCATTAGGCGCTTGCGGAGCAATCAATGCGAAAAGAAGGGAGAGTGAAGGTGTTGCCCGTTCTCGGACGTACGCTTGGGATATGCCCCGCGATCCTTCATGTGAGCCCTTGCTGGGCGTCCGTCCGATCGACTCCTCATCTCGACCGTGGATTCAGTCTAGCAGAACTGCTTGATATGTCTAATCACAAGATTGTGAAGTCCATCTGCTTGGCCAAGTGAAAATGCTTGCCCACCTTTCGCGTGGGCAGGAGGCCCCGCATCATAAGTGGGCATCAAGAGATAATGCTTTACATTATAGATAACTATGTCTAATAACTTCCCTCCCCATAACCCACCCCCATAACCCATAACCTAGGTTTGGGCCGGGAGGTTATGGAGGCCCCAGAGAACGTCTCTTGGCCTTTTGATCCGCACT
>Ga0210392_10000689_pt1 | contig 19706 bp, 16 predicted proteins | sample IncBWC30OmetaG_FD_161057 | JGI IMG/M metagenome (GOLD analysis project Ga0210392, IMG submission 161057) | Forest soil microbial communities from Barre Woods Harvard Forest LTER site, Petersham, Massachusetts, United States - Inc-BW-C-30-O ...
ATTGCGGTGACTTTGTTGGGTAGAGAACTTGCCGCTATCCTTCCGCTGAACGCCGGGGCTAAAAGCGCCGCCGCTCCGGGTCGGAATGACAGTTTTGCGGAGTAGGGTCGGCACGGTCGAAATGGAATCCACCGTAATTCAAACCCGCCCGTACCGCAAGGGGGCCATTTGAATTTTGCTCTTAGGTGCCGCTGCGCAAATCAATCCCGCCGCTCACTGTGTGCACTTCCACACGCCCCGAAGAATCGCCTACATGCGCCCGCAACGAATGCCTACTCTGCTCCTCGATAATCACCGGGATACTGGTGCGAATCCCTCCCGACGTCGATTCCGCCGACAGCAGGAAACTGGCATTATGGGGCACATTGATCTCCACCGATCCAGATACGGTCTTCAGGTCCCACAACCGGTTGCCCGTAGGATTCCCCGAGACATTGATCGATCCGGAAATCAGGTGCACTTTCAAATCATTGTTCGCGCCCTCGACTTCCACCGCCCCGCTCGCCGACGACGCTTCCACTCGATCCCCAGGCTTCTGAATCCGAATGGAACCCGAAGCCGCGGTAGCCTTGATGTCTCCCTTTGTGGCCTTCACCGTGACATCGCCCGACGCGCTGTTCACGCGCACAAACCCACCAATATCCGCAATCTCGATAGACCCGCTGGCCGCCGAAACCTGCACGTCCTTCTCTACGCTGTAGACGTGCACATATCCTGACGCCGAGGACGCCTTCACCGGGCCCTTCACCTGGTTAATCGTGACTCCTCCGGACGCCACTCCCGCATCAATCTCCGTCGATCGCGGCACTTCAATCTGGTATTCGATGGACACATTCCTCAGCCACGAAGAGTTCTTCCCAATCCGAATCGTGTCCCCGCTCTGTTCCAACGGCGGATTCGCCAGCACTTCCTGCGCGTTCTTTTCCGTGCTGCCAAATACCGTCCATCCGCCCGGCGTCACTTTTCCCCAGACGTGCACTTGCCCGTCCGTGCTGCCACGAATCGCCACGTTTCCCGAGCCGTTGCTTAGCTCGATGCGCGTCACACCGCCGCTAACCTTGAACGTTTTTTCAAAAGTGTTGTCCGCGGCCGTCGTTTGCAGCGGGGCAAATGCGATTCCCGCTGCTAGTACCAGGGTGGCTAATGGGGCGGTTCTGCTTGTGACCATAGTCGCTGCAAGTGCCTGTCCTTCCAGGCCCTCCTATTACAGAATACGCATTTTGTTCTGGCTATGTTCCCGCGGATTTCCCTAAGCTCTCGTTCAACGAGCCCTGCCGGTAACCCTCCAAATCCAATGCCACATACGTGAATCCTGCCTCCTTCAGCGCATTGGCCATGGCGGCCGCCATTTCGGCCGATAGCGCCCTTGGCAGTTCGTCCGGCGCTAGCTCGATCCGGGCCAACTTGTCGTGTAGCCGCACCCGGAATTGTCGGAAGCCCAGCACCCGCAGCGCCGCCTCGCCCCGTTCCACCAGCGATAGCCTCTCCGGCGTCACTTCGGTCCCGTACGGCAGCCTCGAAGCCAAACAGGCTGACGCCGGCCGGTCCCAGGACGGCAGCCCGGCGCGCTCCGAGAGGTACCGGATCTCTGCCTTGTGCAGCTTGGCGTCTAGCAGCGGCGTCAGCACGCGGTGCTCTTTGGCCGCTCGATGCCCGGGCCGAAAATCGAATGTGTCGTCGGCGTTCACGCCATAGGCCGTCGCCGCAAAATTCCTCTCGGCGGCAATCTGGTCCATCGCGGCGAACAACTCGTCCTTGCAGAAGTAGCAGCGGTCGGCATTATTCGCCCGGTAAGCTTCCTTCTCCATTTCGTGCGTTTCCACGAATTCGTGCCGGATCGCCGTGGCCTCAAGAAACTTTTCCAATTGCTCCCGGTCGTATGTGGAGTAGCTCGGCGATAGCGCGGTCACCGACAACGCGCGCTTCCCAAGCACTCGATGCGCCGCCCACGCCAGGTACGCCGAATCCGTGCCTCCTGACAGCGCGATCAGCATCGACTCGTGTTCACCCAGCTTCGCGAACAGCACCTGCTCTTTCTCGGATGCCTGCTGCCCGGAAACTTCTCCCGTATGGATGTTCACCAGTGTTTTCATCAGAATCTGAGTATAACTCACCGCCGCCCTTCTACCGCCTACTGCCTTTCCCCTACTCCGTAACGGGGGTTTACGCCGCCATCTCTGCTCACTTGAAATCCAGCAACACATCCACGGTCCCCTTGGCCGGATCCGTCTGCAGCCAATGCCCGACGGAGTCGTAGTGAATCGGCAAATCCTTGAAGACGGCTTCCCGGTGGGCTTCCAATCGCAACAGCAATTGTTCGAATATTGCTTTGTCAAAAACGTCTCCGTTTCTCTGTGGCCACGAATCGCGAATGATGCGCTCCGCCGCCAACGACGTTCCGGTAATGGTCATCGCGTTGAAGTGATACTGCTGCCCCTCGGAAACGGTCACAGAGTACGCCACGGTATGCGCCGTATCGTCGAACTTGGCCTCCGCATTCAGTTTCGCGTCCAGGTAACCGAGGTGGCCGTACTCCTCCTTCGCCCGGTCGAGGCCCCCTTCGATCTTCATTCCGTCCGCCGCATCGCCCGGCTTCATCGCCAGGGCGTTGGTCAGCGTCATGGTTGAGAGAACGCTGTTCCCGTGCCATTCCACGCTCTTCCATTGATACACCGGCCCCGGCGTACACGGAATGAACACGGGTATTTTATCGGGCAATTTCTGATTCGGATTGCCGCTAAGGCGCACTTCCGGGGGACCGATCTTCGGGCGCAGGTTCCCTTGCTGAAGGTACACCGGTCGAATTGCCTCGGCGAGGAAAATGTCGATGGCAACACGCGAATAGGGTTTCCCAACGATTTCCGACAGGTGCTGTTGAACCGCGCGATTGTTCGTCAAGTTCGCGTCGCTGAATTCGATGCTCGCAATCCGCGGTGGATCGGTCGCAATCGCGAACTGTTGAAGCGAGCCCTCCCCCAGCGGATTTGCCACCACGGAGTGTTCCACGCTGGCCGTAGTGCCGTGTTCGGCGAGAAAGGAGCTGACCGAATTGGCGGCTTTGTCCACCACCGTGCCTGCTTCCGGAAGGGTTCCGTTGTAGAAGGGAAGGTCTTTCTTGATGGCCTCTGTCAGCTCCGAGTCAGAGAACCACGGGAAATCATCGTAGGTCACAGGCAGGCGGGGATTTTCCTCGACGTGGAAGGTCACAATCACGGCGTCATTCTTCGTGGTGAAGTTATAATTCACTTTTGCGAACAGGCCCGATCGCGTCAGGATGTCCGCAGCGTCTTGCAGGTCTTGCTTTCCAACCGGTGAGCCGCTTACCAGGCCGGTCAGTTCTACCACCTGCGCTTCATTCAGGATTTTCATGCCTTCGGCGTGGACTTCTTTAAGCGGCGAGGTTTGCCCATATGCGATTGGAGCGATCAGGAAGAACGCGACAGAAAGGAATTGGCGGAGTCGCATGGCTCTATCTTATCGGAAATTCCCTTTCCAGTTGCAATCAGCAAGTGTCGCTAAAAAATGTCCGGCTCGGGCGGCGGTCGCGGCAGGGTATGCGCGCGATCGATCACCCACTGCGGAAACACTGGTTCGTCTTGTGGCGGATGCCCGCGGGTTATGGCCCAGTGCTCGATCCACGTTGTTCCGTCTTCTCCCGCATAGTCATCCGGCATGCGATAAGCCGAATCGCTCAGCGCCTCGTCCAGCGTGATGAACTGGTAGCCTCGCTTCCGCAGCAGATCCAGCAACTCCCCGATGTGATCCGCTTCCAGCCAGTTCCCGTGGAGCAACAGTACCTGCTTTGGTTCGTAGCCGATCAACTCCTTCGAAAGTTTTTCATTGTACGCAAACACGGTGTCTGTGTACGACAGATACGAGTCCACTAACTGCTTCTGCAGCGCCGTGTCGCCGCGTTTCCTCGCATCGGCATACGGTCCCGAATACATCCAGTCCCACGCATCCATCGTAACCGGCGCCACACGGTAGCCGCGCGCGGACAGAAACGCTTCGGCCTCGCGGCGCGTTTGCAAATCCATACCCACGTCGAGATACGGATGCCGCAGGTAGCGCATCTTCATGTGATGTTGATACAGCAGGGTCTTCGTCACCGTCTCACCGCGCACCACATCTTCTTCCCAGGCTTGCAGCGGCACGCGGTTTAGCGACGTGTGTTTGAAGGTGTGATTGCCGAGTTCGAAGCCTCCGTCCAACCACAAGCTCAGCGCCTTGATACGCTCGTCCACTTCGCCAAACCGGTACAGCTTTTGTTCGTTGACGAACCCGACAGCCGGCACCTTTTGGTCTTTCAAGGTCGCCAAGAGCTTCGTGGTCATCTCCACGATCTCTTTTCCCGTCATCCCGTTGGCGTTGGCGGCGGGCAGATCGTCAATCGTCAGGGCCACGGCGCGCTGGGGAGCCTGCGCGAGCATTTGGTCGGCACCTCCGGCGCCCAGTATTAAAACGAGTGAACCAATCAGTGTGTATCGCATGGCGCTTATCTTATCGGAAACCACACCGGTAGGCGCAAGCTTTTCAAACGCACTGGAGGCGTCTGTAAGAATGACATTTCTTTTTGCGCAACGTGGGTGGAGAACGCTTGAGGTTGAGATTCTTCGAGCATCCTCGTCGGATGTTCTCAGAACGACAGGCGTTTGTTGAGACCGATGAAAGACGCCGGGCTTCCCAACGGATTCACTCCACCGTCACCGACTTCGCCAAATTCCGCGGCTGGTCCACGTCGCACCCGCGCCTCACCGCAATGTGGTACGCGAGCAACTGCAGTGGAATAATCTCCAGCAACGGTGACAGCAAATCCGGCGCCGGCGGCAGCTCGATGATGTGGTCCGACGCTTCCTTGGCCAGCTTGTCGCCGGTTGTCACGACGGAAATTACGATCCCGTCGCGCGCCTTCACTTCTTTGATATTCGACACGCTCTTTTCATACAACGTCAACGACGCAGGATCTGAATCATCCCTCGTCGCCAGCACCACGACCGGCAGATTCTCATCGATCAGCGCGTTTGGCCCGTGCTTCATCTCTCCCGACGGATACCCCTCGGCATGGATGTAGGAAATTTCCTTTAGCTTCAGCGCGCCTTCCAGCGCCATCGGATAGTGAATCCCGCGCCCCAAGTAGAGGAAATCCGATTGGCGGAAATATTGCCGCGCGAGGTGCTCGTAAAAGCCGCCGGCTTCCGCTTGCAAAATTGTTTCCATTTTGTGGGGGATTTGAATCAGCTGAAGCATCAGTTGCCGAGCTGCTTCGCTCGAGAGTTTCCCTCGTAGTTGCCCTAGGTGTGAAGCCAGCAGCACCAGCGCCGCAAGCTGCGCGGTAAAGGCCTTGGTCGACGCCACGCCAATCTCCGGCCCGGCGTGGGTCAGGATCGTTCCCGCGGCCTCCCGCGTGATCATCGAACCCTTGACGTTGCAGATGGCCACCGACGGAGAGCCCTTTCGTTTTACTTCCCGTTGTGCCGCGAGGGTATCCGCGGTTTCGCCTGACTGCGTGATGCAAACCGTCAATGTCTTCGAGTCAAGAATGGGATCGCGGTAACGAAACTCGCTCCCATAATCCACTTCAACGGGAATGCGCGCCAGCCGTTCGATCATGAATTTTCCGGCCAGTCCCGCATGCCAGCTTGTGCCGCAGGCTACAATCCTCACATTTTGAAAATCGCGAAACTGTTGCTCGCTCAAGGCCATTTCATCCAGGAAGATCTTGCCGGTATCCTGCGAAATGCGCCCCAAAATCGTGTCGCGTACGGCCCGCGGCTGTTCGTAGATCTCTTTCTGCATGAAATGTTTGTAGCCGCCTTTTTCCGCCATGATGGGGTCCCAGGTCACCTGGTGAGCGGGGCGTTCCACCGGCTTTCCATCCAGGTCCGTGACCTTCACGCCGTCGCGCGTCAGCACCGCCACGTCCCCATCCGCCAGGAAAAAAACCTCGCGCGTGTGCTCCAGCAGTGCCGGGATGTCGCTGGCCACGAAGTTCTCCCCTTTTCCCAGTCCGATCACGGAAGGCGGTCCGTTTCGCGCCGCAATCAGTTTCTGCGGATCTTTGGCCGACAGAAAAACCAGGGCGTAAATCCCTCGCAACTCCCTTAGCGTCTTCCGCACCGCCTCCTCGAACGGCTGTTCCCTGGCGTATTTCTCGACCAGGTGCGCGACCACTTCCGTGTCCGTCTCGGTCAGGAACTGGTGGCCTTCCTGCTGCAGCTTTTCCTTCAATTCGAAATAGTTCTCGATAATCCCGTTGTGCACCACCACATATTGGCCCGTGCAGTCCCGGTGCGGGTGCGCGTTTTCTTCTGTTGGGCGTCCGTGCGTAGCCCATCGCGTATGCCCGATGCCGTAGGTTCCGTCGATTGGGGACGCCGCCACAGCCTCTTCCAGATTGCGCAGTTTTCCGGGTGCCCGGCGCAGTTGCAGCTTGCCGTCCGTTCCGACCACGGCTATGCCAGCGGAGTCGTACCCGCGGTATTCTAGCTTCCGCAGCCCCTCAATAATCACCGGGACAACTTTTTTGGAACCGATATAGCCGACAATTCCGCACATGCCGCAAGTCTCCTCACATTGAAAAAGTCAGAGTAACACGGGGACATCCCGAGCGGTTGAAAAGGGTTGCTGGTGTTCAACTCGGTTACTGCGGGATAGGATCATTCATGGTGCGTTGTAATTCGTAGTCCTTGAGTTTGCCGTTCTCATCGAAATAGAACGTCACTCGCGCCGTCACAGGCTGTACCCGCTCCGTATCGATGTGCCGTATCTTGGCGACAATGGTGCCTGGCTTCGCGCCCGGTTCCGATGGGTAGTCGCGAGCGGCAAGAAACGCATTCACGGCCGCGTCCGTGGTTCCCAGCGGCAGCTGTTCGTCGAGCATTTGTTGGATTGGCTTGAGCTGCGGGTCATCTGTTTTAGCGGCTTTCTGACAGCCCACCAGCATCAGAATCGCAGCTGCAGCGGCCAGCCACAGCGAGCAGGTTTTTACTTTAGATAAAAGGGAAGGACACGAGCGTTGTTCAGCGACCAAGGTCTGCACTCCAGCACGGAAGTTATTCCACGATTTCGAAGCGATATTCTTCGATCACCGGATTGGTCAGTACCTCTTTGGAGATGCGCTCCAATTCTTTCTGGGCTTCCTCGCGGTTCCATCCATCCAGGTTCAACACAAAAAACTTCCCTTGGCGAACATCTTTTACCTGCGCATAGCCCAGCCCGGACAAGGCGTGCTGAATGGTCTGCCCTTGCGGGTCCAGCACCGTGCGCTTGGGCATTACCCAAACATGTGCTTTCATAGTGTCAGTATAACATTCTCCGCCGCGCTCCAAGAAACCTCACGCAAAAGCGGCTTGTGGGCACCCGGAAAAGAGAGTAACGCGACGGCGACGCGATTTGGTCGCCCTACAGAGGCAAAAGCAACTGCCTCACCCCTGGAGGGGTGAGCTGCTGGCGCTAAACGAATACGCAAATCCTTGCGCCACAACTTCCGCCAGCTCTTTCTCGGTCAACCCCATCTCCAGTGCCCGGTGGTACTCCTCGCCGAGGGTGGTATGAAACATCGCCGGATCGTCGGTCGACAATACTACCGGCACTCCATGGCGAATCAACTTGGCCATGGGGTGCTGCGCCAACCCGGCCTCATCATCGCGAAGCTGTCGCGCTAGCGCTCCGGTTCGGAGATTGCTGGTCGGGCAAATCTCCAGGGCGATGCGTCGATCGGCAAGCAGATCCATTAGCGCCGCATCGTGAATCGCCGCGATTCCGTGGCCGATGCGTTCCACTCCCAGGAAGTCAATCGCTTCGCGAATTTTCTCCGGCCCGCCCATCTCGCCCGCGTGGATCAGGCGGTGGAGCCCGCAATTGGCGGCCTCAAGGTAGACGGCACGAAACTCGCTGGTGCGCGTGCTCAACTCGTCTCCCCCAATCCCGAACGCCACAATTCGCGAAGACCGGCATCGTTGCGCCGCTTCCACCACTTGCATGGCGGGTTCCGGCCCGAACTGCCGTACCGCATCGAAAATCCAGTTGAGCCGCAATCCTTTCTGCTCAAACGGCTCCGTCGCTTCCAGAATTGCCTCGAAGTTTGCCTGCGGTTCCTGCTTACGCAGGAGCATGACCCCGACGGAGAGAGTCACCTCGGCGTAAGCTACATTTTGCCGCAGCAATTGTTCGGCAAGGTCGGCGGCTACTAGTCCGAAATCATGCGGCTCGCGCAGGAACGAAGTTACCCATTTGAAAGCCTCAATGAACTCCATGAAATTCGCATAGTCATAGCGCTTACGAACTTCTGGCTCCGAAAGGCGGACTCCCCGACGCTGTGCCAACACGCAAGCGATGCGCGGGCGGATGGACCCTTCCAGGTGCACATGCAATTCGGATTTTGCCAACGCCGCAATTCGCGATGAGAGTGCTATTGTCACCCTGAAATTCTACCAGTCTCTGAGGTTGGCTAGTGATTGACGGGCGAAGCCCGGGCAGTTGTGGTGGCGGACGTTCGGAAGGCGGTCCCTAAAACACCAAGAAAGACAAAGCCGGACAGAAGGGAACTAAGGCGTAGGAGCTAAAAATCCACCCTTCGCAAAAAAACGCGAAGCATCAGGCACCCTCAAGATCATTTGTGGGCGGCATCCGAATGAGAGCGCAAGAACGTCGTGCTACCTCGGCAACGCCGGCCTTCCCGCATTAATCCACGCTGTCAACCAATACGACCCCACATCCGTCGACGCCTCCGACAACTGCTTGATCAATGACGCCGCAGTCAAATTGTAGAAGCGGTCGTAGTATTCGTCCGTGTAAGAGGTGAGCCCCTTTTTCGCGTCGCGGTCTGCCAGCAGGATCGACTCCACCTGACTGTGCGCCGACAAGCACGAATCAAAGGCATGGTCCGTGGGATCGCTGATAAACGACGCATCGTGCGGACTCAGCGGAAAAAACGATCCGTATCGTACCACCAGCGCCGAGTTAAACCGCTCGTTCACTCCACTCTGTCCGCTGAGCTTACCGTTGAAATTCTCCGTGGTGTTGAATGGGTCGTGCGCGTCCGCCACATAACTGGCCAGGAATGCCGCATCTTTCTTGGCGTCTTGCCAACGCCCCGCCTTCATATCTTCGGTCAGCTTTTGGCTGTACAAACCAATCGCCCACGGCAGCAGCCCAGTCGCATCGATCTTTGATTTGCCATACTTGGCCAGCGCCGCCTTGTAATTCCGCAGCAGCGCCTCGTACGGCCACTTTCCATACTTGTCGAGCTCAATGAAATGATTGAGCCGCTCGCTGGGGTGTTTGTCGATCAACTCCAACGGGTCATCCACGTGATCGGTAATGTACTGGCGGTTGGCTTCAAAAAAATAACGGATGTCATACGGCAGGGTGTCCACAGCATGGCTCGCGATCATCCGCTGCGCGCTGTTGCCCCAACCGTCTGCCTTGCCGGGAAACATCCCGGAACACAAGGCCAGCGAGCAAAGAAGCGCCGCGACCCTGCTGAACTTCTGTGGATGCCGGACCTTCATGCCTTTTCTTTTCAAGCCCGCGGTGCTGGGTTCAAGGTGCTCCGGTGGCGGCTATAGGCAAAGTAAATCACAAGTCCGATAGCCAGCCACACAAAAAATCGTATCCAGTTTTCGAGTGTCAAGCTGGCCATAAGAATGACACAGCTGAGAATGGACAGCACTGGCAAAACTGGCACCAGCGGCACACGAAAACCTCGCGCGCGGCTTGGCTGGGTCTTCCGCAGCACCAGCACTGCCGCGGCCACCAGCACGAACGCAAACAGCGTGCCGATGTTTGACAGGTCCGCCAGCGTGCCAATATCAAAAATTCCCGCCGGAATTCCCACGACAATTCCCGCGATCCACGTGGCAAAGTGTGGCGTGCGGAACTTCTTGTGCACTCTGGAAAACGCCGGCGGCAGCAAACCGTCGCGCGACATCGCGAACCATACGCGCGCCTGCCCGTACTGGTAGACCAGCAGGGACGAGATCATTCCCATCAGCGCTCCGATGGTTACCCATCGTTGCAGCTTGTCCAACCCGATGTTGTGCAGCGCCGTTGCCACCGGAGCCGCGTCACCTTTGAAGATTTGATAAGGTTGAATCCCCGTCAGCACTACCGCCACGCCCACGTACAGCGCCGCGCAAATCAGCAGCGACGCCATAATGCCCAACGGCAAGTCACGTTTCGGGTTCTTGCATTCCTCCGCGGCCGTCGAGACCGAATCGAATCCGATGTAGCTGAAGAACACGATGGCCCCGCCTGTCAGGATTCCCTGGAATCCGTTCGGCGCAAACGGTTGCCAATTAATGGGGTTGATGTATTTCGACGCGAAAATCACAAACACGAAAATCGCCACCAGTTTAATGGCTACCATCACGCTGTTGGACGCTGCCGATTCCTTGATGCCGGTTACCAGCAATACTGTCAGGATCATCACGATCAAAAATCCGACCAGGTTGAAGTGCGGCAGCCAGCCCATGCCTGGTTGATACGCCGGGGTGCTCAAGGTGTCCGGCAGATGAATCCCGAACGAATGCAGCAAGCTGTTCACATACGCGGAAAATCCGACCGCCACCGCCATGTTCGAAACTGCATACTCGAGGATCAGGTCCCACCCGATAATCCACGCCACCAGTTCGCCCATTGTCGCGTACGTATATGTGTATGCACTGCCTGCGATGGGGATCATCGACGCCAGTTCCGCGTAGCACAGGCCCGCGAAGCCGCACACGATGGCCACCAAAAAAAACGACAGCGCAATCGCCGGCCCTGCTCCCGGCCGCCCGGAAGCTCCCAGCGCGTGCGATCCGTGCAGGAGCACATCCAGCACCGGTGCTTTCAACAGGGAAGGGTAGAGCACCTCTTCGCCCGCCGCCGCCGTCCCGGTTAGCACAAAAATGCCTGTGCCGATGATGGCGCCAATCCCCAATGCGGTCAGGCTGATCCATCCCAATGTCTTCTTTAATCGTTTTTCGGGGTGTTCCGAGTCCGAGATGAGCTGATCGATGTTCTTACATCGAAAAAGTTGTGAATCCACCCAGCCGCTCCGATCGTGTGGCACAGACACTCCTGTCGGTGCAGGTTGCCGCGCCGTCTCGCATCCGGGCATCTTCATTTGCCGTTGGGAGAAACCCTGAATGGCTTGGTTTCGGCCGGATGCGCCATGTAGGAATGATAGCGAGGTCACTTTATCGCGATATGCTTCCCTGCGCAACCGCGCCATCGGGCGTGGAGTCATAAATGATCCTGGAGTGAGGACGGGGACGTGTGAGGCGCTGGAGCAACCGCGCAGAGCAGCGCGGAGGTCCCGACGGGTTGTCAACCCAAGCGAAGAAGGGATCCGCTCTTGCCAAAATGCCAAGGGAAAAGCAGATTCATCGCTTCGCTCGGGATGACGATGAATTATAATTTTTCCGCAAATTATGCAGTCGTGCCATAACGGGCAAGAAATCAACGTAGCTTCTAGCCGCTGAGCGACACCAACGCCTACTGCTCCGGCTTCTTCTTGAGCTGCTCCACCCATTTTTGCACGTCGTCTTTTCCTGGCGCGTTCGGCGTCGCCAGATACGCGTGCAATTCCGCCTTCGCCTCATCCGTAGCCCCGCGGCGAATCAGCGCATGCGCCAAAACCAGCCGTGCATTTGGCACTTCCGCGCTGCTCTGCCGCAACAGCTCCAGCATCTCATCGGTAACCTGCCCTTGCCCCATCAAGGTAAGGGCAAGTACGTATTGCGTTGTCGGCCTCATCGGGTCAATCTGCAACGTCGCGCGCGCGGCGCTTTCCGCTTCCCGATATCTCTTTAATAGACACAGAGTCGCGCTCAGATTGTGGAGTTCTTGCGCCGATCGAGGTTCTGCAGCTGTTGTCTTCTCAAACTCGCCCAGGGCCTTCTGGTATTCATGCAACCGTACATACAGCGTTCCCAGCGCATTGTGCGCCGGATAATATTGTGGGTCGATTGCCAGCACTTTTTCCAGATGCGTCGCCGAACCAAGCAAGTCGCCTGATTTATACGCTTTCAACGACTGCTCCAACTCGTGGGAGATCTTGGGGGTAATCCGCAGTTCGTTGACAGAAACCTTTCCAGACTTGCCCGGCTGCGCATAGGTCCCAGTGTTCATCGGCTGCCCCGAGGGAAGCACCGGGAACGGATTCCGTAGAGGCTCAACCAGCGGTACACCGGGACGGTCCGCGTCCACCGGAGCGCGCCTCCCTTGTCCATAACAATTCACGGTCAGAATCAGCAGCAGGGCCAACACTTTGTGCCTCATGGGGATCCTCCAGCCGTAGATCTCTCTACGTCATGTTCACAGTTGCCTTACGGGAAGAGAGCCCTCTAAAATGAGGCGGGGTTAAACGAAAAGGGCAAGCCTGTACAGCTTATAACTTTTCCGCGAGGTCGCCGTCGCTCAGGCCGTCAAACCAGGAGCGGCGCGATCTGTTTAGCCCCCTTTTCTTATCCTTCCCTTACTGTGCATAGACGAGGCATCCCTCCGAGTTGTTCGCAATCTCCCCGCTTTTTTTGCAAAATTCTTGTAACTTCCCCCACGACCGGCAAAAACAGGGAACTAATCCGCACGCGCGCCGCCGCGCCATCAATATCTGTGGTTCAGGCCGTTAGAGTCTGTGCAGCGGGGTAAAGCCGGCTTGATTTAGCGGCCCTAGGGCTCTCGCTGAAGCGGTGCCCTCCCGAAGAGCGGACAGGAACCTATATAAATTTCCGCTAAATTCCACGTAAGCTCCGTCCGTTTCCGAACACTTTCTTTCGTCCGCGCACAGTTGTTCGTCTGGGTTGCCGATGAACTTATTGTCTTCAGGCTGTGTGGGTTCTTACTGTGCAGGTCCGCTACGCCGCCATCTTGGGTGGCTCGTAGACCTTGTAGCGAGGGCTTTCCGAGGCGGTCCCCCGATTAACCACTACAACTGCTGCAAATTCGCGTACCGCTCCACAAATTTCTTCGTCCCTCGTCCCGGAAAACTCACGCTCAATCTCCGGTCCTCTTCATCGCCTTCCACTCCAACGACTGTGCCCACACCATACTCCGGGTGGCGCACTTTGGTTCCCAACAGAGGATCAGCCTTCCCGCCCCGTTTGAAGGCCGGCCGGCTAAACGATGGGCTCGTCGACGCCGCTCTCCGCGCGGTCGTTTGCGCCGCCGGCGTCTTCACCCCGCGCACTCTGCGCAGGAATTCATCCGAGGAATACGAGTACTCGGGATCCGGCTCGTAACGCCGCGTTTCTCCCATGTCTGCCATCGAGCCGCGCGCCGTGTCCACCAGTTCGCTGGGGATCTCGCTCAGGAATCGCGAGGGCAGGGAAGCGCGCATTTGCTGCTCGTTGCCAAACACGCGCCGGTACACCGCCCGGGTCAGCGTCAACGTGTTTCTCGCGCGCGTCATTCCCACATATACCAGCCGCCGTTCCTCTTCGATGCCTTTCTCTTCGTTTACGCTCCGGCTATGCGGGCAAATCCCGTCTTCCAGTCCCGTCAGAAATACGTGGTCGAACTCCAATCCTTTCGTACTGTGCAATGTAATCAGCGTCACTCCGGGCTTGCCTTCGTACGAGTCAGCGTCGCTCACCAGCGCCGCCGCATCCAGAAAATCCGTGAAGGATTCCCCGGCCTCCATGCTCTCCGCCACCGCGCGCACCAGTTCTTCCAGGTTTTCGATGCGCGCCACGTCTTCCGGCGTGTTCCGGTCCTTCAACATCGTCATGTAACCCGTTTCATCCAGAACGTAACGCAGGAACTCGGCCGGCTCTTTCATGGTGTACGCTTCCTGTAGGCGCACCATAAGTTCGCGGAAACTTCGCAGCGGCGCAACCGCTCGGCTCGATGCTGGGCTGGTCATCAACGATTCCATGCCATCCCAAAACGAAAGATTCTCTTTTTGCGAGATCTCTCGGAGCGCATCCACCGTCGTCTTCCCAATCCCGCGCGGCGGTACGTTCAACACCCGCAGCAAGGACACGTCGTCTTCCGGATGCAGGATCACCCGCACATACGCCAGCGCGTCCTTCACTTCCGCCCGGTTGTAGAAACTGAATCCGCCCACGAGCTTGTAACGCAGTCCTCGCCGCCGAAATACTTCTTCAAACGATCGCGACTGAAAATTCGTCCGGTATTCCACCGCGCAAGTCTGGTCCGCATCGTCGCTCAGAATCCGTTCCAGTTCGCCGGCAACGAATTCGGCTTCAGCCTGCGCGTCGCGCCCTTCGAAATAACGCAGGTTGGTCCCCGCAAATTTCTCCGCACGCAGATTCTTTCCCAGCCGGTCGGGATTGTGCGAAACCACGCCCGCAGCCGCATCCAGAATCGTTTGCGTGGAACGGTAATTCCTCTCCAGCCGCACCACCTTCGCCGCCGAATAATCCTGCGAAAAACTCAGGAGAATCGAAACGTCAGCTCCGCGCCACCGGTAAATCGACTGGTCCTCATCTCCTACCACGCACACATTCTTCTTTTCGTTCGTCAACAAACGCAGCAGCTCATACTGCACGCGATTGGTGTCCTGGTATTCGTCTACATGCAGGTATTGGAAGCGCCTCTGCCATTTCTCCCTCACCGCCGCGGATTCCCTCAACACCTTCGCCGTGCGCAGCAGCAGGTCGTCGAAGTCCACCGCGTTGCTCTGCTTCAGCAGGCCTTCGTATCCTGCATAAATATCGGCGACCTTTCTCGTGTCCGGCGCAAACGCTTCCGCGCGCAGCTGTTCCGGCGACTGCCCTTGATTCTTCGCGTAGCTGATTCGGCTCAAGACATTGCGCGGCGTCAATGCCTCATCTTCGATCCGCAGCTTGCCCATCGCCAGCTTCACCGCGGCGAGTTGATCGTCGTCATCGTAGATCGCGAAATCCTTCGCCAGTCCGGCGTGCACCGCCTCTCGCCGCAACAGCCGCGCGCACAACGAATGGAACGTGGAGATCCACGGCCTCTCCGGCGGAACTCCCGCGCGCAGCAGCAGGTCCGCCACGCGCGTCTGCATCTCCTCGGCCGCTTTATTCGTGAACGTCACCGCCAGGATCGCTTCCGCCGGCACTCCCTTCGCGATCAGATTGGCCATGCGATAGGTGATCGCGCGTGTTTTCCCGGTTCCCGCACCGGCCAAGATCAGCACGGGTCCTTCGGTGGTTTCCGCAGCAAGGCGTTGTTCTGGATTCAATTCTTCTAAAAAGTTGATCATGTGTCCGCGTAGGATGGAATTTGTTCGACACTCCATGGTAACGGACGCGGCTGCACGCGGCAAATCGCTTCACCTCTTCTGGATTCCTGTTCTCAGCTTGTGGTCGGGTGCCACACCCTTGGTTTGTAAGGGTGCGGTTTTTCTCTTAGGGTCGTTGTGGTCACTCCCTCGCGCCGCGCGACAAATCAATCTCAAAATACGATAGCGGCCGTCTCGTCGACATCGACATCAAACTCGGCAAATACACCTTGGCGTTCTGCAACAAGTCCCAGTCGCTGCGCAAATCGAAATACACCAACCCCACCAACGTGCTGTGCGCCGCCACTACCGACGACGGCACCGCCGCATTTTGGCAAGCATCCTTCAACTCTGTCCAATTCTTGTCCCGCGATGGTCTCGGTTTGCCAACGGGAATCGGCAGTGGATTCCGCCGCTGCGTGGGATCCTTCCCGTTATTCGACAACAAAACCGTGTCCGCCACATCTTCCGGGGTCAGCGGCGACAACTCTTGCCGGTTGTCCTCCCCCATCAACAGCAGCAGGCGAATGCTCTGCACATCAATCTTGATACTTTCGTCAGAATCATTTCGAAACGTCATCTGCAGCGCCACCACTCCTCCGCTAAACGGCGACTTTTTCGGAAACTTCTGCTTGTACGCGATCGCTTGCGTCCACGGTTCCACCCCAATGCTCATCCCTTCATGTGTGTCCATGAATTGCGCCTTCGTCGGCGTCGTCTTCGGCGCATCCTGCGTGGGAGTTTGCCCACCCGCGGACAGACTGATGGCCGCTAACACAACCAAAGCAACCGGATTTCGCATGAGGTTATAATAGACTGTTTGCATCCTGAGCCCTTCGATTCTTGGGGAACTGGCAGGGTTGCCCTGCCGCCGGTGCGCTTCTGCTTGCGTCACCGGATCAGACCGGAGCCACTTTAAGTGTATTTCGTTTATAGCTTCTTGATGGGGCTTGCGGCCCTGCTCAGCGCGCCTTATTGGATCATAAAGGGTTTGCGCCACGGAAAATATCTTTCTAATCTCGGGGAACGCCTCGGCTTTTCCATCCCCGAATTGGAAAAATTATCCGCGCAACGTCCCGGCGCAATCTGGATTCACGCTGTATCCGTCGGCGAAACTCTCTCCGGGGTCACTCTCGCCAAACGACTCCGCGACGCGCATCCACACCGGACTCTCATCATTTCCACCACCACCATGACCGGTCACGCGTTGGCCAAAGAGCGTATCCCCTTCGCCGACGCCATCATCTATTTCCCGCTCGATTGGGTTTTTTGTGTCAGCAAATTTCTCGACGCCATCAAGCCCGCCATCGTCATCATTCTCGAAACCGAAATCTGGCCTAACTTTCTTCACGAAGCCAAACGGCGAAACGTGCCTGTTCTCTTCTTGAGCGGTCGCATTTCGGGCAAGTCCTTCGCTCGGTTTCAGCATTATCTTGGTGCGTTTGGTTTCTATCTGAAGCCCTTCCTTGCCTCCGCGCTTTCCAACGCTTGCGCCTTCCTTATGCAAACCGAGCAGGACGCGGAGCGTATCCGCGCTCTTGGCGCACCAGCCGATCGCGTCGCTGTCAGCGGAAATCTCAAGTACGACATGGAATTGCCCGCGCCCACGCCGCTCGCCTCTTGGTTAGCTGAAGAATCCAAGCGCCGCGGTCGTTGGCCTGTCATCGTCGCGGGTAGTGTCGTTGCCACCGAAGAACCTCTCTCGCTCATCGCCTTCGGTGTCGTCCAGGGCGATTTTCCAAAGGCCCTCCTCGTCCTCGCCCCGCGCAAGCCAGAGCGATTCGCTGCCGCCGCCGAATTCATCGACGAATCTCATCGCAAATTCATTCGCCGCTCCGAGCTTGCTATTCCCGGTCCAGGCATTTCCGGCAACGGCGCTGGCCGCGACATCCCCGATGACGTTACCGTTCTCCTCCTCGACAGCATCGGCGAGCTTGCATCTTTGTATCAGGTTGCCGATGGCGTGTTCGTCGGCGGCTCTCTCGTTCCGTCCGGCGGACACAATATTCTGGAGCCTGCCGCGTTCGGCAAAGTCCCTGTCTTCGGCGATTCCATGGAAAATTTCGCTGCTATTGCCGCGCGATTCCTCGAAGCTGGCGCCGCCATCCAGGTCGATAATCCCGAAGACGCAGGCGTCGAGTGGATCCACCTCCTCAAGGATCAGCAGAAAATGCAGCGCATGGGCAACGCCGCGCGGCAATTGGTCGAATCCAGCCGCGGTGCTCTCGATCGCGCCTTGGCCGAAGTCGCCAAACAGTTGGGTGGTCACGCGCGATGAATCTGGCGCCACTGGCGCGCGTGGTTCTTTCGCCGCTCTCCGTGTTGTACGCCGGAATCGTGATACTCCGCGCCTGGCTCTACGAACGAGGCCTGCTCCGCTCCAAGCGGCTGCAAACCCCCGTCATCAGTGTAGGCAACCTCTCTCTCGGCGGCACTGGCAAGACCCCCATGGTCATCTGGCTCGCAGAACGCTTCCGCGCCCAAGGCAAACGCGTCACCATTCTTTCGCGTGGCTACAAAGGCAGCAGTGGCTCGAGCGATGAAATCGAGCTCATGAAATCTCGTCTGGGCAATCGCGTGCACTTCGGCGTTGGCTCCGATCGTTATGCCCAGGGTCTGCGCCTTGAACCATCAGGCGTCGACATTTTTTTACTCGACGACGGCTACCAGCATCTGCAGCTTGCTCGTGACGTCAACATCCTTCTGCTCGATTCCTCTCGACCCGCCGCCAACGATAGGCTCCTACCCGCAGGACGTCTTCGGGAACCGCTTTCAGCCATGTCTCGCGCCGATCTTCTCGTCTTCACTCGCACCGAAACCAATCCCGGCACCGACACCGCCGTTGGCAAGCTCCAAAACGGCGCTGTTTTCGCCGCGCAAACTCGCTTGCTCGGGTTTCGAAAATTCGCCGTAGCATCGCCGCAAGTGTTCGCCGCCTCGGAACTCGGTCCCGGCCCGTTCTACGCCTTCTGCGGGATCGGCAATCCCGGGGCCTTCGTCGTTGACCTCGAACACTGGGGGCTCTCCGTCGCCGGAAAGCAAGTTTTTGCCGATCATCATCGCTATTCCGATTCCGAAGCTGCTGAACTGCTCGAAACAGCTCAGCACGCCCATGCAGTTGCGCTGATCACGACAGAAAAGGACGCGCACAATCTGCACGATATCGACTTCCAGGGTTTTCCCGTGTACATCGCTATCATCGATCTCGTTGTGCCTCAGGAAGATGCTTTTCTCGCGGCCATCCAGCAGCAACTGGATTCCCGCCCGAGGCCCGCATGAAGATGCTGATCCGCGCCACCAACTGGGTCGGCGACGCCATCCTGGCCCTCCCTGCATTGCGCGCCGTCCGCTTGAAATTTCCCGATGCACACATCAGTATTCTTGCTCGCCCTTATGTTGTGGACATTTATTGCGGCCAAGGCGTCTCCGACGAACTCATCGCCTACGATACCATCGGCGAACACCGCGGCTGGTCCGGACGTCACCGCCTTATCTCAGACTTATGCTCGCGCCGCTTCGATGTTGCCCTGTTATTGCAGAACGCCTTCGACGCCGCTTGGCTTGCCTGGCGGGCCCACATCCCGCAGCGCATCGGCTATGCCCGCGATGCTCGCAGCGTGCTACTCACCAAAGCTATCTCCGTACCCAAGCCCGGCGAAATTCCGCCCCACGAAAAGTTCTACTATCTTGAACTCGTCCGTCGCGCGGGCTGGCTCGACGCCCTCCCGCAAGTCGACCACATCGTCTTGCAAGTTTCCGATTCCGCCCGGCGCCAAGCCGCGCAATTCCTGATTGACGCTGGCGCTCGCCCCCATGCTCGTCGCGTCGCCATCGGAGCGGGCGCCTCTTACGGTTCTGCGAAATGTTGGCCGCCCGAGCGTTTCGCCGAATGGGCCAACCGCTTTCTCGCCCAAAACGACGCTGACGTTATCCTCTTCGGCACCGCCGCCGAGACGCCTGTCTCCAACGACATTGTCGCCAACATGGATCGCAAGCCCATCGACCTCACCGGCAAAACCGCCATCGCCGATTTCCCCGCTTTACTCTCCCAGTGCCACCTCTTTCTCGGCAACGATTCCGGAGCCATGCACGTAGCCGCTGCCGTCGGTTTGCCCGTCGTCGCCGTCTTCGGTCCCACTGATCCGTTCGGCACCGCGCCCGTCACCCCGCGCTGCACCATCGTTCAGCAGCGGCCCTATTGCAGTCCTTGTTTCCTCCGCCGATGCCCCACCGATCACCGCTGCATGAAACAGGTCACCCCGGAAATGGTCGAAGCCGCCACAAACCCGTGGCTCGGGGTCTTGCCAACTTGAATCCCCTCCACGGATTTCGTATCGTGACCTCTAGCACTTTCTCGATCTTGCTTGCTGTCGCGGTTGTGTTCGTAAGACCGCCTTCGAGGTGATCCGCAAGCTGCGAAGCCGTTCCGTATTTGCTTGGTGTGCAACCTGGCTTTAGCCGTTGAGGGCTGAACTGTTCTATCCATCTTTCTAAGGTTTTGCGATGA
>Ga0210392_10000692_pt1 | contig 19650 bp, 11 predicted proteins | sample IncBWC30OmetaG_FD_161057 | JGI IMG/M metagenome (GOLD analysis project Ga0210392, IMG submission 161057) | Forest soil microbial communities from Barre Woods Harvard Forest LTER site, Petersham, Massachusetts, United States - Inc-BW-C-30-O ...
CGCTTAGGCGCCCTTGCAGATTCGTCCAGGTGCGGAACGCCCAATTCGCCATTTGTGCCTTGGTCATGTGCGCAAAGTCCCCCGCCGTGGCGAGCACGGGCAGGCGCGCGACACGTTTTACATCCGCGGCGCTCTTCAAGCGGTCATCTGAAATTTCAATCAGCAATATTACGGCCGCCACGGCCACCAGCCCGAGCATTCCCATGAATGCCGCAAGAATCAGGATTTTCGCGCGACGTCCGTGCTTGACGAGGTCTTTCTCCGTGGCTGGCGCGAGTAGTTGACAATAGCCCGGCGGATTGGCGACGAGCGATTCCGCCTCCTGCCCGCGGCCTATCAACGTAAGCCGCGCGCTTTCAAGCGATGCCAGCTTGCTGCGGATGACTTCCGGGTCACTGCTTGCAAAAGCGGCGGTGTTTGTCTCGCCGCCTGATGATGCTTGCGATGGCAATTCATTTTCCAACGCGGCAATCTCCGCTCGCTTGGCCTGCACCAACGGATGCGCATCCGTGTAGCGTGCGAGCAATCCGGCCAGATCGTCTCGGGCAGACTGGATTTTTACGACCAGTGTGGAAGCCTGCGGTGCCATCGTGGTCGATGCCGATGACGGCGGGATTTGTTCCTGCCGGTTCACGGCGGCGATTTCTGATTCAGTCCGCTCAAGCTGCTGCTTGGTGAACTGGATGATTTCGCCTGCGGCTTTCGCCTGCATTTCCTGTGTATAGCGGACAGCCTCGCGCGCATAAAGATTGGCCAAATCTAACGTCTTCTGCGGGTTCAGCCCTGTAACGGTGACGACAATGATGTCGCTGTCATGTTCCGGCATGATGCGCAGGTTCGCCGCAAGCACATCGGCAGACACCGGCGGGCTTGCTTTCGTTCCCACCCGTTGCAACAGCTCCGGCGAGTGCAAAATGCTCGGCAACGTCTGCGGGGCGGCCTGGCGCACGCCAAAAACTTCAACCGCGTTGGGCGACTCGTACCGCATCAACTGTGCCGGGGCGGTATAAGAAGATTTCCAGAAGGCAAACCCGGCAATAAAACCCAAAACTCCCAGCACCGCACCACCGGCAACCAGCCAACGCCACTGCCGCAGAACCGCCTCCAATAGCGGCAAGAAATCAGCAGCCTTTCCCTCCGCCGCCCCGTTGCGGGCATGGACTCCGCTTGTGGCCGGCACAATGCCCGCTGTCGCCGATGTTACTGGACTCTTGCCGGCCTGAGATTCGTCATTCATGTAACCAATGGGGTTTGCGTCACTTTCAATTTGGAATCTAATGCCGCAACCGCGGCCCTGCTAGTGGGTCAAGACCTCAAAGCCGGTGGGTGTATACCCCAGTCAGTCGACGAGATTTTTCTGGACGGCGTAGTGCGTCAGCTCGGCGTTGTTCTTCATGTCCATCTTTTCCAGCAGCCGTGCGCGGTAGGTGCTGATGGTCTTTACGCTCAAGGAAAGTTCCTTGCCGATCTGGCTGACGCTCTTGCCGGATGCGATCATCCGCAAAACGAGAAATTCCCGGTCAGACAACCGTTCGTGCGGCGCCTTTTGAACGTCAATGGTCAGATACGACGCCATGCGCTCGGCCAGTGATGGGCTGATGTATCGTCCGCCATTAACCACTTTTTTGATCGCCCCCACGAGCTCCTCGTCTGCGCTCTCCTTGGTCAGGTACCCTGCCGCACCGGTCTTCAACATGCGCACGGCAAATTGGTCCTCCGGATGCATGCTCAGGACAAGTACCGGCAGTTTGGGCCGCAGCCGTTTCACATCACGCAGGGTTTCCAGGCCGCTACGCCCGGGCATGGTGATATCGAGGATCATCACGTCCCAGTTTTCCTTGGTGACACGGTTCAGCGCCTCCGCGGAGTTACGGGCCTCCCCAAATTGCGCCTTCTTAAAATGATCAGCGAGAATCAGTCTCAGCCCCTGCCGTACGACGGCGTGGTCGTCTGTCAGAAGAATTTTCATGCGAGTTCAGTTTGTTGTTCCCGGAATTTTTATACGGCCGCGGAATGCGTATGCTGACGGTTGTCCCCCTGCCCGGCTCGCCGCGCCAGCGCACTTCGCCGCCCAGCAGCGCGGCGCGTTCGGTCATGCCGATCAACCCGATTGATTTGGTGTTTTGGATTTCGCTTTCTGAAATGCCACGTCCGTTGTCTTTCACCTCGAGAATGTAATGTTCCGTCGATTCGATCAGCCGCACTTCAACCTTGGTGGCATTGGCATGGCGGATGATGTTGGTGAGCGTCTCCTGAAATATGCGGAAGAAGGCCGTGTTTAAATCCTGGCTTAACATTGTGTCGCGGATGGCCACCGTCACCCGGCACTGGATGCCCGTTTGCTTCTGGAATTCATTGGTCTGCCATTCCAGCGCCGCCGGCAAACCGGCGGTGTCGAGCAGCCCGGGCCGCAATTCTGTGGCAATGCGGCGGACGGCCTGGATGATCCCGTCAATGCCGTCAGCCATGGTATGCGCCTTGGTATGAAGCAGCTTTAAGTTTTCCGGCAGCCGCCCGGCCAGCCAGGTCAGTTGCAGTTTCAACCCCGTCAACGACTGCCCCAATTCATCGTGAACCTCGCGCGCGATGCGGATGCGCTCCTCTTCACGCACGGATTGCAGATGGATGGACAGTGCGCGGAGTTGGGCGTGGGACTGCCTTAACCGCTCCTCCGCCGTGATGCGCTCCCTTCGCTCCTCCGCTTCGCGCAGGGCGCGGTGGACGGAGGGCACCAGCCGGGAAAGCCGCTGTTTTAGGACATAATCCGTCGCACCCTTTTTTAATGTTTCAATCGCCACCTCCTCGCCCAATGTTCCGGTGACAAAAATGAACGGTGCCTCGGGGCATTTTTCACGGGAAATCTCAAGCGCGGTATAGCCGTCGAGCGTCGGCAGGGAAAAATCTGAAAGAATCAGGTCTGGACAATAAATTCCTAGCCGCCGGATGAAAGCGGCCCGGTTGTCAACGTGCTCCAGGCGGAAAACTAAACCGCCCATCCGCAGCGCGTGACGGACCAGGTCGGCGTCCGTCGGGCTGTCTTCAAGTAGCAGGATGCGTATTTCATCATTCAATCAATTTAGGCGGCGTGCGCCAGTTGTGAAGCTTGGGTTATTGTTTGCCGGGCTGCCATGACTGCGGTTTCCATTAGATCTGCGGTTGGTGGTGGCTCATTGATGTCGAGCCAGAATTTTTTTACTTCCTTCAGCGCGGAGACAAACTCCCGGTATCCGACCGGTTTGACGACGTATGCATTGGCCCCAAGTTGATAGGTCCGGACCAGGTCGATCCGCTCTTTGGACGAAGTAAATACGACCACGGGGATGCTTTTTAGCGCGGGGTCGCTTTTGATCTGCCGCAGCACTTCCAACCCGTCGACCTTGGGCATTTTTAAATCAAGCAGTATGACCGCCGGCGGGTCGCCGTTGCGTGTTTGAAAAACGCCACGCCGGTTAAGGCAGTCCAGCACCTCCGAGCCATCGCATGCCAGGACAATTTCATTGGGTGGTTGACTGGCTGAAAGCGCGCGTACCGTGAGATCCGCGTCGTTCGGGTTGTCTTCGGCCAGCAGAATCCATCTTGGTTTGGTCATATTCCCTCCTTCTTTTTTAGTTTTGGGATTGTGAAATAAAAGGTCGCGCCACCATCCGGCTCGCCTTCCGCCCAGGCGCGCCCGCCATGCCGGTGGATGATGCGCCGCACATTTGCCAGCCCGATCCCGATGCCTTCGAACTCGTTGCCGTTATGCAATCGTTGAAAAACCCCAAACAATTTGTTTGCATATTTCATGTCGAAACCGATGCCGTTGTCGCGGATGAAAAATGTGACCTCGCTTTCCGAATCTGTCGCCCCGATTTCGATCCTGGCCCGCTTGCATTTGCGAGTGTACTTCAGCGCGTTGGAAAGCAGGTTGATGATGACCTGACGGAGCATGATCGGATCGCCCCGCACCTCCGGCAATTTCGCGATCTGCCAGTCAATGTCCCGGCCATCGCAGTCACGCCGCAGTTCACGCCGCGCCTCTTCAACGAGGATGGACAAACGCACGCGTTCCTGGCGCATTTCCGCCCGCCCCATGCGTGAAAAGGCCAGCAGCGCATCAATTAACTCACCAAGGTTTTTTGCCGAGTCGGCCACCGTCTGGAGATGTTCACGCGCCTGCGCGTCCAGTTTATCAGCCGCCTCACTTTGCAAGATTTCGACATAGCCGGCGATGTGGCGCAGTGGTGCGCGCAAATCATGCGAGATGGAATAGCTGAACGCTTCCAGCTCGTTATTGGCCGCCTCCAGCTGTGCCGTCCGGGCGCGGACGCGCTGTTCGAGCTGCTCATTAAGCTGGTGGATTTTTTCCTCGGCCTTCTTTTGCTTGGTGACGTCATGGGCGATTTTTGAAAAGCCCCGGAGTTTTCCATCTTCATCGTGCAGGGCGGTGATGATGCCCTGCGACCAGAAACACGAGCCATCCTTGCGTACGCGCCAGCCTTCGTTCAACGCCCGGCCTTCGTTTTCAGCGCGCTTCAATGCCTCTTGCGGCACGTTGCGCCTCACATCTTCAGGCGTAAAAAAAGTGGAAAGATGCTTTCCGATGATTTCCTCCGCCCGGTAACCTTCAACCTGCTCAGCTCCGGTGTTCCAGGTCACGATTTTGCCCTCCGGGTCAAGCATGTAAATCGCGTAGTCCTTCACATTCTCAACCAGCAGCCGCAGGCGTTCTTCGCTTTGCCGTAAGAATGTCTCGGCCTGCTTGCGTTCAGTGATGTCACGGATAAGCGCGGTGCAACGTGGTGGATCTTCGGTCAAAATGCGGCTGATGCCGATCTCTGCACGGAACTCGCTGCCGTCCTTGCGCTTCAAGGTCAATTCGATGGGCCGGCCGATCAGGCTGCCGACTCCCGTCATCAGGTAATGGGTCAGGCCGTCGTGATAAACCTCCCACATTGCCGGCGGGATGATCAACTGGTCCATCAACTGCCCCACGGCTTCAGCACGTTTGTAACCGAATATTTTCTGCGCCGCCGGGTTCCATTCTTGGATCTTGCCTTCGTGGTCAACTGAGATGATGGCATCAAGCGCGGTTTCTAGGATGAGCGCTTTCATGTCCTCGCTCCGGTGCAGTTTCTCCAGGTTTTTCTTCCGCTCGCTGATGTCATGGGCGATTACTTGGACGGCGGGCTTGCCGAGGTAAACGGTAGGCGCCGAGGACAGTTCTACATCAACGGGGACTCCATCCACCCGCAACAACTGTTGCTCCAGGAATGGCGTGAACGGCTGGCCGCTCCGCAATCGCCGGACGCGGCTGACGATCACGTCCCATGGATCGGGCCGGAAAAACTTCTCCGCACTTTGGCCGGTCAGGTCCGCCTCATTTTCAACCCCAAGCAATTTGGTGGCCGCCGGATTGGCAAAGGCGATTTCATCATTTGCGTGGATCACCAGTATCGCCTCGGGCGAGCGTTCCACCAGCCGGCGGTAACGCTCCTCGCTTTTTTGCAATGCCTCCTCGGTGCGTTTTCGTTCGGTGATGTTGCGGACAATGATTTGGATCGCCTGCCGGTTCTGGTATGTGAGCGGTGTGGCGGCCACCTCCACTTCCACCAGCGAGCCGTCCTGCCGGACAAACTTTTCTTCAAAGAAAGGAAAAGTGGCGCCGGCCTGGTTCAGGCTTTGGATGTTCCCCTTTTCGATTTTTCTCCAAAAAAAAGTTGTGCCGTTTTCGAGCAGCTGGTTGAATCGCTTGTCCAGCTCCGGCCAGGAATCCGGATGGACAATTTCCTTTACGGGCCGGCCGGTGATTTGCTCCACATTTTCAACGCCCAGCAAACGGCCGGCGGACAGGTTGGCAAAGACGATCTGACCATCGCATTGAACAAAGAAGGCGTCCGGGCAAAATTCGATCAGCCGGCGATAACGCTGTTCGCTTTCGCGTAACTGTTCCGCTTTTTGCTTCAGCACCGCCCTTTCCTCCGCCTCCCGCAAGGCCCGTTCCACCGCCGGTGCCAGCTTGGAAAGGTCCTTCTTCAGAACGTAATCGGTCGCGCCGTTTTCGAAGGTTGAGATCGTCATCTCCTCGCCCAACCCGCTGGTGACAAAAATGAACGGCACCTCCGGACATCGGCTTTTGGCGATGGCCAGCGCCGTGAATCCGTCGAAGGAAGGCAGCCCGTGATCGGACAAGATCACATCCGGGGGGTGATGCTCCAGTTCATGCATGAACGCCGCCTTGGTATCCACGCGTTTGGAGCGGAAACGCAGCCCGCCGAGTCGCAGCGCATGGTTGAGCATCACGACATCCGCAGGAACATCTTCCACACACAGGATGCGAATTTCATTTTTCATCGACGCTTCGTCGGCCTCGGATTCTATAAAATCGGGTTTCACGCACCTTCATGTTAATGTGCCTCTCATCTTGGCTGAAAGTGGGTAAACACCCCAAAATGGCGCATCCTTTCACCGCCCCCCGGCTTCCTCTCCCCTAGAATGGACGGGCAGCGAGAACGCCCATGGGGAGAGAAATCCGCGCCTTGCACCCATGAACCCGGACGCTTCCTTTCCCGCTCCGGATAAAAAATCTCACCTTGATTAACCTTGATTGACCCCAATTCAGCCTCACTCCCCTCCATCCGCGCACCCACCACCGGGAGCGCTGGCCTCTGGCCGGCGAGTTCGGAGCGCCGGGCACCGTCTCGGCGGGATACGGGCGGGCAACCCGCTAACTTTTCTGACATCTCCTCATTTTTTAAATTTATTTCACCTTGATTCACCTTGATTGGCTCTAATTCAGCCTCCTTCTCCTCCGTTTCCGCCACCTTCCGCTCCTGCAACAGCTGGAACGCCGTGGCCAACGCCTCCTGCACCTCCGGCCATTGTTTCGCCGCCACCAAAAACGCTGTCATCACCCGCCGGACGTCCGACTGCTGCCCATCCTCAAACCGTTCCTTCGCGAACTCCAACTTCTCCAGTTCCAATTCCAACCGTTGCCCACGATGTTCCCCCCGCTGCAACTTCAGCACATCCTGCAGGATTATCCGCATCTGGCGCCACCGCCGCTCCGCCGGCACCGGTGACTGCTGCCACTCACGGACCGCCGCCAGGTAGCGCACCGCCACTATTTTGGATAGTTGCTCCGGCGTCACCACTGCCGCCCCGACTGGTTGCTGGGTGAATGCCTGCACCTCTCGCTCCATCCGCCACTCCCGAAACCCGCCCTGTTTCCAGTTGGTCAGGTTCTGCTCATTGATGGCCGCGCCGCCAAGCTCCGCCACCAGCAGCGCCTGCACCGCCGGCAGTTCATTGAGCCACGCCACGAGCCGCTTGCCCGGCTCCCCGTCGTCCAGTCGTTCGTTCACCTGCTCGCGGATTTCCCGCGGCAGCCGGCTGATTTTTCCAGTAGCCATGACCTCACTCTCTCACAGGGGGTTGGACAAAGGCTGTCCAACCTAAAAAATCTTCCCAACTGCTGAAACGGACCGAAACACGTCACCGGATGACCGCCCACTGGCTCCATCGGGACGAAAGTTGGGGGCAGGGTCAGGGTGCGCCCACCCCCAAATCATGCCGAATTCACCAAAGGCACACGCCGCCCGCAAAACCGCGCGGACCTGGTTGCTTTATGCAACCAAGCCCGCTATAACCCGCCAGCCTCCACCAGAATCGTCACCGTCGCTGAATTCGGTGAGCCGACAATGTAACCCGGGTTTGGCGAAAGCGTCAGCACCACCGTTTGCAATACCGTCAACAGGCCCTCCGGCTTGACCACCACATTCGCGGTGGTCGCACCGGCTGGAATCACCGCCGTACCGCTCAGCGTCTGATAATCCACTCCATTATGTGCCGAGCCGCCCAGTGAATAGTTAACCGTCAATGTCGAACTCGTGTTGCCGGTTCGCGTGATCGTGAACGCGCCAGGGGCAAGAATCGATGCGAGGGACTGCGACGCAACAACGGTCACCGTGGGCGGCGGAGTTGCTGCATTCGTGACCGTGATTGTCCGGCTCGCGCTGCTCGTCTGCCAGTTGCTGCCGGTCGCCGTTAACGTCGCGGTGAAACTTCCCGCATTGCTGTAAGTATGGCTTGGGTTCTGTACCGAACTTGTCGCGCCATCACCAAAGTTCCAACTCCAAGCCGTCACCGGCCCCGTGGACTGGTCGGTGAACTGGACCGTCAGTGGTGCCTGACCTGAACTCGGATTTGCTGAGAAGCTTGCATTTACAGGTGTAACCGTAGCATTTGTCACCGTAATCGTATGGCTCGCGCTGCTCGCCTGTCCGCTGCTGCCGGTCACCGTGAGCATAGCCGTAAAACTTCCGGCGCTATTGTAGGTGTGGTTCGGGTTCTGCACCGAACTCGTCGCGCCATCACCAAAGTTCCAACTCCAGCCCGTCACCGGCCCCGTGGACTGGTCGGTGAACTGGACCGCCAGTGGCGCCTGACCCGAACTTGGATTTGCCGAAAAGCTTGCATTGACTGGCGATACTGAAACATTTGTCACCGTGATCGTGTGGCTCGCGCTGCTCGTCTGCCCGGCGCTCCCATTTACCGTAAGCGTCGCTGTAAAACTTCCAGCGCTGTTATAGGTATGGCTCGGGTTCTGCACCGAACTCGTCACACCATCCCCGAAGTTCCAACTCCAGCTTGCCACCGGTCCCGTGGACTGGTCGGTGAACTGAACCGCCAGCGGTGCCTGACCTGAACTTGGATTGGCCGAGAAGCTTGCGTTTACAGGTGTAACCGTAACATTTGTCACCGTGATCGTGTGATTCGCGCTGCTCGTTTGTCCGCTGCTGCCGGTCACTGTCAAGGTCGCGGTGAAACTCCCGGCGGAACTGTACGTATGCGACGGGCTTTGTACCGAACTCGCTGAACCATCGCCAAAGCTCCAGCTCCAGTTCGTTACCGGACCGGTGGACTGGTCGGTGAACTGGACTGCCAGCGGCGCCTGCCCTGAACTCGGATTTGCCGAGAAACCGGCGGTCACTGGCGTGGCAGTTGCATTTGTGGCCGTGATGACCGAATTTTTACTGCTGGTCTGCCCGGTGCCGTTGGCAACGGTCAGCGTGACGGTAAAGTTTCCGGCGGAATTAAACGTGTGTGCCGGGTTCTGCGTCGTGCTGGTTGAGCCATCGCCAAAATTCCAGTTCCATGAAACCGGACCACCTGTGGAGCTGTCGGTGAATTGCACGGCCAGGGGCGCCTGGCCAGACGTCGGGTTTGCGGAAAAATTGGCAGTCAACGTCGGCGGTGGCGGAGAAGTCGAATTGAGCGCTTTTGCCAGGTCCAGCCTCCCGCCACTGATGGTGTTCGTCGCCAGGCCCGGCAATTGGTCAACCCCATTCAATATCCGCTCGATGATCTGACGGTGCGCATCGTTCGGATAATATGCCCGCAACAACGCCATGGCACCGGAAACCGTGGCGGCGGCCATGGAAGTGCCGTCGTCATATTCATAATCGCTGTCCGATCCGTTCCAGCAGGAATAAATCGGCGTGCCGGGCGCGGCCAGATCGACATTCGTCACCCCGTAATCGGAAAAACTCGCGAGCTGGTCGTTGCGATCCGTCGCCGCAACGGCAACGACGTTGTCCAAGTCACGATAATCAGCCGGGTAAAATCCTGTCGTATCATTGTTCAGGGCCGAGTTCCCCGCCGCGGCGACAAATATGATGTCCGCATCACGCAAACTGGCGACGGCATCGTGCAACGCCTGTGAGGTGAATGCCGGTGAACCCCAGCTCGCATTGACGACCTTTGCGCCATGCGCCCGCGCATAGTCCAGGCAGAGGATTGCGTCGGAAATCGTGCCATTCCCCGATGAGTCCAGAAATTTGCACGCCATGATCTGGACCTTCCAACATACACCGACCACGCCGACCCCGTTGTTGCCCACCGCGCCAATGGTGCCGCTGACATGCGAGCCATGGCCATAGTCATCATTTGGATCATTGCTGCCCGCGACAGTGTTTGTACCGTGGCTGCCGTCCGCAGGATTCACCCACATGTTGGCCGCCAAATCCTCGTGGGTATAACGCACCCCGGTATCGACGACGGCTACGATGACATTGCTTGCGCTGGTGATGGTATCCCAGGCAGCTGGCGCATGGATGTCCGCACCTGGCGTACCGCCGTTCTGCCCGGTGTTGTTAAGGTTCCACAGGTTGCCCTGCACATAATAAAAATCGTTCGGGCTGTTTAACGCCTGGACGGTGAAATCATGTTCGGCGTATTCGACCAGGCCGCTCGCCTGATATGTGGCGATCAAGGCGCTGGCGGTCACATTCCCCGGCACCTTGATGATCTGCAGGTTCCCAATCTTTGAAAACGTGTTAAGCACCGACACGCCAAGCGATAAATTCAACCCCGCCAGACTCACACCCGGCTTCGGTTTCACCAGAATCTTGGCGGGGTTGTAAGATTCCCCCAGCAACCCCAGTGGCGCGCCGAGCACCAGCTGCCGGGTCCGGTAAAATCGCCTCGGAAATTTACCCGTCTGCGGATCGTTAAAATTTACCCGGCCAGCCGCACTGACTTGATTGGTGGCGATGGCCGTCCAGTGTTGCAGGTCCGAACTCGCCTCAATGATGCAAACGCTGTTTGTCGGACCACGCAACTGGAGTTGATACGGCCCTGCATAATCATCGCGGCTCGACAAGAGGACTGCCGCCAGCGTCAGTGCCGCCAGCGAACGACGGGCATGTGCGTAAAGTTTTTTGTTCATAATAAAATTTTGGTCCGGTTAAAGGTTTCGGCGTTGGGCGGCATGAAAGTTATTTGATCGCCGGCAGAATACCGCCGGCTGCCAGGTTCAAATGCAACAGCGGCAAAGGCGTTGGAATTGGCGCAGGCAAGGTGCCGAGAGCCTTCGCCAAATCCAGACGCCCGCCGCTCTTGCATTTGCCGGTCAGGGACGGCAACGGATCGGTTCCGTTTAAGATCTGCTGGATGATCTGCTGGTGATTTTCGTTTGGAAAATGCGCCCGCAATAGCGCGCATGCGCCGGTGACGTGGGCGCATGCCATTGAAGTACCGCTGTCATATTCGTAATCGCTGTCCGAACCGTTCCAGCAGGAGTAAATCGGCGTACCCGGCGCCGCCAAAGACACGTTCGTTGCGCCGTAGTCCGACCAGGACGGCAGCAGGTCGTTATGGTCGGTGGCGGCAACGGAAACAACGTTGTCGAGGTCGGAATAACTCGCCGGGTAAAGTGGCGTCACATCGTTGTTCACGCCGGAATTTCCCGCGGCCGCGACAAAGATGATGTCCGCATCACGGGCGCTGGCGATGGAATCGTGCAAGGCCTGCGATGCGAACGTGAAGCTGCCCCAGCTGGCATTGATGACCTTCGCTCCATGCGCGCGCGCGTAGTCGATGCACTCGATGGCGCCTGAAATTGTGCCATTGCCTGTCGAATCCAAAAATTTGCAGGCCATGATTTTTGCGCTCCAGCACACGCCGACCACGCCGACGCCGTTGTCGCCCACCGCGCCGATGATGCCTGCGACATGCGAGCCATGCCCGTAGTCATCCCATGGATTGCTATCACCGGCGACCACATTGATGCCATGCGTGCCATCCGTGTCCGCCCACATGTTCGCACCCAGATCCTCATGCGTATAACGCACACCGGTATCTACGACCGCGACGACGACGCTGCTGGCATTGGTGGCAAAGGTCCACGCCACGGACGCATGGATGTCTGCGCCCGGTGTGCCGCCATTCTGCCCGGTATTCTTGAAATTCCAAAGATTGCCCTGTTGATAGTAAAAATCGTTTGGATCATTCAGCGCCTGGACGGCAAAATCATGCTCGGCGTACTGCACCAGGCCGCTCTGCTGATAGATATTGATCAGAGCGTCAGCGGTACCACCCATGGGGACTTGGATGATCTGCAAACCACCAATCGCCGGAAATGCGTCCAGCACCTGTACTCCAAGCAACTTGTTCAACGCGGATAAATCCGCACCGGTCTTGGGCTTCACAAGAATCCGGTCCGGGTTGAAATCAGGACTGCCTTGCGCCAACGCGTTGAACCTGCCCAAAACGCCGAGGGAAGCGACAGTTACCGCCACGCACAACAGCTTTGAAAATAACCGCGTCGCTGTACGCGCGGATCGCAGAGGCCAGCATGTTCTCATAAATTTGCCTTTCATTCCGTGGTTTTACCTATGCCAGAATAAGTCGTCCGGTCTTTTTGTGTAGATGGGTTAAACCCTTAAAACACGTGGGGTGCCAACCCCACGTGAAGCCCTGTCATTGGGGCATTCGACCGGGTTAATTACCCGCCGAACTTCGCCCCGTATAATCCCAAGTGACCCGTCCGTCATAGAGCATGAAGCTCATGCCTTTTAATGTCGCCCCCTCCAGCTGCAGGGCGCTGGCGGGAACTTCAAGGCGGACCCATTGGCCCGTTGGCGGCAATGCGCCCATGTCCAGCCGGTCGGAAGTTCCGTATTCACCCCACTGGATGAGGTTCTCGCCCCAAAACGCGCGGTGTTCCCAACAACCGTCGTTCCATTCGATCATGACCTCGCGCGGCGGATTTGCCGGGTCAAGGTAAACATAGGTGAACAGCGTATCGCCCGAAAATACCTCCAGGGTATCCGTCGCGTTTTGAAACATGTGTTCGTGGATGCCGGAAACCAGTTCCGACTGATGTGCCGTTACGCCGGAGTACGGCACGGGATTGTTTGTGCCCCAGGTCCATGGCTCCGCCGTCCATGAATCTCCGCCGGCATCATTGGTCACGGCGCCTCCCGGCAGCGCGTCATCCATCCAAATGGAAACGCCCGGGGGGGCCTTGGAAGCCACCGGCACGAGCGCCTTGCCCAAATTCAACCGCCCGCCCGTGGTGCACATGTTTGTCATACCCGGCAACGGGTCGGCACCTTCCAACACCCGCCGGATGACTTGCAGCATGGACAGTTCCGGATACTTCGACCAAACAAGCGCACAGGCTCCTGCAACGTGCGGTGCAGCCATTGAAGTCCCCTGGTAATTCTGGTAATCGCTGTCCGAGCCATTCCAGCACGAAAATATGGGAATGCCCGGCGCGGCAATCTTCACCGTGTTCAATCCAAAATTCGAAAACCACGCCAGATTGTCATTGCGATCCGATGCGGCCACGGCAATGACATTGTCAAAATCATAACTGGCCGGGAAAAGTGAATTGGCGTCGTTGTTGTTCCCATCATTTCCCGCCGCCGCAACAAAAATAACACCGGCATCTCGGAGGCTGTTGATGGCATCCTGTAATGCGGCGGAAGTAAAATTATAGCTGCCCCAGCTCGCGTTGATGACTTTTGCACCATGGGACCGCGCGTAATCTATGCAAGTGATGGCGTCCGAGATCGACCCATTGCCGCTTGAATCGATGAACTTGAGCGCCATCAATTGCACTTGCCAGCATACTCCCGCAATGCCAACGCCATTGTTGCCAACGGCGCCAATGATGCCGGAAACATGCGTGCCGTGGCCATAATCATCCCACGGATCGCCGTTGCCGCGACCGTTGTTTACCAGATTGATGCCGTAAAGGTCGTTCGTGTACCCGTCGAGATTTTCCTGGGGATTGACCCACATATTTGCCGCCAGATCCTCATGCGTATAGCGGACGCCGGTATCGATGACGGCGACGATGATGTTGCTCGCCGAAGTTTGGTAGTCCCACCCGTTCGTGGCATTTATGTCTGCGCCAGCCGTGCCGCCGTATTGGCCAAGATTGTTCAGGTTCCACAGGTCGCCATTCCAATAATTAAAATCATTCGGCTCGACCAGGGCATTGACGAAATAATCCGGCTCGGCATATTTCACGAGGCCGCTTTGGCGAAAAAATGCGAGCGCATTCGACACAGAAATGAAGCTGGGCAGGCTGATGACATGCAGATTTCCGATCCGGGGAAAATGTTTCAGGATACGGCCACCCAGCCGGACATTGAGGTTTGTTAAGACCGACAACGAAACACCTTCCTTGGGCTTGATCAGGATGCGATCAGTGCGGAACGTGGTTGCGGACGGAGCGCAGTCAGCCAGTTCTGGCAACGCGGTTATTGCCAGGATAATCCCAAGCAAGATGGCTCCTGTGAAAAAATGCCGCCAGCGCAGAACTGTGGCGGCATCCAATGGGTCAGAATTATTTTTCATGGTTTTTTTAATGGTTGTTTATTTTTAATTTGCTCTCTGCTGGCAACCCATGACGGTTTTGCCAGCGCACCATGAAACAAAATCCGGCAATTTTCGGACAGTGGGCGAAAACCTGAAAAAACAGCCGCAAGCACCTCCCTCGGATGCTTTGGTTTGTAGGACTAAAAATCCGGGTGCCAACCCCATTTGGGCTGAGGCAACCCCGTTACAATTTGAAAGAAATGAAGGGAGGACCGAGCGTGCGTTTAGCTTTTACGGTAACAAGCACCGTAAAGCACGGCCGCCCCCATGACCAGCAACGACCAATTGGCCGGTTCCGGCACGGGGCTCTCGGCAATGGCGATGGCGATCGGCTCGTTCAGCCCGCCCGTGGCAAAAACGCTGCCTACGCCGCTGGAGTTGAACATCTCAATCGTGTTGTTGCCATAGTTTGCCACGAATAGATTCCCCAAGCCGTCAAAAGCCAGTCCCGATGGCCGATCCAGCCCCGAAGCCGCAAAGATGGTTCCAAACCCACTGGAATTGAATTCACCGATGCTGTTATCTGTGTAGTTGGCCACATAAAGATTTCCGCCGCTGAAAGCCAGTCCCCACGGCCCGTTCAGATTTGGATTATTAAGCAGGTTACCTGAACTGGCAAAGACGCTTCCCTGCCCGTTTGGACTATATTTATCAATGGCATTGCCCGTGTTTTCTGAAACATAAAGATTCCCGCTGTTGTCAAAAGCCACGCTGTATGGATGGTTCAAACCTGATGCATACAGCAAACCCAGGGCAACGGAGTCGAATTTGACGATGGTGCCGCCGGCTTGGGCAACCAGATTGGTATCTGCAGAGTTCACGGCGAAAAGATTGCCGCTGCCGTCAAACGCCAGTCCGGTCGGATTGTTCAAGCCCGCGCTGGCATATATGCTTCCAACCCCGGCGGGGGTGTATTTCACGATGTTATTGTTATAATAATTGGCCACGTAGAGATTGCCGCTGCCGTCAAAGGCCAAGGCTGAAGGGCCGTTCAACAACCCGCCCGATGCAAAGGTTGTGGTATTGCCGCTTGAATCGAATTCCGTGATCGAGTTGCCGCCAAAATTGGCCACGAAGACTTGGCCGTGTGTAACAGGGGGAATCAGCAAAAAAGCGACGAACATGGCCGTCACGACACGAACTAAAATTATTATTTTCATGCTCACCAAGCACCCTCCTTTCGGGATATTGTGTTGAACTCTGCCTTGTTCCGAGAAGTTTGAACCGTCTTCCGATCAGCCGCCCGCGCATAAATGTCCAGTGTCTGCACCGCAGCCCGCTCCCAGTTAAACTGCCGTGCGCGTTCCAGACCGGCGGTGCGAAGCCGTTGACGTAACCCGGCATCTGCCGCCAGACGCGCCAGTTGAAATTTTAAGGCAGAAGCATCTTCAGGATCAACGATGGCCGCTGCGTCACTCACTATTTCGCCCAGCGCGCCGCGTGCCGAGCACAAGACCGGGCAGCCACAAGCCATCGCTTCCAAGGGCGGAAAACCAAACCCTTCATATAGCGACGGATATACGAATACATCCGCCGCGCGATACAATAGCGGCAGTTCCGCTGCCGGAACGAAGCCAAGCCGGTGAATGTTGGCGGCATATTCAGACTTATCAACCATTGCATGAATGGCTTCCGCACCGTGCCAATCACTGCCGGCCAGGACCAGTTGCCAGGGTGAATTCGTTGCCTCCTTAAATGCCTCGAATGCGGCGATGAGTCGCAGATGGTTTTTTGCCGGATGTTCCAGCCTCGCAACATACAGGAAAAACGGCTGCCTCAGGCTAAAATGCTTCCACCCGGTGGCTTTGGCTATTTCAGGTTCAACCGGGAAAAATCGCTCATGATCCATGCCGTGATGAACAACGGATATGTTCCTGCCAGGTAATTTCCAGAAGTTCTCGATATCCCGCGCCGTATTGCGGCTGATGGCAATGATCTCATCCTGCCTTTCCACCAGATACCTGGCTATGACGCGGCCGTAGAACATCCGCTTCCAATCGTATTTTTCATTTACGTGAAATGCGGCCAGATCGTGGATTGTGGCCGTGAGGGCGCAGGGCTTTCGCCAAAGCAGTCGCCGGTAACTCGGCACGTGCAACACGTCCAGCCCGTGCGTCCGGACAAGTCGTGGCAGGATCAGTTGATGCCAGAAAATGTCCTTAAGCGGCGGACGGAATTTTTCAGACACTGTGATAAGTTGCGCATATCCTTTCGCAAATTCAAACAATGGCAGGTCCCCTTCGAGGACAAACAAGACGAACTGGTGGGTGTCAGCATGGGCTTCAAACGCGCGGACGAGCGAGAAGACATATTCCGCAATGCCGGTTTTGCCGCGCTGGATGACAGAGGTGGACAATCCGATTTTCATGGCACGGTTCCAAATAAAAAGGTGTCGAGATTGGATTCAAGGACGGCGGCGTGCTCGCGTGCCTGCTTCTCGATCAACTGCCGGGCCTCGACTGCATCGGCGGCGGCAAGAAAGAATTTTTCCACTTGCATCAGTTTCAGCGCCCGTTGTACGGCCCAGCTGGGCGCAATCAAGACCAGCCGGTTTCCAGCATGGTGAATTATCTTTCGCAGTCGCAGGAGCAACCCCACACCGGCGCTGTCAATGAAGTCCGTGTCCGCCAAGTCCAGCAGGCAATGGCGTCCGTCCGCGCCTTCCAAAATCCATTTGGCGTGCAGGACGGCTGTGGCATCAAACCTTTCCGCGATCCGGATGCGCCACCACCTCGGCTCGGAAATGGCCAGGGAACAAAATTCCCCGGGGCGTCCCCGGCGGGGATGAATCTTCATCCGCCACAGCTGCCATGCCATTGCCCACGTGAATTGCCACAAATCGGTCGCATAGCGGGCAAACAGCCGCCCCGGCTCCTGCCATAGCCGGAAAATCCATTCCACCCCGGCGCGCTGCATCCAAAGCGGCGCGCGCTTCATCCGCCCGGCCAGAAAATCAATGGTGCCGCCAACCCCAATCGTAACCGGCACGCCAAGCGATTTAAAATGTGCCGCCATCCATTTTTCCGCCTTTGGACAGCCAAAAGCGACAAATAAGATATCGGGTTGCGCAGCTCGGATTCTTGCGGCGATTTCTGCGTTGTCCATTTCAGGCAGTGGCCGGAACGGCGGCGAATAGCCGTCCACGATGGCGGCAGGAAATTGTTTGCGAACATTGGCGATGGCTTGCGCGTTTGCTTCCGGTGTCGCCCCCAGAAAAAATAACCGGTGCTTGTTTAGCGCAGCCATGCGGATAAGCGCCGGCACCAGATCCGAGCCGGCCACGCGTTCTGGCAGCGGGTTGCCCAACAACCGCGACATCCACACGAGCGGTGTGCCGTCGCATAACACCAGATGAGCATCAAGAAGAATGCGGTGCAGGTCCTCATCGCCCCGCGCCCGCACTAAAAAATCCACATTGGCCGTGACGACATAGCGCGGCTCCCGTATCGCAACCATGTCTTCTATGCAAGCCATCGCGTCAGACAGCGTAAGGTTGTCAAAAGTGACACCCAGCATGGCGATGGCCGGTCTTTCCGAATAACTTTGGAGTTGAATCGTCCGTTTCCCGGCCATCCGCGCGTGCGGTTTGGCATGCACTCCCGCGTCAGTGATTAAATAATCGGCCAGCATGTTCACTACTTAACGCCCGGATGGTCGGCTATGGAATGGGTTGCATTCCTGCTTTTTCGGCCCTCAACGATGATTTCACGCAGGTGCATGGGGTCTATGCCCCCTGCCTTTGCGGTCTTCACCCACTTATCCACGGAACGTTTTCTCGTTTAGCGTTGGACCATGATGTTTGGGGTGGCCAGATGAAAACAGAGCTGACAATCAACGCATACCCGCTTTCGGCGATGCAGCAGGGCATGCTATTTCACAACCTGTCCGCACCTGAATCGGGGGTGGATGTGGAGCAAATCTATTGCACTCTGCACGAAGCGGTGAATCCCGCGGCCTTTGCGCGGGCTTGGCGGCGTGTGGTTGAACGTCACGCGATCCTGCGGACCGGTTTTCATTGGCGCGGACAGCAGGAACCGGTGCAAAAAGTCCATTCTGAGGCTGAATTGGATTTCAGCCAGCAGGATTGGTGCACTCACCCCAAGGCCAGGCAGGAAGACCTGTTTAAAGACTGGCTTGAGGCCGAACGCCGCCGTGGCTTTGACTTGTCTCATCCACCGCTTCTGCGCCTTGCCCTCTTTCGCCTTGGTGAAGCCGAGTGGCGGTTCGCTTGGACGTTTCACCATCTGTTGGTTGATGGTCGTGCCGTCGTCGCCCTCCTGAACGAAGTATTTGCATTTTACGAAGCTTTCAGCCAAGGCCAACAACTCGAACTGCCCTTGCCGCGCGAATTCCGGGATTTTGTCGGGTGGTTGAATCAACAAGATCTGGGCCGGGCGGAGAAATATTGGCGTGCAGCATTGAAAGGTTTCACTGCGCCGACGCCACTGGCAATCGCCCACGTTTCAAACGGTGAAACTCAGATCCGCGGCGAGCAACAGATCAGCCTGTCCGAGGTGGCAACCGCCACGCTAAAGGGCCTGGCCAAAAATAATAACCTGACTCTAAACACATTGGCGCAAGGCGCGTGGGCGGTGCTATTGAACCGTTATGGTGGCCAGGAAGACGTGGTTTTCGGCGCAGTACGCGCCGGCCGTCACTCCACCATTGATGGCGCTGATTCGATCGTCGGACTCTGCATCAACACCATCCCGGTTCGTGTCCATGTGCCGGCGGATGAAAAACTTTTGCCCTGGCTGGCCGGATTACGGAACACCTGGGTCGGTTTGCGCGACTTCGAACATACGCCGATCGTGAACATTCAGGGCTGGAGCGAAATTCCGGCCGGCCGGCCGTTGTTTGACAGCATTTTCAATTTTCAAGACCCCTCGTGGGACAGCGCCCTGCGCGCGCAAGGCGGCAAATGGTTGAACCGCGAGTTCGGCATTTGCAGCCAGTCGAATTATCCGCTTGTCGTGGATGCCTATGGAGGCGACGCGGTGCTGGTAAAAATTCTCTACCACCGCACCCGGTTTGGGGACGACGGCATCACACGCATGCTCGGCCACTTCAAAACGCTGCTTGAATACATGGCGGCGGATCCGGATGTCAAACTTGGCGACCTGCCATTGATGACGGAAACCGAGCGCCGGCAAATCCTTGTTGAATGGAATGATACGCAAGCGGATTTTCGAAAAGACAAATGCATCCACGAACTTTTTGAGGAACAGGTCTTGCGCACACCGGATGCCCTGGCTGTTGCTGATAAAAAGACGCAGTGGACTTACCGTGAGTTGAATGCGCGCGCAGATCTGCTCGCCTCACAATTGCGAGAACTCGTCGGCGGGCCGGATGTTTGCGTCGGCGTTTGTGTGAAACGTTCCGCCGATATGGTGGCCGCCAAACTTGCTGTCTGGAAAGCTGGCGGCGCCTACGTACCGCTCGACCCGTCGTATCCCCGCGATCGCCTCCAGTTCATGCTCGAAGATGCAGGAATCTGCG
>Ga0210392_10000693_pt1 | contig 19648 bp, 18 predicted proteins | sample IncBWC30OmetaG_FD_161057 | JGI IMG/M metagenome (GOLD analysis project Ga0210392, IMG submission 161057) | Forest soil microbial communities from Barre Woods Harvard Forest LTER site, Petersham, Massachusetts, United States - Inc-BW-C-30-O ...
TTCTCCAATGTAGCGTCGACCTCGCCGCTCCGAGCCGTTGCGATCTTACCTCAAAGTGATTTTCATCAGGTTTCGCGGGCCGTAGGCCCTAAAGGACAGGGTCGTGTATCGAAAGCCCACCGCCCTAACAACAGGCTGCCTATTGGCAGCGCGTCTGCCTGCCAAGCAGGCGTGGTGGGGCCAAGAATGAGCTGCAAGAGTGTTTGAACCGCTGTTCGGCTCGACGTTCCGGGATTCGACGATCCTGCAACGGTCTAGGAAACCGTTGCAGGTATTCTTAGCAATCATTTGGCGGTGCTGCCGTTACACCCACGCGAGAAAATGGAGCACTTCCCGCTACAATCGGGCCCAAGCGCAAATTTGTGCCGGACCTGACACCTGACTGCGTGCTGCCACTATTGCGTCTCGCAGTTGGTTCTCAAGCGTTTCGACCGCCATGATGTCCTTCAATGCGACTCCCATTCGATGCAGCTGAGGCAAGAGGCTTCGCAAAGTGTCCACCAACCACCTGCAAGGCGCATCTGCGCCGTCCCAAATCGGCGTCTCGCAAAACAACTTTGGCTGCGGCAAACCGGCATCAGAAAAACATTGAATCAGGCGATCGGCCACATCGTAGTTGAATAGCGCGGACGAGAAAGCCATTCGAATCAGTTTCTCAATCAATTCAAAGAGGGGAACATTGGGTACCGAGTCACACTTTTGACGCAATCGAATCTCGTGGAACGCAACGGAACCGCCGGGTCTCACAAGACGCGCTGCGGTGCGAAGCAAGAAGACAGGATCCGACTGGTGAATCAGGACATATCTGCCGATGACGAGATCGAACAGGTCGTCGTCGATTAAGGTTTCGGGAGATGCCATTTCGAACACAATGTGTACGAGGCCGGACGCCTGCGCACGGCCCCGAGCTATTGCCAGCACCTCGGGATTGCGATCAATCCCAACTACCGACCCCGACGGACCGACCTTCTCTGCGGCGAGCATTGTAACATCTCCGGCACCGCAGCCTATGTCCAAGACCCTCATACCTGGTCGAATACCAGCGTTCAGCAGAAGACGCTCTGTAATTGGCCGGAGAATCTCAGCCTGAGTTTCCAGGCGCTGAATTTCAGACGCCGAATGGCCCAGAATGTAGATCGCTTCATTCTTTGCGTTCATGGTCTTGCCTTGCTCCCTTGACCAGCAGACTTGTCAGAGTTCCCCCCATTCCTCGAAGTACGCGCCCAAAGCAGTGCGTCTTGAACTCGGTCCGTCGTAGTAGTCCGTCCATTCAGTAATCCTCCCGTCTTTTGTTCGAACGATTGAAACCCCGTGGACGGTTATCGGAGCCGTGTGCGGGAGTCCGCCATAGAAAGGCTCGGTGACCGTCATTCGAAGTGTCCATTGGATTGCCGTGTAATCACCGTTCACAAGAATCCTGTCGGTCTGCATCAACGAATCCGGGTATAGTTCGCGAGTCTTTCTGAAGAATTCACTTAGGCGGCGTCGGTTTGTGAACTGCAACTGAAGCCCGCGATCGCTGAACCGGATCTCGTCGGCGAAACCAGCGATCGCATCCGTGATCTCTCCCTTATTCAAGTGCGTCACCACGGCCACAACAATTTCGTGCTGTGTTGTGGCCTCCATCTGAAGCTCTTTCACTCGAGTTTTCTCCTTTTATGCAATTTCATTGAAGAGGCGTGGAACGCCGCATCGACGATGTAGCCAACCGGTATTGGCTTCGCAATACGTCCGCGGCGCGCTCACCGATGACCACGCAGGGAGCCATTGTGTTGCCGGTCGTTACGCGTGGCATGATTGAACCGTCGGCGATTCGAAGATTCTCGATTCCGTAGACCTTAAGCTGCGAATCGACCACTGACGTCGAATCACGCCCCATCTTGGCGGTACAGGTCTGATGGTGATAAGTAATGGCCGAATCGCGGACAAAGTCCAGCAATGCAGCGCCTTTCAGGTTTCCAGGCACGACTTCACGTTTTGTGAAAGGTCGAAGCGCGGGTGAATTTCCCACCTCGCGACAAAGTTCGACACAAGCAACGGAAGCCTTCAAATCGTCTGGATGGGAAAGCGTATCGGCCTCGATGTGGAGAGGGTCGTGAGGGTGCGACCCCGTCAGGCGGACACGGCCCCGGCTTTTCGGCCGTACGAGACCACCTAGCAATGTCCAGCAACTCGCGGGTGGCTTGAACCTGGCGGCTGCCTCAGCGCTGCACAACGGCACTTCGACCTGGCATGTCTGCAAGTCCGGAGTGTCAAGATCAGGATCGCTTTTCCAGAAGAAGGTTGCCTCACCACCGTTGTTGCGAGGAGGAAGAGGTTGCTGATACTCCCAAACGCACCCAATACCAAAATGATCTTGAAAGTTCTGACCCACACCGGGAAGGTGTTGGACAACCGGTATGCCCAGGCGTTGTAGTTGGCTCTCGTCACCAATGCCAGACAGCATCAGTGCTTTCGGCGTGTGAATCGCTCCGAGCGAAAGAATGACTTCGAGTCCTGCTTTGATCCGTTGGAGTTTGCCGTCATATTCGACTTCAATGGCGGCGACTCGCTTTTTCTCCAAGATGAGCTTGGTTACGAATGCGTGCGTGAGAACGGTAAGATTTGGCCGGTCCATAAAGGGGAGGACATAATTTCGAAAGACAGAGGAGCGTTTCCCGTCGCGCACAATCAATTCGATGATCGAAGCGCCTCCAGCGCCTTCCATCATGCAACCGTTGTGACTATCGAAGCTCGGAATTCCCACCGAACGCGCCGCTTCCACCATGGCAGGAGCAATTGGGTTCGGGTCGGGGGCAGGTTGGACAAAAACAGGTCCTCCGGTTCCGCGGTAGTGCGGGTCTGGCGCACCGTGCCAATCTTCGATGCGTTGATAGATACTCAAGACCGATTGGTAGTTCCATGCTGTGTCGCCCGATTCGGCCGCGAAGAAATCCCAGTCGTTCTTATGTCCACGCGCCCAAGCCATGACATTGATACTCGATCCTCCGCCGAGGACTTTGCCCATCGGCAGAGACATCGCGCGTCCGTTCAGATGTGGGTTAGGCTGGGCTACAAATTGCCAGTCGCGGTCGCTTCCGAGATTTTCATGCCACCGAAGCGCTTCGATCACGCTTGACACATTGTCGTCACCGCCAGCCTCAAGGGACAGGACGTTCACATCAGGATTCTCGGCCAGTCGACGCGCCACCACCGATCCGGATGAGCCTGAGCCACAAACGATGAAGTCGTATTGGGGCTTTAAATTGGACCTGAGCCTCTGCTGATTTGCGCGAACACGCTGCGCGAAAGCGATCTCTTGTTGCTCTTCGTTATGGGAACTCAAATCAAACGCTCCTTTTGTGCTGGTAATGTGCGATCTTCTATTGCCGCTTTGTCATGCCCCTTGCAACAAACGACTGCGCAGCTAAATCGTTTGGACATTGCATCAATGTCTCCCGCACAAAGCGGCGCATATGCTTATCGATACGTCCTCTACTAAGTTCATGAAGGTTGATCTTTTCCTTCAGCTCGTTCCCGCAGAATCCATTCGCGAACATACGAAGGGCAGCGAGCCAATCTGATCCCCGTTTCCTCGCATGAACTCAGGAAGCGGACAACGTGAACGTCCACAAGAGTGACTTCATGCAAATCCAGGATCGTGGTTTTGGTGTTATCAGCTATTTGCGCTTTAAGTTCGTCGAGACCTCCTGAGCGAATTCGGCCAGCCAACGAAATGATCATTCTTTCCCTGTCAAGTTTTTTTTCGATCTTCAAGGTCTTTGCACCTTCAACTCGACCTCTGACGTCATCCTTGCCGAATTCGATTACGGAGTTTGCATTCGGGAGGCCAATCGCAATCTGTTGGAAACACAAAGAGATCCAGCAGAGTCCCCTGCTGAAGGCCTAGCAAATGACGGGCTCTCAGCAGGACGCACAAGAAAATCAGAGCGTCGAGAGAAGATGAGGCGAGGAAATGGAAGAAAAACCTATTGTAGGAGCCCGGGTTTCCGGGCTGATTCAATCTATTTAGCCGAGCGGGCCTTGTATCCGTACTTGTCAATACCCAAGCTTTTGATCTTTGATTCGAGTGTTTGTCGCGGAATCTTGAGCTTCGCAGCGGCACCCGAAGGCCCAGCGATACGGCCTTGGCTTTCTACCAGTGCCGCTTTGATCATTTCTACTTCACGCTGCGCCAGGGCCGGAAGCCCTTCTCGCAAGCTCTTTGTGTCTCTTGGCTTGCGCTCGAGCCAGCTCTGGTCAACCGAGAACGTGTCTCCTTCGCTCAAAATGACGGCCCGCTCGACGACGTTTTGCAATTCGCGGATGTTTCCTGGCCAATCGTATGCTTTGAACAACGTCAATGTGTCCTTGTTTATGTGTTTGATGTTCTTGCCAGCCTTCTTCGAGAAACGCCCGACGAAGTAGTCCATCAGCAGCGGAATATCTCTTGCCCGATCGCGGAGCGAAGGCAGCACAATAGGAAAGACGTTCAATCGATAGAAGAGATCCTCGCGGAATGCGCCGGAAGCAACGGCGGCGCCTAAGTCCCGATTCGTAGCTGCGATCAATCGCACGTTCACTGGAATTGGATAGTTGCTCCCCACGCGCTCGAATTCTCGTTCCTGCAGCACGCGCAAGAGCGCGACTTGAGTCTCGGCAGGAAGATCGCCGACTTCGTCGAGAAAAATAGTTCCGCCGTCCGCGGACTCAAACCGACCGACACGTCTTTGCAGCGCGCCCGTAAAGGCGCCTTTCTCGTGCCCAAAGAGCTCAGATGGCATCAGGGACGGCGGAATGGCCGCGCAATTCACCCGCACGAAGGGTTTCGTTGAGCGACTCGAGCTTCGATGAAGAGCGCGGGCAATCAGTTCTTTTCCGGTTCCGGTTTCGCCCAGGATGAGAACGGTGGAATCGGACGGGGCAACCTTGGCGACCTGCCTCAGCACTTGGCGCATCGGTTCTGAGGAACCGACAATTTCCTCAAACATCGAGAAATGGTCGATTTCGTCGCGCAGCGCCACGTTTTCGTTTCTGAGCCGTTCCTCTTCAGCCTTTTGCTTCTGGATGTTAGTCCCCGTTACGTACCACCGAATCACGCGACCGTGCTCATCCCTCATGGGGTTGTACTGAACGAGACTCCATTGATGCTCCCCGCTCCTTTTGCGTACTGCACGCAAGTCCAGTTCGAAGGGCTCGCCGCTCGAGAGACCCGCTTCACGCTTGGCGCGCAGGGTCTCGATATCTTCAGGATGAAAAGCGGCCAAAAAGAAGGTTTGTGCTTTGACTTCGTCCAGGGTCAGACCGGTCTGTTCGAGAGCAACGCGATTTGCATAGAGAACGTTTCCATCAGGCGACAGCACCGTCATCGCTTGCGGGATAAGGTCTGTCATTCTGTGGAACTCTTCTTCGCTGTCCCGCAGCTTCTGCTCTGCACGCTTTAAGTCGTCGATATCGGTATTCGTTCCGTACCAGCCGATAATATTTCCAGTCTGATCGCGCAAGGGCTCATACCGGAATAGAAACCATCGATATTGTCCGTCGAACCGGCGCAGGCGACCCTCGACCGAGCCAGCCTGACCAGAGGCCAGATCCGCGCGCCACTTCTTCTCTAACTCGTCTAGGTCCTCCGGATGAATGGCCGTCCGCCACCCCCAGCCCCGAGCGGCTTCAAAGGAGATTCCTGTGTAGTCGTGCCAACGCCGGTTCCAGAATTCTCCAGAGCCATCGGGCAGAGTGCGCCATGCGATCACCGGAATGGTATCGATGATCGTACGGAAATCCGCTTCCGATTCTTTGTGTTCCTCGGAAGTTCTTTCCGAAGCTGACAGACCTTGCCTTTGAGGAAAACTCATGGCTTTCAATTCACCGCCGTCGGAAAAAGCCCCATTTCGCACACTGTATGGATGCCCGGAAAAGACCGAGGTTTCTCGATGATACCTCGTTTGATGCGAACATTCACTGCTGAGAGTTCGTCCATTGCTGAGAATCCAGCGCGATTCCAAGCATCCAAACCCCTTTCTTCCGATGGTTTGCAAATGGCGATCTGGTTGCTTTTCTCGTCTGGCGAAGAGATTGAGCTGCAAGCGACGTTCGCAGCATTCGCTAGAACACAGGAGTTAAAACGTGAAGACAAATACAGAGGGCACGGCGCTCATCACTGGGGCTTCTACAGGCATCGGGGGGATCTATGCCGATCGGTTGGCCAAGCGTGGATACGATTTAATTCTCGTCGCACGAGACAAGGAACGACTCAATTCGGTGGCAGCACAACTCTCACAAGAAACTGGTCGCTCCATCAGAACCGTTGTCGCAGACCTGACCAAGAAAGTGGATCTCGCGCAGGTGGAACAAGTGTTACGGGCCGATGAGAGTATCCGGGTTCTGATCAATAACGCGGGGGTCGGTGCGCCGGCAAAGTTCCTTGATTCCGAAATCAAACGGTTGACGGGGATGATCGACCTCAACGTGAGTGCGCTGGTGCGGCTGACCTATGCGGCCGTACCGCCGTTTCTCCAGTGCGGCGGCGCCATCATCAATATCGCCTCCGTAGTAGGGATCGTGCCCGAACTTCTGAACGGTGTCTATGGCAGCACCAAAGCGTTCGTGCTGGCGTTCAGCCGTTCAGTTCACTCCAAAGGGAATTCTCCGGAAGCAAGATGCGCGTTCAAGTGGTTTTGCCCGGTGCGACGGCGACTGATTTCCGGCAAATCGCGGGAAGTCCGCTTGAACAGGTGCCAAGCGAAATGGTGATGAAGGCCGACGAAATGGTCGACGCCGCTCTTACCGGATTCGATCGAGGTGAGTTCGTAACGATTCCCTCGTTGCGGATATCGCTGAGTGGGAAGCATATGAGACAGCGAGGGAAAAGCTCACACCGCACTTGTCGCTGAGTGCTCCTGCCCAGCGCTATGCAACCGCTTAGCTTGCTAGAACAACGCTCTGAGAGGGCTTCAAGGAAATTCATCAAGGCGAAGTATCACAAAAAAGGAAGGTTGAGAAAACATGAGCAGCTTCACTGCGACACAAAAGGAAAGAGAAACGAAACCTAAGGCAGCAAGGCTCGAAGCTGGGTTTTACAACATCATCGGCGGCCAGAGGGTCGTTGCGGCGTCTCAGTTGTCCGTTGTCAATCCTGCTACCGGAGAAGAACTCGCGACCGTTCCGAATATCGCTGAGATTTCCCTCAACGATGCGGTGGCTGCTGCGAGAAAGGCGTTTTCGTCGTGGCGCGCCCTGTCGCTCGAACGCCGCAAGAAAGCGATATCGCGGGTGTTGGCGGAAATCGATAGTCATGCCGATGAGTTAAGCACGCTTCTCACAGCAGAGCAGGGCCGCCCGCTGCTTCAAGCGCGCTGGGAGATCGAACTGCTCACGAAGCACTACGGACCGGCGCTCATCCAAATAGATATTCCTGAATTCGAACAGGAAGTCGCGAATATTGGACAGATATTCAGAAGATATACTCCCATTGGCGTTGTCGGCGCCATCATTCCCTGGAATCTTCCCGTACTTCTTTCGTTCGCAAAAGCACTGGCCGCGTTGGTGGCTGGGAATACCGTCGTGCTGAAGCCTTCACCGTTCACACCACTCACTGTGCTCCGAATCTCGGACTACGTTCGTGAACTGTTCCCCCCAGGAGTTCTGAATACGGTCACGGGCGGTGATGAACTAGGTCCCAGGATAACGGCACATCCTGGTATCGATCACATCAGTTTCACCGGTTCGGTAGACACAGGGAAACGCATCATGGCGTCGGCTTCAGCAACCTTAAAGCACGTTTCTCTAGAACTCGGTGGAAACGATCCCGCCATTGTTCTCGCGGATGCCGATCCGACGGCGATTGCACAGGACTTGTTCAACACCATGTTCTTGTTAAGCGGACAGGGTTGCATCTGCGTTAAGCGGCTCTACATCCATGAAAGCATTTATGCTGCGGTGACCGACGCGTTGGTCGCCACTGCTCGTTCTGCGAAAATGGGTAACGGATTGGATCCCGAAACCGTTCTGGGGCCTGTCCAGAACCATCTGCAATACCAGCGGTTGAAATTGGCCTGGGACGAGATTCAGAGAAGTAAGGCCACCGTCCTATTCCGCGGCGATGTGCCTGAGGATGGAAAAGGGTTTTTCTTTCCTCTAACGATCCTCGACAATCCACCTGACGACGCGAGTTTTGTAACGCAAGAAATCTTCGGACCCATTCGCTCCATCTTCAGGTACAAGACGATTGATGAGGCGATTCGTCGCGCCAACAAGACTTCGTATGGGCTCGGGGCTTCCGTCTGGGGTAAGAATCCGACCGAATTGGAACAAGTGGCCCGCCAACTCGAGGCAGGAACGGTGTGGATCAATCAACATGCCGTTCGAAATCCGTTCGTGCCCGCTACAGCCTTCAAGAGTTCAGGTATTGGAGTGGAGTTTGGACAAGAGGGCCTTCTGGAGTACTGCCACCTTCAAGTGATCGCAAGAAAGTAATAATTTTCGACCGTTGGCGAAGGAGCTACTTCCGTGAGTATGGTGCATCGAGCCCTCGCGGAGCTATAGCTTGCAAATGAGGTTCCGACACAAATCAGAGCGTTGCAAATTGCTCAAAACAAATGAAAGGGTGTGAGTACGAAGAGGGCAGGAAAAATTAGCAAACCGCCGCTCGCGAGAAAAGCAGGCGCGCTACTGTGCGCGGATTGCGCGTCCAGCAAGTCTCTGAAAACAAAGAGCGGCATTTCGTGATGACAATTCTCGGAGCGAGCGCCGCTTACGCAGAAAGCAGTGGTACTCGTTTCTGAGGATTCCAGAGTTTCCATTGGTTCTTTGGAAACCGTAGCCTGTCCTTTGAGTAATTGCGATCGTTCTCTACGGAGGGAGCGAGTCGGGGGCACCATCGTTACGATCGAGTCGCCTAGTTCGGATCGACTTTCCGCCCATCCTTAATATATATGTGTGCTGCACGCGCAAACGCGCGTTCCTGTTCTCCAAAGTCTTCGCGCTGTGTCGAAGCGAGGATCGTAAAGTTAGCGATTTCGCGAGGCCGGTGAAGCATGCAGTGAGGGGCGACTCAGTTCTTTTGGTCGGTTGGAAAAGCACTTCAAAGAATAGTTCGAAAGAAGACAGATTGAGGCACTGACGTTCGGCGTCGGGAAAGAGAGTTCAAGCTCGATGAGCCCGTATTCGGGGGAAATGACCTGGAAACAACTGTTCCCCACTTGTTCCCCCAGACAAAAACGCGCACGAATGGCGTGTTTTCCGGTCGGGTCGACTCATAACCGCACTCCTTGCTGAACAATAAAACAATCAGCAACGGATCGGCCCTAGCCATCATCCAAAAGGATTGAGGGACGTTACCACGTAACGGGTCATCCTGAGCGCAGAGATCTGACTTATGCATCTTTATGAAACGCACCTCCCGGTGGCAAATACGCGAGCATCGGTTGCCTTCTACGTCGAAATGCTAGGCATGACGTTCGCCTATCGCGATCCATCGCGGGACATTGCTTTCCTCTGGATCGAAGAGAACCGTAGGTCGATGCTGGGACTTTGGGGACCAGGAACTGAGTACGGAACGGCTTTGCACAAAAGCCATTTGGCGATTTCCGTAACATTGCCGGAGTTGGTGACTGCCGGAAAAAAACTCAATGATTCGGGCATTCGGACCTTCAACTTCGCGAGAGAGGAAACAACCGAGCCCTCGGTGATTGGTTGGATGCCTTCAGCACAACTGTATTTTGAAGATCCAGATGGCCATTTAGTCGAATTCATAAGCCTGCTCGACGATCAACCCGAGCCTCACTTTATCGGGTCCTTCTCAGAATGGAACAAGCGGGCCAGCCTCGTCGCAAATGACAAGCCTTAAACTAGCCTTTGGAAACCAGATGATAATGGTAATCCTATATCACACCGGCGCTCGGAGCCGCGAAAGGCCACTTCTTGGATGACGGCTTTGTCAGACCATGAGCCCCTTTTGCGCAAAAGAAAGTTTCGATTGTCCTTGACACCCACACTTGATCAGAACAGGATCATGTCGAGGTTTCGCCGTTTGAGGCGAGACTCCCGCTTCGTAGTCCAAACGTAGTTTCTTTAGAGGCCAAGCACCGCATCGAGCAGTAAGAGGCAGAACCACCTCGGTTCCTTTTTATCTTTGCGCGGGGCGTAACCCCCTGTCCGACGTACAGGTTTGCACACTCAAGACGCCAGCGGTTCCAGACACACCACTCAAGCCCGACTCGCTAGTGGCGAGGAGGAATGTCGAATTTCTAGAAAAGGAAAATTATCATGACAGAACAAAACAAAACTGCTGTCCGTCGTCTGTTTGATGAACTTTGGAACAAGGGCAATCTGCCGGTGGCAGACGAACTCATCGCTCCAACTTACACGCACCACGACGCCTCGACGCCCGATGTTGGGCGGGGACCCGAGGGCGAAAAGAAGAGAGTGACGCACTACCGCACAGCGTTCCCCGACATGCGGTTGACCATCGAGGACATCATCGCCGAAGGCGAAACAGTAATCGCTCGGTGGTCCTGCCGGGGCCAACATAAAGGCGAGTTGAACGGGATTGCGCCAACGGGGAAGCAGGTTGCAATGACGGGTGTAAGTATTATGCGCTTCGCCGGCGGCAAGATGGTAGAAGGCCATGTCAACTGGGACGCTCTGGGCCTAATGCAACAGCTTGGCGTCGTGCCTGAACTTGCCAAAGTCCAGGCCGCCGCGAGGTAGCCTTCCCGACTCACTTAAGAAAATTGGAAAGCCCGACCTTGACCCGCACACACCGTGTTCGTAATAGGTCCTTTAACCACAAGAGAGGGGCCGCGGTAGCTGACCAATCGGCAGGAAAACTGCTGTGGCCCCGACCTTTCATCAGGGGTGACTGTGCCATACGCAAGCGGCGAAACTCCTGTTCTGGGCGATTACGTCAAGAACGATTTAGAACAATCCGGCACGGTGACCAGACTGAGGATGGCTTCCAGCAGAGACGATTTTGTCAGCATCAGGTGGGACGATGGTGGCCCTGACTTGCCTCTGACGCCAGCCAGGGAATTTGTCCTGATTTCCAGGAAAGCCTAGCCGGCCTGCGCAGATTCTCTTAATTCTTCCGCAGCCATTTTGAATACATCCTCAAACGTGCAGGGAACGCCGTCAATCCAGATGCGCATGACCTCTCCGCGCGGTGGTGGAGGAATATGCGCATCACCTATCTGATGGCCAGCAACTTTCAAGAGCTTCAGGGCCACATCAAGTTTTAAGTCTGAACTCATTTTGACCTGTTCATTTCGGGGGCGGGAACTGAGAATGAAACAAGCCTAGCACGCGGGGTAGTTCAATGCTTGTTTGTTTTTTACTCTTACTCAATCAAGCTGCAGAGGCTGCACCTCGGCAGCATGCGAAACATACAGGCCTTCACCATTCCATGGGGTAGCTACTTTTCCTTGTTGCGCTCCAACATCTCTGTAGATATTTGGATTTCCTTAAGTGCTGCTTCTCTTTGTTGATTGCTGTTTGTACGTTCCAGGGCTTGCTTAGCGAAGTGCAAGCCCTTCTGCAGGTCACCATCTCCCCTCCGTGCAATTCACGCTCCTCCTCTGGAGAGAGCTTAGAGGGATTGTATGGCTCCCCTCGCATCACACGTTGTTTCCAGGTCAGTGTCATGGCGCCAGTATCGGGACCACTAGCCATGCAGATCTTGCGGCTTTCAGGACGCGCGGAATCACTCACAACCTACCGTGAAGGCCGCAGGCCCGGGGCTGGAGAACGGGCCAATACGGCGTAATGGTGTCTAAGCGGAAGCTGCCCTGGATGCAGGCAGAGACTTGATCTCCACTCTCTTGGGTAACGCGGCAGTGGCGATCGGAGCCGTGATCTCCAACATACCATTCCGGTATTCTGCGGAGATCTTGTCTTTATCCACTCCCTCAGGTAGCGACAGGCTACGCATGAAAGAGCCGTAGCTGATCTCCCTTTGCAGGAAATCCGCTTCCTTGGTTTCGCGCGAGCTGGTTCGCTCGCCGCTGATCGTCAGTGTGTTGCCATGCACCTGGACATCAACATCTTTGGGGTCAACACCCGGCAGCATCACTTCACAATGGAATTTCTTATCGTCTTTATCGATAAACGCTTCGATTGCGGGAGTGAACTCATTCGCGAGCGTGGATTCCTCGCGCGCTGAAGGGCCACGTAACAAACGATTGAAAACTTGGTCAAAATTTCTGCGGAAATCAAACAGATCCTGAAAGACAGTGTCACGGGGTACGAAATTTGCCATAGCGAACTCCTGAGTTGAATTTGCTGGGGTGGGGGAAATATGTGGGGCTGGGCTCTGCAGAAATACCCTTTCCAGCCGGAGCTTCCTTCTTAGCAGATGTATTGGCCCTGTCAAGAGAGTTTCGCTATCAAACTCAAGAAGGCTCGTGCCCTTTCAGACAAGTGCCACTCATTTACGACAGGGAACACACATCAATCTCTTCGGCCCAGAAGAAACTGACAGCGCTTCCCGCCGTAAGATTATTTCAGCAATCTCACGCCCAACGTGACGTGTATTACATGTGACGGGGAATTTACGCATGTAATAAATTTAAACGCGACCCACTTTTAGCAGACGGAGTTCCTTTTCGGAGTATGCCCCGTTCTTTCGGAATCCGTCTGAAATTATTACTTCCGGCAAAGACGGTCGCGGCTACTTCTTTATCCGAACCACACCGACCCCAATCCTTTTGCGCAGACGCTCAGGATATTTCTCGCGCGCCTTCTCCGCCTGTTCCCTCGTTTTGAATGGCTTGGATAACGGCGTGAACTCAAGACCGACATATTTAGGTGTCGGTCCCCCATTCCGCCACGTCTGTTGACCACTGTGGACTTTGAGAATAGTCTTTTGTGGCGGGGCTTCAAATGACTACTGTGGTGGTCCTCGACGGGAACTCATACGCGCGATGTCCGAAATGCGAACGACTGGTTCCGTTCTTCAGAGGAGAACATGGCGCACTCCACAGTGATATTAAGCGGTTCGCTTCTGATGCACTTGTCGCCATGGAGTGCCGGATTCACGGTAGTTTCGATCTGCCAGCCGGAAAATTTCACAACAAATGTGAACCCGACAAATGACGAGCCGTATCTTTTATGGCGAGCGACTACACAAAGCAACCATGTGAGCGTGGCCACGGCAAAACAATTCACAACGTTACCCGCTTGAGACTCAACAAGAAGTTCCACACGCCGTGCAGATTTCCTGGCTGTGATTGCCGCGATTACAAGCCGACAAAAGCATAAAGGCTTTTATATTTGAGATTGAACGAGCAGACTAGACAGGGGACGAACTTATAGTTTGGGGGCTTAATGGAAAAGGAACCAATGACCCAAGCCGAGCAAGCCGTACTTTTATGGCCCATGCTGGCGCTGGCGGCTCGCACACAACAAATTCTGAGCTATGCGGCCGTCGAAGGCTATACCGGAATCGCTAGGTACGGACTTAATCGCGCCCTTGGACTCATACACGACTACTGTAAGCGACGCGGCTGGCCACTTCTAAATACCATTGTCGTCAGCCAACAATCAGGAATGCCTGGAGAGGGGTTTCCAGAGGACCTGAGTCCTGTAGAGATAAAAGTTGAGCAAGGAAGGGTGTTTCTGTTCGATTGGTCAGGGCACGATAAACCACGCTCCGACGATTTTCAGGCTGCTGCCGGCGCAAATTGAAATTAGGGGGCGACCCAGACGATGATCTGCACCTGTAGCTAGCTCTTGGCGAGTCGGATCGATTCAGTCAAGCGATTGGAGCATGCGATGAACAAGTTCGAACCAGAGATGACAACGCACCGTGTCGGAACGGAAGGTCGGGAATCGGTAGAGAACTTCAGAGCCCGCCGCCGGGCGTTCCGCGCTCTGCATGAGGCAGGCTGTTTCGTGATTCCGAATCCGTGGGATGTCGGCTCTGCGCGTTACCTGCAGCAGCTCGGATTCCCCGCGCTGGCGACGACCAGCGCGGGCTTTGCGTTCTCGCAGGGGATGCCTGACTCCGAAGGTGCGCTCACGTGTGAGCGTAACCTGGTATACATAGCCGATATCGCGGCCGCGGTCGATGTTCCGGTCAATGCGGACTTCGCGTCTGGCTACGGAGAGTCACCGCAAGATGTGGCCGATAATGTCACGCGCTGCATCGCTGCCGGCGTCGCAGGTCTGTCGATCGAGGATGCAACCGGTGATCCATCGTCTCCGCTTTACGAGCTGCCGCTCGCCGTCGAGCGTGTGCGCGCTGCGCGCGAGGCGATCGATCAGTCCCGTGCCGACGTCCTGCTGACGGCTAGAGCAGAATGTTTCCTTGTCGGCCATCATGATGCGCTTCGCGAATCGGTCCGGCGTCTGCAGGCATTCGCTGAGGCGGGGGCGGACGTGCTATTTGCACCCGGCCCCCACGATCCCACGGCGATCAAAGCGCTCGTTGACGCGGTTCGGCCGAAGCCGATCAATGTCCTAGTGGTTCGGGACAGTGGCTTGAGCGTCGCCGACATCGCGGCGCTCGGCGTGCGACGCATCAGTGTCGGCGGCGCGTTGGCTCTTGCTGCATGGACCGGTTTCACGCGCGCAGCGCAAAAGTTAAAGTCGGAAGGGAGTTTCGCAGGCTTCGCGAGCTTGGTGTCGTACCCTGACATCAACGGGTTCTTCGTGACCGACTACCGCACGCGGCAGTCTGACAAACAGCGAGCGGCGGGATCACCAAGCTAAGCATATAAGGAGGCAGATGCACTTCTCTCACTGTATCGCCTTCGGGTGCTTAACGGTCTTGATGGCGGTCGGTCATTAGAGATCTCGATAGTCTGAACTATTCAGCTAGCGCGCGATGGACAAACGAAACCGCGATCGACCCTTCACCGACTGCCGATGCCACGCGTTTGACACTGCCGCACCGAACGTCGCCCACGGCGAACACGCCTGGAAGCGAAGTTTCGAGCAGATACGGTGAGCGGTCGGCCGGCCATCGGGCAGCGGCGAGATCTTCCTTCGTCAGATCCCGTCCGGTCTTGATGAAACCCTTCGCATCGAGCGCGACACGGCCATTCAGCCAACCGGTGTTCGCGTCGGCCCCCGTCATCAGGAATACGTGCTTGAGGTCGTGACGCGTTACCGCACCCGTGCTGTCGCGCCACTGCACACGCTCAAGATGTTCGGTTCCCTCAAGAGCCACGATTTCTGTTTTCGTTTTGACCTGGATTGTTGGAGTCTCCTCGATGCGTCGAATCAGGTATCGCGACATGCTCGCTGAAAGACTGCTGGAGCGGACGAGCAGATGAACGTGTCTCACCGTCTGCGACAGAAAAAGCGCGGCTTGGCCGGCCGAGTTCGCTCCACCTACGACTATGACGTCATCGCCTTCGCACAGTTGCGCTTCCATGAAAGTCGCGTTGTAGTAGACACCCACACCTTCAAACTGACAGAGATTCTCGAGCGACGGCCTATGATATCGAGCCCCGGTGGCGATGACCACTGTGCGAGCAGGAATGGTCACGGTGTCGTCGAGTCTCACGCCGTAGGCGTTGTTTTCACAGACCAACTCCGCGGCGCCTTTCGCGATCATGACCTCGGCGCCAAATTTCTGTGCCTGGGCGTAGGCGCGCCCGGCCAGCTCTCGCCCTGAAATCCCCGTTGGGAATCCAAGGTAGTTCTCGATTCTTGAGCTCGAGCCCGCTTGCCCTCCAGGCGAGCTCGCCTCGATAACCAGCACGTCGAGTCCCTCGGAAGCCGCGTAAACGGCGGCCGCAAGACCTGCTGGCCCGGCGCCGACGATGACGACATCGCGCCGGTGGGTGTAATCGATCCCTTTATTGAAGCCGAGACAATCAGCGATCTCTTGATTGCTGGGATTCTTCAGTACGGCCTCGCCGCGGCAGATCACGACTGGTATATCCGCCGGCTCCACGCGAAAGCGATCGAGCAATTGCCGTACATCGGCGTCCCGGTCAAGATCGAGGTACTTGAAGGGGTGGCCATTGCGCGTTAGGAATTGTTTAATTCGTAGCGTTGCCCCGGACCCGACGGAGCCGATGAGCAGCACGTCGCCAATCCCTTGCGCAATCACCGCGACACGTCGATGGATAAACGCTCTCATCAGCACTTCGCTGATTTCGGCGTCGGTTTGAATAAGGGCGTGCATCTGGTCGCGCGTCAGTTGGACGACTTCGCCAGAGGTACGCACACGGAGGCGCATCTGCGCGGGGCGACCGAGGATCATGCTGATGTCGCCAGTGAACTGAGTCGGCCGGACAGTCGCGATCAGAATCTCGTCCAGAGCCGATGGGCGAATGACCTCGATCTCGCCAGCCTTCAGCACAAAGAACGGCACGTTGGTTTGGCCGCCGTCGATCAACACTTCGCCGCGGGTGATTGGACGAATCACTCCGAGCGAAGCAATCCGTGCAATCTGCGCAGGACTCAACTTCGGAAACAGGAGCGCTGCATTCGGGGCGCTTGAGAGAAGCGTTGAGTGTGCGGACTCAGTCACTTGTGACTCGCTTTGGACAACGAATGTGAGCGGAACGTCGACGCGCACAACTTCGCCATTGGGATCCCCTATGAAAAGATTCTAACCCAATCTGCTCGGCGTAAAGCATTCAGGCTGATGCCCTGCGTGCTCGTTGAACCGACTTCAGGAATTCCAGCAGCTCGGCGTTGACTTGATCTGCATTCGTGGCGGTGAGGCCATGCGGCAAGCCCGGATAGAAAATCTCTTTAGCTCCCTTGATGAGCTTGGCCGATTTTCTACCTGAAATACCAATCGGCACGATTTGGTCGTCTTCACCATGCATGACCAGCGTTGGCACGTCGATTTTCTTGAGGTCCTCGTGAAAGTCGGTCTCGGAAAATGCCTTGATGCTGTCATAAACATTCTTGAGACCGCCCTGCATGCTCCATAGCCAGAACTGATCCAGCATCCCCTGCGAGACTTTCGCGCCTCGCCGATTGGCGCCATAGAACATGATGGCGAAGTCTTTCCAGAACTGAGAACGGTCCTTAGCGACACCGCTGCGCAGTCCATCAAATACTTCGATCGGAACCCCGTCCGGATTGGCGGCTGACTTCACCATGACCGGCGGTACAGCGCCGATTAGAACGGCTGCGGCAACCCTCTTTGTACCGTGCCGTCCGATGTAGCGTGCAACTTCGCCTCCGCCCGTGGAGTGGCCCACCATCGTGACATCTGTGAGATCGAGCGCCTCGATGAGAGCTGCCAGATCATCGGCGTACCCATTCATGTCGTTCCCCGACCAAGCTTGACTCGATCGCCCATGGCCTCGCCGGTCGTGGGCGACCACGCGGAATCCGTTTTGGGCGAGGAACAACATTTGGCCATCCCATGCATCGGAACAGAGCGGCCAACCGTGGGAAAATGTAACAACCGGCCCACGTCCCCAGTCCTTATAGAAAATTGTTGTTCCGTCTTTCACTGTAATTGTGCTCATATCATTTCTCCTTAAAGTTGTGGCAAAGCGTGTTCGCGGTCTTACGTACTTCTACTTCTCTGGTACGACTATGGGAGCGCCTTTGTCCTTCACGAAGAACACGACGAATTTCGCCGGTTTGGTCTGGCTGGCGTTGCGGCCGACGACGTGAACGTCATCCGGGCCTTCATAGAAAGTCTGACCAGGCTTGAGAGTCACTTCTTTTCCGCCTCTCACCTGCATCACGATTGAGCCTTCCAGTACGTAGATGAACCCATGTGCGTTGTGCCGATGGATTGGGCCCGTGCTGCCCGGCGGATACTCCACCGTGATCATCAGGCCTTCCTTGCTGGGAAAGTCTGCCAGGTCTTTGGAAAAGAGCGGCGTCACTTTTGCCTCTTTTGGCGCTTCTTGGGGCTGTAGCGGCCCTATTGGGAGGGACATCAGGCACACCAATACCAAAGCTAGTTTTGGAATCGACATAAGAGACTCCTCTTCTAGCGGGTACCCGCCGCCGTCGCCTTGCCTGCGGATTGAGTGAGCCAGGTTTCGAAACTAGTCGCGCCAAGCCGGGCGTCTTTGCCGGGGACGAGTGTTCGCTCATCGAGCTTTGCGCCAGAGTACAAGGCGTTTGGATCAGCGATGACCTCCCGAGAATCATTGAGGGGCGCTAAACGACGCCTTACGAGTTCGTCGATGCGAAACGTTTCCGGTCCTCCGATTTCGACGGTGCCATTGAGAGGCTGGCCGACGGCGACCCTGCCCACAGCGCCAGCGACATCGTCGGCGGCCATCGGCTGAAAAAGCGCATCTGGCAAACGCACCTTCTTGCCGTCGAAAGAAATGTCGGCAAGTTGCTTCAGGAATTCAAAAAACTGCGTCGCCTGAACAATGGTGTAAGGGATGGTTCCGTTTTTGATCAGCTTCTCCTGAAAGATCTTGGCTCGGAAGTAGCCGCTTTCAGACAGCCGGTCGGTTCCTACAACCGAAAGTGCGACGTGATGCTTTACGCCTGCAGCAGCTTCGTGGTTAAGCAGGTTGCGAGTTGATGTTTCGAAGAAGCTCATCACCGCCGCATCCTCCCACGCGGGAGCATTTGATACGTCAACGACAACCGATGCGCCTTTCAGCACTTCGGCTAGTCCCTCGCCGGTAACTGTGTTGACGCCGGAATTTGGAGATGCGGCAACTGCTTCATGTCCATGTTCACGCAACTTGGGAACCAGCTTTGACCCGATAAGTCCACTGCCGCCAATCACAACGATTTTCATGATAGCCACCTCTATTTCTATTTCGACCGAAGCATTTCACAACTGTCGGTCGTACCTGCTATGACCGAACATCTTATCCCTCTGTGACAGGTTCAGATGATTTGTTTGCTCGAGCTCAGATGCACGAGGTGCTAACGCGGAATCATCGACAAACGTAACCGTCTCGTCAAGCGGGGCGCGGCCCGTACGGACGTAAGTCACCGTGGGATCTTCGTCCCCGATTGACATACCGCAGAAGAGGATAAGGCCATCTGGAGGTGACAGGACCTCCGCGACTGTCTCGCGAACCTGCGACCACGCCATCTGCGGGCAACTGTGCAGTCCTTCGGCGCGGAGCAGCAGCATGATGGTCTGCAAATACATGCCAACGTCGGCCCATTGGGGCCGGCCCAGGTCGCGATCGATGTAGCAGAAGAGGGCGGCGGGCGCGCCGAAACAGTTCCAGTTGGCGATGGCCGCTCGCTGGCGCGCCTCCCAGTCGTCGCGTGCAATGCCGAGCGCGCTGTAGCGCTCCTTGCCGAAGTTAGATCGACGCTCGCCGTATGGGGACCTCAGTGCGGGCGGATACATCTCGTATTGCCGCTTGTCCCACGGGTCGCCGTGGGCCACGCGTTCGACCGCGCGCGTCTTGAGTTCGACGAGCGGCGCGCCGGTCAGCACGTAGGTGTTCCACGGCTGGATGTTCGATCCTGACGGCGACCAAGCCGCGGCGGAAAGCACGCGCTCCAGCACTTCCCTCGAGACAGGCTGGTCTTTGAATCCGCGCACCGCCCGTCGGCTTGTGACTGCCTCATATACGTCCATTATCGCCTCGCTCCCTCCGGCCGTTCGTTTCGTTCAGACGCACGCGTCGTCTAGTTCAGCCAAACTTATCAAGAGTCAGAACGGCCGCAACTGGCTGCCGTACTCGTTCAAGAACCGCTTGGCCGTTCGCCGAAGCGCGTCGGGGAACCCCGGCGGCATGGAGACGCGGGAGAAATC
>Ga0210392_10000694_pt1 | contig 19641 bp, 22 predicted proteins | sample IncBWC30OmetaG_FD_161057 | JGI IMG/M metagenome (GOLD analysis project Ga0210392, IMG submission 161057) | Forest soil microbial communities from Barre Woods Harvard Forest LTER site, Petersham, Massachusetts, United States - Inc-BW-C-30-O ...
GTCCTCTTCGCAGGCATCGGCCGTCTCCGGTTGCAAGGTCGCCCACTCGGCGTGATACCAAACGGCCGTGGCGATACCGGCGGTGGGCAACTCGCGGCGCTGCGGCTTCGGTCCGAAGCGGCTCGCTACTGCGCTCAATCCTGGGTTGTGCCCGCAGATCATGATGTGGCTCAACGAAGCGGCGCGGTGCGCCAGCAGCTGCCAGGTTTTCTCGGGCGTTGCCAAGTACAGTTCGCGCGCGCACTGCACTTGCTTGGCATCGAGCTCGCAGGTAGTTGCGATAATTTCGGCCGTTGCCCATGCCCGTTCGGCGGGGCTCACCAAGATGAGGTCGGGTACGAGATTCCGCTTGACCAGACGCTCCGCCATCTCCTGCGCCTCGATGCACCCGCGGTGCGCGAGCGGGCGTTCATAGTCCTCCGGATAGGCGTCCGCGGGTTCCGCCTTACCGTGACGAAGCAGAGTCAGTCTGAGCGTACCCACAAATGGCCATTCTCAATTTTGGTTTCAAAAACGCGCACCGGTTCATAGGCGGGCGGTGTCAGCGCCTCGCCCGTGCGCAAGCAGAATCGCGCACCGTGACGCGGGCAGATGATTTCGTTGCCTTCGACTTCGCCGCCGGTCAATTGGGCGCCGTCGTGGGTGCAAATATCCTCAATCGCAAAATAGGCGTCGCCGCTGCGAACGACGGCAATCATGCGCCGGCCGACCGCAATGGAGCGGGCTTGACCTTCCGCCAAACTGTCGCTGAGTCCCGCATCAATCCACGTCAACAGAACGTCCCTCTCATCACATCATGCCGGTCTGCAAGCGGGCCTCGTCCGACATCATGGTCTGATTCCACGGTGGGTCAAACACCAGCTCGACGTTGGCGTGCGCCACGGTGGGGACGATTTGCACCTTGTCGCGCACGTCCTGCACCAGCACTTCGCCCATGCCGCAGCCGGGTGCCGTCAAGGTCATCTTGATATCGACGTTGCGCGTGGAGTCTTCGTTCTTGCTCACATCGCACTCGTATACCAACCCCAGGTCGACGATATTGACCGGTATTTCGGGGTCATAGCAAGTCTTGAGCTGCTGCCAAATGATGTTCTTGATGTCCTCTTCCGACGCGCCGGGCGGAACCTCGGGCGCCTTTGCCGATGTCTTGCCGATGGCATCGGCATCCTGGCCGGCGATGCGAAATAAATTGCCGTCGATGTAAACGGTGAAGCTTCCACCCAACGCCTGGGTGATGTAGCCGACCTGGCCTAGCCTCAGGCTGACCTCGGCGCCGGCCGGAATCGCGACGGCCCTGACCTCGCGTTGCACGACGATGGGTTCATTTTCGTAGGCGCGCATGTCAGCAGCTCACTCGGTGGACACGGCGGGCAGGGACTTGAAGTCCGCGGCTTTCAGCGCCGAGGCCAATGTGTGCCAGCACAGGCTCGCGCACTTCACCCGAGCCGGGTATTCGCGCACCCCTGACAGCGCCGCCAGTTTGCCGAGTTCATCGGCGGGCGGCGCCGCATCGTCGGTGAGCAACTGATGCACACGCTCGAACAGTTTGAGCGCCTCAACGCGGGACTTGCCCTTCACGGCTTCCGTCATCAGCGACGCGGAAGCAGTCGATATCGCGCACCCCTGGCCTTCGAAACGGATATCGCTGATGGTGTCTTGGTTCAGTCTCAAGCGCAGCGTGAGATGATCGCCGCACATGGGATTGAATCCTTCCACGCTGGCGTCGGCAGGTTCGAGCATGCCGAAGTTTCGCGGCTGGCGGTTGTGGTCGAGGATCACGTCGCGGTAAAGGTCGTTGAGTTCCATGGCAGCCCTTAGACGAACATCTTGCGCGCGCGCTCGATACCGGCGCCCAGCCTGTCGATTTCGTCGAAGCGGTTGTAGAACGCAAATGAGGCGCGGGCGGTGGCGGGGAGCTTGAAGAAATCCATGACCGGCATTGCGCAGTGGTGGCCGGTGCGAACCGCGATCCCGTCTTCGTCCAGGATTGTCCCCAAATCGTGCGGATGCACGCCGGCGACCACGAAGGAAACCAGGCTGGCCTTGTGCGCGGCGGTTCCGACGATGCGCAATCCCGGAATCTTGCTCAAGACCTCGGTGGCGTGGTGCAGCAGGGCGCTTTCGTGAGCATGGGCCGCTTCCAGATCCATCCCCGATAGAAAATCGACTGCCGCGCCCAAGCCGATGGCGCCGGAAATATTCGGCGTGCCGGCTTCGAATTTGTTGGGCAACGCGTTGTACGTCGTCTTGGCGAAAGTCACGGCCAGGATCATTTCGCCGCCGCCCTGCCAGGGTGGCATGCGATCGAGCAGCTGCTCGCGTCCATAGAGCACGCCCACGCCGGTGGGTCCGTACATCTTGTGGCTGGAGAAGGCATAAAAGTCACAGCCCAAGTCCTGCACGTCGACCGGCATGTGCGAGATCGCCTGCGCGCCGTCGATCAATGTGATGATGCCGCGGGCCTTGGCGGCGGCGATCAGGCGCCGCACGGGCAGGACTGACCCCAAGGCATTCGATACATGCGCACAGGCGAGAATTTTGGTGCGAGGATTCATGAGAGCAACCACCGCATCCAGATGCACCTCGCCGGCGGCGTCCATGGGCGCGACGACCAGTTTGGCTCCCGTCTGCTCGCAGACCATTTGCCAGGGCACGATGTTGGCGTGGTGCTCCAAATGCGTAATCAGCACCTCATCGCCGGGCTGCAGCATGGGCCGCGCGTAACTTTGCGCGACCAGATTGATCGCCTCGGTGGTGCCGCGAACGAAAATAATCTCGCTGCGCGAGCGCGCGTGGATGAAGCGGACCAGCCGGTCGCGCGCGCTCTCATACAGCGCCGTGGCCTCCTGGCTCAAGGTGTGCACTCCGCGATGAATATTGGCGTGGTGGTGACGTTCGTAGTCATCCACCGCGTCGATCACGCATTGCGGGCGCTGGGCCGAGGCGCCATTGTCCAGATAGGCCAGTGGCTTGCCGTGCACCATGCGCGCCAAGATCGGGAATTGGCGGCGCGCCGCTTCCACGTCGAAAGCAAGGTCTGTCCGGGCCAAGGCAATATTGTTCATCGGAATTTCCGCAGGATTTGCGAATCGGGTAGTTGGTTGATCAGGGCATTCTCGATCGCGGCACGCGCGGAGCTCACCGACATGCCCGTGAGGACATCGGCGAGGAAGGCGTACACCAGCAGGCTTTGCGCCGTTTCACGGTCGAGGCCGCGCGAGAGCAGGTAGAACAGCATGTCGGGATCGAGCCTCCCGGTGGTCGCGCCATGCGCGCACTTGACTTCGTCGGCATGGATTTCGAGCTGCGGCCGCGTGTCGATTTCCGCGCTGGGCGAGAGCAGCAAACCGCGGCACGACTGCTGCGAATCGGATCCGGCCGCGCCCGCGTTGACGATGACCTTGCTGTTGAAGATGACGCGGCTGACATCGCTGGCGATGGCGCGCGCCGTTTGGCGGCTGCGCGTGTTGGGTGCCGCATGCGTGACGATGTTGACGCAATCGACGTGCCGGTCTTCGTGTCCCACCAGCAACGAGTAGCTGTCCAGCGATGCGCCGGGCTCATTCAAATGCGCTTCCAGCGACGAGCGCACCAGGCCGCCGCCCAACGCAATCGTGAATTGCCTGCATTGGCTGCCATGAGCTTGATGGATGTCGAGAGAGTCCAGGTGGCTCGCGCCGGCGCCCGTCGCATAGACGCGGTAGTGCTCGAGCTGCGCATCCATGCCAAGCGAGATATGCGTGTTGGAATTGTTGAGGGGCGCGATGTCCCCGTGCGACACGTGATGTTCGATGATGGTTGCGCTCGAACCCGGTGCTGCGTCGATGATGATGCGCGGATGCGCCGCCTCATGCGCTCGCTCACCCGTCGATACATGAAGAATGACCAAGGGCTGCGTCACTTGGCGGGTGATCTTCAGGTACAGGCCATCGACGAACAGCGCGGTATTGAGCAACACCCAGCGGCGTTGATCCGCGTCCGTCGCGGGCGGGAAAAATCGCGCCATCAACTTCGGATCTGATTGAGATAATCTCTTTATGCTACTGATTTCAATACCATTTATTAATGTCTTTTCGACGTTTGGCGGCAGGCAGCCGTTGATCAAACTTACCGTCGCGGCGTGCTGATCGGCATCCACCAACGACAGCGATGCGGCGGGGTCGACGGCGCCGCGAGTCTCACAGGGCGCCGCCTCGAAGCTCTGCGCGGCGAGGCTGCGAAGATCGGTATAGCGCCACGTTTCGTCCCTCAAGGTCGGCAGCCCGAGCTTCAGAAAGCGCTGCATCGCCTGTTCGCGGACCGGCTGCAACGCGTCCGCGGTGCGCGCACGCCATTGCGCCTCGAAGGAGCGGAGGGCGGCACTCATGCGACTTGAGCTCCCTGCACCCAGTCGTAGCCGCGGCGCTCGAGTTCTTGCGCGAGCGATTTGTCGCCGCTCTTCACGATCCGGCCGCCCGACAGGACATGCACCTGATCCGGAATGACGTAGTCCAGCAACCGCTGGTAGTGCGTCACCAGCACGACCGCACGCTTCGGATCGCGCAGGCTGTTCACACCCGTGGAGACCACCTTGAGCGCATCGATGTCGAGCCCGGAATCGGTCTCGTCCAGAATCGCGAGTTTGGGCTCGAGCACCAGCATCTGCAGGACCTCATTGCGCTTCTTCTCGCCGCCGGAAAATCCTTCGTTGACGCCGCGCGTGAGGAACGATTCGCTCATTTGCATGAACTTCATCTTCTGCCTGATCAGCGCCAGAAACTCATACGCATCGACTTCGGGTTCGCCGGCGGCCTTGCGCTTGGCGTTCAACGCGGCCTTCAGCAAGTACACATTGTTGACGCCGGGAATTTCCACCGGATATTGAAATCCGAGAAACAAGCCGGCGCGGGCGCGCTCCTCGGCGCGCATGGCCAGCAAATCCTGGCCCTCGAAGGTCACCGACCCTCGAGTCACCTCGTAGTCCTCGCGGCCGGCCAACACCTGCGCCAGCGTGCTCTTGCCGGAACCGTTCGGTCCCATGATGGCGTGAACCTCGCCGGCATTGACCTCGAGATTCACGCCGTTGAGGATTTCTTTGCCCGCGACGCGGGCGGATAGATCGGAAATGACAAGCAAGATGTTTTCTCTCTATAAGGCCGTCAACCGACGGCGCCTTCCAAGCTCACGCTGAGCAGATTCTGTGCCTCGACCGCGAATTCCATCGGCAGTTCCTTGAACACCACTTTGCAGAAGCCGCTGACAATCATATTGACCGCATCCTCGGCGGAAATTCCCCGCTGCAGGCAATAAAACAACTGGTCCTCGCCGATCTTGGAGGTGCTGGCCTCGTGTTCGACCGTCGCCGTCGGATTCTTCACCTCCATATAGGGAAAGGTGTGCGCCGCGCACTTCGAACCCATCAGCAAGGAATCGCACTGGGTGAAATTGCGGGCTCCCGCGGCGCTCGGCAGGATTTTCACCAATCCGCGATAGGTATTTTCGGCATGCCCGGCTGAGATGCCCTTGGACACAATGGTGCTCTTGGTGTTGCGGCCGATGTGAATCATTTTGGTGCCGGTGTCGGCCTGCTGATAATTATTCGCAACGGCGACCGAATAGAATTCGCCGATCGAGTTTTCGCCCTTCAGCACGCAGCTCGGATATTTCCAAGTGATCGCTGAACCGGTCTCGACCTGAGTCCAGGAGATCTTGGAATTGCGGCCGCGGCACTCGCCGCGCTTGGTAACGAAGTTGTAAATGCCGCCGAGTCCGTTTTCATCGCCCGGATACCAGTTCTGCACCGTCGAGTACTTGATCTGTGCATCGTCGAGCGCGACCAGTTCAACGACCGCGGCGTGCAGCTGATTCTCATCGCGCATCGGTGCCGTGCAGCCTTCCAGATAACTCACTGACGCCCCCTCGGCGGCAATGATCAGCGTGCGTTCGAATTGCCCGGTCTTCGCCGCGTTGATGCGAAAATAAGTCGACAGTTCCATCGGGCAGCGCACACCGGGCGGCACATAGACGAAAGATCCGTCCGAAAACACCGCGGAATTGAGCGCCGCAAAAAAATTATCGGTGGTGGGCACGACGGTGCCGAGATAGCGTTCGATGAGCTGCGGATGATCGCGAACTGCATCGGAAAACGAACAGAAAATCACGCCCGCCTTGCCGAGTTTTTCCTTGAAGGTCGTCGCCACGGAAACACTGTCGAAGACCGCATCGACGGCGACGCCCGCCAGGCGCGCGCGCTCGTGCAGCGGGATGCCCAGTTTTGCATAGGTGGCGAGCAGCTTCGGGTCCACCTCTTCCAGACTCTTCGGCGCATTGGCCGGCGCCCGGGGCGCGGAATAGTAGGAGATGTCCTGGTAGTCGATGGGCTTGTAGTGCACATGCGCCCAGCTCGGCTCCTTCATGGTCTGCCAATGCCGGAACGCCTTCAGGCGCCAGTCCAGCAGGAACTTCGGCTCGTGCTTCTTTTTGGATATGGCGGCGACCACATCCTCATCGAGCCCGGGCGGCAGGCTGTCCGATTCGATATCGGTGATGAATCCATGGCGGTATTTCTGACCGACCAGGGCTTCGACGTCTTGAGATTTGGTGGACACAGTTTTCCGGGTGCTTGTTGGTATTTAAATGGGGTCGGATTCTAAGGATTCACGCGAATTTCCGACGCGAGATCGGCGACATGCACGCCCGTGGAATCCAGGCCCGCCAATTGATGCAAGGTGACGTCTTCCAGAGCACGTCGTATTGCAGCATTGACGCGCTGCCAGGCGGCGCCGACGCGGCACAGGCGTTCGATCCCGCATTGGCTGGAAGCCCCGCTGCATTCGGTAATGGCGATCGGTCCCTCGAATACATCGAGGATTTGCGCCGCGGTGATTTCCTCGGGCCGCCGCGCGAGGCGATAGCCGCCCTGGGCACCGCGTGAAGAAATTACCATGCCGGCACGCTGCAAACCTTTGAGCACTTTACTCACCGTCGCTCTTCCCAAGCGCGTGCGCTCCGCCAATTCCGCAGCGGCACGATGCGTCGCCGGTTCTTGCGCTAAACTGGCGAGCACGACCGTTGCGTAGTCCGTCATTTTTCCCATTCGCAACATAAAATCGGTCCCCGAATCTGGAGTTTCATGTGGGACTATTTTAGTCCTATTTGACTGTAAGGTCCACCCGGAGGGCGGATCGAGCCTGGGTTTGTTATCCTTGCCTCAAGTTAACCGTCATTATCAGTGAGATACGTAAGTCATGAATATCGGAGAGCTCAACGCCACCGCCCGCGCCCTGGTTGCCAAGAACAGAGGCATTCTTGCGGCAGACGAGAGCGGCAGTACCATCAAAAAGCGCTTTGACACCATCAAGCTGGAATCCACCGAAGAGAATCGGCGGGCCTATCGCGAGATGCTGTTCACCGCGCCGGGCGCTCAGTCGTATATCAGCGGCGTGATCCTGTATGACGAGACGATCCGTCAAAAAACCAAGGAGGGCGTCCCGTTCCCGGCGTACCTGGCGAAGGCGGGGATGATCCCCGGCATCAAGGTCGATTTGGGGGCAAAGGCGCTACCCGGATTTCCCGGTGAGACCATCACCGAGGGCCTCGACGGATTGCGCGAACGCTTCGCCGAATACCACAAGCTCGGCGCGAAATTTTCCAAGTGGCGCGCCGTGATCAACATCGATTCAGGCATCCCTTCGAGGTATGCCATTGACGCCAATGCTGAAGCGTTGGCGCGCTATGCGACCTTGGCCCAGGAAGCGGGAATCGTGCCCATTGTCGAACCCGAAGTGCTCATGGACGGCGCACACCCGTTGGAGCGCTGCGAAGAAGTGACCAACCTGGTGCTGGACAGCGTGTTCAGCCATCTGTTTGCCGCGCGCGTGATTCTCGAGGGCATGATCCTGAAGCCGAACATGGTGATTCCGGGCAAGAAATGCCCTGACCAGGCGAGTCCCGAGCGCATCGCGGAAGCGACCGTTCGCACGCTGAGACGCCAGGTTCCGGCGGCGGTGCCGGGTATCGCATTCTTGTCCGGCGGCCAGAGTCCCACGGATGCCACGTTGCACCTGAGCCTCATGCATGCGGCGGGGCCGCTGCCCTGGGGCCTGACGTTCAGCTACGGACGCGCGCTGCAGGAAGACGCGCTGAACGCGTGGGAGGGCAAGGCGAGCGGATTTGCGGGTGGACAGAAGGCCCTGGCGAAGCGCGCCAAGCTCAATGGCTTGGCGGCAGTCGGGGACTACAAACCCGCCATGGAATCCACCGCGGCTTAAACCCTGCGCTACGCCCCGTCTCGTTAGGGACTACGGGTTGCAGCAAAACCATTGAATCAGCGCGCCCCCATAGTTGATATTCGGAACCTGGATTACGCGGTCAACGGGCGTCCGGTGTTCGCGGGTCTGGATATTCAGATACCGCGCGGTAAAGTCACCGCGGTGATGGGGCCGAGCGGCACGGGAAAGACAACCTTGTTGCGTCTGATCACCGGCCAAGTATCGGCCGACAGCGGCGACATCCAAGTCGCGGGCCAAGACATGCGGGTGCTGTCGCGTTCAGAGCTGTATGTGCTGCGTCGCCGGATGGGCATGCTATTCCAGAATGGCGCGCTGCTGACCGACTTCAGCGTGTTCGAAAACGTCGCCTTTCCCTTGCGCGAGCATACTGACCTGACCGAGCGGCTGATTCGCCAATTGGTGCTCACAAAATTGCAGGCCGTGGGATTGCGGGGCGCCGCGGAATTGATGCCGGCAGAACTGTCCGGCGGCATGAGCCGCCGGGTTGCTCTGGCGCGCGCCATCGTCATGGACCCGGAATTGTTGATTTACGATGAACCTTTTGTCGGCTTGGACCCCATTTCGTTGGGAGTCATTTTGCGGCTGATTCGCCGGCTGAACGACACTCTCGGCATTACCAGCATTGTGGTGTCCCACGATGTGCAGGAGATTTCCACCGTCGCGGATCAAGTGTTTCTGTTGTCGGGCGGCAAAGTGGTCGCGGGCGGTACGCCGCAAGAGCTGAAAACCAATCCGACCGAAATCGTCAAACAATTCATCGGGGGTCTGCCGGACGGTCCGGTGCCGTTTCATTTTCCCGCAGCCGATTATTTCAGCGAATTGATGTCACGCAGCGAGGATCTTTAAGAGCATGTTCGGCGAGCTGTGGGAAAGTTTCACCGATGCCCTGGAAGGCTTAGGTTCGGTCGTTCACTTCCTGTATCGCCTGGTCGTCAATACGCCGCGGGTCTTATTGCGATTCAGTCTGATCTCGCAGCAGGTCTTCAACTCGGGTGCCTTGTCGCTGGTCATCATCATGCTATCCGGGTTGTTCGTCGGCATGGTGCTGGGACTGCAGGGGTTTCAGCTTCTGCAACGATTCGGCTCTGCGGAATCGCTGGGCACCGCCGCGACCATCGGGCTGGTCAAAGAGTTGGGCCCCGTGGTGACTGCCTTGTTGTTTGCCGGCCGGGCCGGCACGGCGCTGGCGTCGGAGTTGGGGTTGATGCGCGCCACGGATCAGTTATCCGCCATGGAAATGATGGCGGTCGATCCCATCCAGCGCGTGGTGGTGCCGCGATTCCTGGGGGGCGTGATCGCGATGCCGCTGCTCGCCGCCATTTTCAGCGTGATCGGCATCTATGGCGCGCAGCTCGTGGGCGTACAGATCATGGGAGTCGACTCCGGCAGCTTCTGGTCGCAGATGCGCCACGCGGTCAGCTTGACGGATGTCACCGAGGGCATCGCCAAGAGCTTCGCATTCGGCGTCGCCTGCAGCCTGATTGCCGTCTATCAAGGGTATTACGCGACGCCCACTGCGGAAGGCGTCGGCAGAGCCACCACCAGCACCGTCGTCACGTCGGCCGTGGTGATTCTATTTTTGGACTATTTGATCACCGCAGCGTTTTTGTAGGAGTGTTGCTATGCGCAAGTCACGCACGTTGAATCTAGGCACCGGCTCTTTTGTACTGCTGGGCTTTGCAGCGCTGTTTTTTCTGACCACCCAGACGACCAGCCGCGGTCTGCCCATCTTTGGCCCTCCGCTCTATGAGGTGACCGCCAAGTTCGACAACATCGGCGATCTGAAAGTGGGGGCTCCGGTGTCGATGTCCGGCGTCGAAGTCGGACGTGTCGCCAAAATCGACTTTGATTCCAACGAATACAAAGCCGTGGTTCTGTTGCGCTTGAACGCACGCTACAACAAGATTCCCACCGACAGCGACGCGAGCATCTATACCCAGGGTCTGCTGGGCGGTAAATTCATCGGGCTCACCGCCGGCGGTGCCGATACGTATATCAAGGACAAGGGTCAAATCGATTTTACGCAATCGGCTTTCGTTCTTGAGAATTTAATCGGTCAGGTCCTGGCGAACTTCACCAAATCAAAAGCGGACGCGCTGTCCCCCGCGGATGCGGCGCCGAAAGCGACGGAGAAAACGAAATGATTAGAATTATCACGGCGATGCTCGTATCCATGCTGGTAACCGGCGCGCACGCAGCCGATGCCCCTGCTCCCGACGCCAGCACCCTGACCCCCCAGCAGCTGGTGGAGAATTCAGCCAAGAAAATGCTCGCGGAGTTGGACGCAAATCGGGCCATGTACAAGGCCGATCCAAAGAAACTGGATGCCCTGGTGGGCAATGTGCTGCTGCCTAACTTCGACACCGAGTATTCGGCGCGGCTGGTCCTGGGCCAAAGCTGGCGCACCGCTACACCGGAGCAACGCAAGCGCTTTGTCGATGCGTTCTATCATTCGCTGCTGCGAAATTATGGTGCGGCGCTGGTCGATTTTACGGGCGACCGTTTTATCGTTTTGCCCTACAAGGGCGACCCCGGCGATACCACAGCCACCGTGCGCACGGAAGTGAAGAGATCATCGGGCGACAAAGTTCCCGTCAATTTCAGTTTGCGAAAGACGCCGGAGGGCTGGAAGGCCTGGGACGTCGTGATTGAGGGCATTTCCTATGTGAAGAGTTTCCGCACCGATTTTGCTTCCGAGATTCAGCAAAAAGGGCTCGACGATGTGATTACGCGCTTGGAAAAGGAAGGGCGGGTCGGACCCAATGGCGCCGCGGTGACCAACCCTTGAGCACGGCGCCGTTCCGCCGCAGCCGGCGCACATTGCTCAATAGCACTGTGCACACGGCTGTGTTTGAGCTTCAGGAGGGTGAGCGCTCGCGCGTGAACGGCGTGCTGCATTTCACCACGGTGACCACACTGCTGAGTGAAGGCAGCGAGGCCATCGGCAGCGGGCGTGCCGCCGTCATCGATTTGTCGGGCGTCAAGGACAGCGACAGCTCGGGCCTAGCTTTATTGATCGAGTGGCTGAGCATCGCGAAAGCCTCGAGCCGCGGCCTGCGCTACGAGAACATTCCAGCCCAATTGCATCAGCTCGCGCGCCTGAGCGAAGTGGAAGAGTTGCTGACGGTCAGTTAGGATGCTTTCGGCCCGATAGAAAAAGTATTAAAACCAGGGACGGGTAGGGGATGAAAAGCAACCGCCGGTCGTTCGCAACATACCTCGCTTCGGCTGCGATAGCCGCGGCCATCATCGTTTGCGCCCACTCCGCTGCCGCAGGCGAGACAATTCCCCTGGAGGCGTTCGGCAGGCTTCCGACCCTGGAGAATGTGGTTATTTCACCTGACGGCACGAAGATCGCATTCGTCAGGACACGCAGCGATGCCCGAAATCTCATCGTGGCATCGCTCGCCAAGCACGAAATCCTGGGCGAAGCGCGCGTCGGCGACACCAAGCTTCGCCAGGTCGAGTGGGTCGACGATGACAACATTTTGGCGACCATTTCCAGCACCAGTGGGCCGCCGCTCGGCTTTTACGGTGCCACGCGCGAGTGGTACCAGCTCGTCAATTTCAACGTCAGCAGGCTGAAGCTGAATCCACTGGATTTTGATATATCTCCCAAGAGGACTTTCAACGTTGTTATCGGCGACACAGCGGTGCGCGTGGTGTCGGGTCATTCGACGCTGTTCGCGCCGGGACTCTGCGTGCAGGAATCGACGGTTCCGTGTCAATTTTCGTTTTCCTATCCGGAGCGAAGAACACGGCTGATCGACGAAAGTTCGGAACCCGACACAGATTGGCTGATGGACGAATCGGGGCGTATCGCTGCGAAATTCGTCTACCACGACGACAAGAAACAGTGGGAAATCAAAACTCACAAGGACAATCGATGGACCCTGGCGGCCTCCGGTACCGCCGCAATCGACACACCCAGTATGCTTGGATTCAGCGCCGACGGCGCTGCGCTGATCGTACGATTCACCGAAAATGGCGATGGCGTATGGAAGCCGCTCAACCTCAAAGACAACACCTGGGGTGCGCCGCTGGAGAAGGGTGCGGCATTCTCGCGCGTCATCGAGGAGCGTAAGTCAGGACGGATTATCGGCGGCATCCGCGGCGTCCGGAGCAATCATCAGTACGTGTTCTTCGACAACGAGCTTCAGGCCCATTGGGATGCCATTTTGCGTGCATTCCCGGACGAGCGCATCGAGCTCGAGTCCAATTCGGATGACTACTCGAGAGTTGTGCTCAAGGTATTTGGCGCAAGAGACGGCTATGTTTACGCGCTGTACGACTGGTATGCGCATCGCGCGACGATTCTAGGACGGGCTTACGAAGAGGTGACTGCCCCGGCCGAGATGAGGGCGATCAGTTATCCCGCGGCTGACGGATTGCTGATCCCGGGCTTTTTGACTTTGCCGCGCGGAGCGGCGGAAAAGGATTTGCCGCTGATTGTCTTGCCGCATGGCGGCCCGGCGGCCGCTGATACTCAAGGTTTCGACTGGTGGGCGCAGGCCTTCGCAGCGCAAGGGTACGCCGTATTTCAGCCCAATTTTCGCGGTTCAATCGTGGATTCAAGTTTCCTTGAAGCGGGCTTCGGCGAATGGGGCCGTAAGATGCAAACCGATCTTTCCGACGGGGTGCGTTATCTCGCCCACGAGGGGTTGATCGACCCGAAGCGCGTATGCATCGTTGGGGCAAGCTATGGCGGCTACGCGGCGCTCGCCGGCGTCACCGTACAGTCCGGCGTCTATCGTTGCGCGGTCTCGGTGGCGGGCATATCGGACCTGCGGCGCTTTCGAAAGTGGAGCGTTCAGAACGAGCTGCACATAAGTCAGCGGTACTGGGACCGGTTCATCGGGATATCCGACAAGGACGATCCATCGATTGCCGGCATCTCGCCCATCGAACATGTCAGTTCGGTGAACGTGCCGGTATTGTTGATCCACGGGCGCGATGACACGGTTGTCCCCTTTGAGCAAAGCGACGTGATGTTGAGCGCGTTGAAACGCGCCGGAAAATCCGTCGAGATGGTGACCATGAAGCACGAGGACCACTGGCTGTCGCGCAGCGAAACCCGGCTGCAGATGCTGCAGGCGTCGGTCGCCTTTCTCAAGGCGAACAATCCGCCGAACTAGCGGGTTGTGTTAGTTCGGTTTGTTGGGAGGGGCGGGTTGGGCCGGCTTTGGGGCCGTGTCCGCATCATCGGCGCCCGGATCCACCAGGACTTCCTCGGTGACTTTGCCATCGGACACGAGGTAAGCGCGGCGCTGCAAATAAGCATCGCGGATGAAGGCGTAAGGGTCGAAGACCTTTTGCAACGTTTCATCCAGCGACAGCAAGCCCGCGCGCGTGTCCAATGCACCGACGCCGTAAAGCCCATACGAGACCCAGTTGTTGTTGATGTAATGCGTGGGACCGGTGAATATATCCACAACTCTTCCCGAGCCATCCCGCACATCTGACGGCCCCAAGACGGGAATTTCTACAAACGGTCCAGGCGGCACGCCCCAATGACCCAAGGTTTGGCCGAAATCTTCATCGTTCTTGTCCAAGCCCATCTGCGTTGCGGGGTCCAACAGTCCGCCGACCCCTACGGTCGTATTGACCAGGAAGCGGGCAAGATCATTGGCCGCCGCGCCAAATTTGCCCTGCAAAGCATCGTTGACCATGACGGTCGTGGTGCGCAGATTCGCGAAAAAATTGGTGACGCCGGTGCGCGCAGGCGCGGGGACCGCCCGCACATAGGTGCGCGCGATGGGCTTGACGACGGCGCGATCGACTTTGTCGTTGACCCTGTATACGCCGCGATTCCACGACTCCCAGGGGTCTTGCGGAGGCGGGCTATGGTTGGCGGGGAGCGTGACGCAGCCGGTCAGGGCCGCCGCCAATACCATCCCGAGCACCGTGTGAGCGTGCTTTATTCTCCGCATACTGAATCTCTCCCGACCCTGATGGACATAGGCTAACGATACCATGTCGGGGAGATCCAGCGGGATGGTCAGAGCGGGTCAGTATCGGCCGTTGCCGGCGTTGCGATTGTCGCCGGCGACCGTGTCCTTGTTCCTGTCCTTCTTGGGCATGGCGGCTCGAATCTCTTCGAGACGAGCGCTATAGCGGGCTCTCTGCACTGCATCCAATCCCGGCAGGCTCAGTGCCATTTGCAATTGATTGGACGCCATATTGAGGTTGCCCGTCATCAGATAAAACTCTGCCATGTAGCTGTATGAGTCCGCGAAGTCGCCGGCGGTGTTGGCCGCTTTCGCGATCAGCCGGGTCTGATCCGGCGTGGGTTCAACGCTATTGAATAAATCCAGCAACACCAGGTGCGCGCGCTTGTTGTCGCCGGAGCGCATCAGCGTTTCCGCCAGCCGGATGGTGATGGGCACGTTGCGCGGGAACAAAATCATCGCCCGATCGAGTACCGCCTCCGATTCTTTCAGCTGATTATTGACCAGGTACGCTTGGCCGAGAGCGCCGTAAAATTGCGTTACCTTCGGATATTCGCGCACCAATTCCTGCAGATCTGGAATGGCCGCCGCGGGATTTCGCGTGGCAATCTCCGCAACGTCCTTGCCGTAGCGCTCTTCAATGGTCTTGCCGCCGCCATTCTTGAGCAGGTTGACGTAGTACTGGCGGGCAACTTGCGGATCGGCGGCGACCGACCGCAACCGTTCCTTGACCAGCCGATAACTCAATGAATCTTCGTGGCGGATTCGACCGATCTGGTCGGCGCGGTCGCGCGCTTCGGCCACGCGATCCGAAAAAATCGGGTGATCAATCAAGAACTGCACCGCGTTGACGCGGCTCGGCTCCGGGCCTGAGTGGCCCATCCAATCGAAAAAGCTGGCCATTCCCAAAGGATCGTATCCGGCGTCGGCCATGTTGCTGATGCCGATTCGGTCGGCCTCGAACTCGCTGCTGCGGGTGTAATTTATCTGGTGCTGAATCATCGCGCTCTGGCCCGCCAAGATGGCGCCCTCGATCGCGTCGGGTGAGCCGCGGCCCGCCGTTGCGCCCAAGAGCACGGCCGCCAACATCGCGGCCGAGGCCAAGAGCCCTTCATGGCCCTGGTCTATGATCTGGCGCACGATGTGCCGCTGAGTGACGTGCGCGGTCTCATGCGCCAGAACGCCCGCCAGCTCGTTCTCGTTGCGCGTGGCCAGGATCAACCCGCTTTGAATGGCCACGAAGCCGCCGGGTACCGCAAAGGCGTTGACCACCGGATCGCGCAGGACGAAGTAATAGAACTGGTGTTGACCCTCTTCAGAGTGGCTCGAGAGGCTATGGCCGATCTCCTGAGCGTACTGGCTGACCTCGGGGTCGGTGAGGATCAGGCCGGTGTTGCGAATCTCGTTAACGTAGGCCAGACCCGCGTGATACTCATCCTCGATCGAGATCGCGGCATTTGCCGGGCTGCCCAGGTCGGGAAGATCCTGATTGGGTCCTTTGACACCGTCCGCGTAACCCACACCAACACTGGCCGTAACCGCGGCGGCGGTCAGGAATGCGGATATGGATTTAAGAACTGACATGTAGGCCTCTAGCGTTGGAGCCTGCCCAAGCTCCAAAGTTCGCTCAAAACAGAAGCGAAATCAAAGTACTTCGGACGCATAGTCCGCCAAGCGCGAACGCTCGCCGCGAACCAGCGTGATATGCCCCGAAAACGCCCATCCGTGGAATCGGTTTACGACATAAGTGAGGCCGGTCGTGGTCTCCGTCAAGTACGGGGTATCGATCTGGGCGATGTTGCCCAAGCACACCATTTTGGTGCCCGGCCCGGCACGGGTGACCAGCGCCTTCATTTGCTTGGGCGTGAGATTCTGGGCCTCATCGATAATGATGAAGCGGTTTAAGAATGTTCGGCCCCGCATGAAATTCAAGGAGCGGATCTTGATGCGGTGCCGTAGCAGATCGTTGGTCGCGCCGCGTCCCCACGTGCCCCCGGCCTGGCTCTGTGTCAGCACTTCCAAATTGTCCATCAGCGCGCCCATCCAGGGCTCCATTTTTTCCTCTTCGGTACCCGGCAAAAAGCCGATGTCTTCACCCAAGGGGATGGTCACGCGGGTCATGATGATCTCGCCGAAACGATTGTGATCCAGCGTCTGCGCAAGGCCCGCCGCCAGGGTCAGCAACGTTTTGCCGGTGCCGGCGGGACCCAGGACCGTCACGAAGTCGATTTCCGGATCCATCAACAAATTCAGTGCGAGATTCTGTTCGCGGTTGCGCGCCGTCACGCCCCATACATTATTGCGCTCGGTACGGTAGTCGGTGGTCAGTTCCAATATCGCGGATTCGCCCTCGAGCTTTCGCACGATGGCTTCCACGCCGTTCGCATCCGGGTCGTAGACGAACTGATTGGTTTTCCATTCGCGCACCAGAGGCCCGCGCACCCGGTAATAAGTGCGGCTCTGTTGCTGCCACGACTCCATGCCCTTGCCGTGTTTTTCCCAAAAATTCTGCGGCAGTTGCTGCACGCCGCTGACCAGCAAATCCGCATCCTCGATGGTTTTGTCGCTCGAATAGTCCTCCGCATGCACGCCGAGGATCGCCGCTTTGATCCGCAAGTTGATGTCTTTCGAGACCAGCGTGACGCGCGCGTTGCGAAATTTCTGCTGCAGCGCCAGCGTGTTGGCCAAGATCGCGTTGTCGGCGCCTTGGCCCGGCAGGCTGTCCGGCAGTACCGATTCGAGCAACTGAGTCTGGAAGAACAGCCTGCCGCCGGGCGGCCGCTTGCCGTGGTTGATGGGCACGGCGGTGGGCAAGGCGAGGCCGCGATCGATTTGCTTCTTGGTCGCGCCGTGCATCAACTCGTCCAGGAAACGGCTGACCTGGCGCACGTTGCGCGCCGGTTCGGAGAGGCCCTTCTTGCCGGCGTCCAGTTCCTCGAGCACCGTCATCGGGATATAGATGTCGTGCTCTTCGAAGCGAAAGATTGCCGTGGGATCGTGCATCAGCACATTCGTATCGAGCACGAATATCCGGCGCTCGGCCTTGCCTTGACGGCTTTTCAATACCGCGGCCCCCAGGGGCCGCACGTTGCCGGTCACAGTGCCTTCACCGCCGCCAGCACAGCCTCGGCATGATCCTTCACCTTCACTTTGCGCCACTCGTGCCGCAGCACGCCCTTGGCGTCGATGAGAAACGTGCTGCGCTCGACCCCCATGTATTTCCTGCCGTACATGCTCTTTTCCTTCCAGACGTCGTACAACTTGCATACCTTCTGGTCGGGGTCGCTCAAAAGGTCGAAGGGGAACGCCATCTTTTTCTTGAATTTCTCGTGTGATTCGGCGCTGTCGGGAGAGATGCCCAGCACCATCGCCTTGGCCTTCTTGAATTGCGCGTTGAGGGCGGCGAAGTCCAAGCCTTCCTGGGTGCACCCCGATGTGTTATCGCGCGGATAGAAATAAATCACCACCGACGTTCCTTTCCCGTCATCGAGCGACCACGTTCCGTTTGTGCCTTCGAGGGTGAAAGGCGGCGCCTTTTTGCCGATTTCGATCTTGCTCATGGGCGGCTAACTCTTCACAGGTTCGAAAATGGCGTCCAGGTTCAGGTGATCGCAGAAATCCATGAACTCTTCGCGCAATACGCCGATATGCAGACGGCTCGGGACATTCACGATCATTTGAACGGAGAACATCGGAGCGCCGGTGTGCGCAGCGGCGTAGGAACGCGTCGACAGTTCGGCAATGTCGACGCCGCGCTGCGCGAAAAATCCCGACAGTCCCGCGACGATGCCCGTCTGGTCGAGGCAAACCACGTCGATGGAATAGGGAAGCATGTCATTGCGCGCCGACCGCTCCTCGGTGCGGCGCAGCTGGATGTTCATACCCGTGGCATCGCCAAGCTTCTTGAATTCGCCTTCGAGTTTGGCGAGGGTATGCCAGTTGCCGTTGACCAGAAGCAGCATGGCAAACTCATTGCCGAGCGAGGTCATGCGGCTTTCGCTGATGCTGCCCCCACAATCTGCGATGGCCTTGGAGAGCTCATGGACCATGCCGACGCGGTCCCCGCCGACCGCGGAAATGACGATATGTTGTTTCATCGGCGCAAATTCTACCGGATGGGCGCTTGCCAGGGTGCATCTCCGGCACTTAAGGTAGCGATATTTCCCGTGGAGTCCTTCGATGTTTTCCGGAAGCATGGTTGCAATCGTCACCCCAATGACCGTCGAAGGGGCTTTGGACTGGTCCGCGTGGGATAGGTTGCTGGATTTTCACATGCAAGAGGGCAGCGACGGAATTGTGGTTGCCGGCACCACCGGCGAATCGCCGGTGCTTTCCGCAGCCGAAATCGAGGAACTGACGCGCCGGGCCGTGACTCGCTGTCGCGATAAGGTAAAAGTCATCGTCGGCGCGGGTTTCCACGCAACAGACGCGACAGTGGCGCGAACGCGCAGTTTGTCGCGGCTCGGCGTCGATGGCGTGATGCTGGTGACGCCGTACTACAACAAGCCTCCGCAGGAAGGTCTTTACAGACACTTTATGGCCGCAGCGGATGCGTCCGCGGTCCCGGTTATTCTGTATAATGTCCCGAGCCGAACGGCGGTGGATCTCTTGCCGAGCACCATCGCGCGTCTAGCCCGGCATCCTCGTATTGTGGCGATCAAGGAGGCGACGGCATCGTTGAGCCGGGGGCGCGAGATTTTGAGTACTTGTCCGCCGGAGTTCGTGCTGCTGTCTGGGGACGATGCCACTGCCGTTGATTTAATGAGCGTCGGCGCGCGCGGCGTTATTTCTGTCTCGGCGAATGTCGCGCCGCGCAGGATGCACGAGGCGTGTGCTGCGGCGATGGCGGGCGATTTGACCGGAGCGCGGGCGATCGACGCGAATTTGCAGCCTTTACATAAGGATTTGTTTGTCGAAGCGAATCCGATACCCGTCAAATGGGCGGTGGCGAGAATGGGGCTGATGGGGAACGCAATCCGCCTTCCATTGGTCGAACTCGCGACGGCGCATCACGAGACCGTGCTGCGCGCGATGCGGGCTGCCGGAGTTACCCTTGAGGACCAAGCTGCATGAGTCTTGAGCGAATTTTGACGTTGATTGCCGCGAGCGCGCTGATGAGCGGCTGCCATCTGTTCAGCAAGCTGAACCCTGACTGCCACAGCAAGCAGGAGTATCAGCACGCCTTGTCGGCCCAGCCGCTGAAAGTGCCTCCCGGATTGGATTCGCCGAATACAGCGGGTGCGTTGGTCATTCCCCCGGTCACCGACGCTCCGCCGCCGCCCGGGCCCAAGGACACGTGTTACGACGTTCCGCCGCGCTACAAGCCGGCTCCCGCCAACAAGGCGGCCAGCGGCTAGATTTGATCACTTAGGGCCGCTCCGGTACCCTTGCGCCGCGAGGAGAGGTGGCCGAGCGGTCGAAGG
>Ga0210392_10000695_pt1 | contig 19613 bp, 15 predicted proteins | sample IncBWC30OmetaG_FD_161057 | JGI IMG/M metagenome (GOLD analysis project Ga0210392, IMG submission 161057) | Forest soil microbial communities from Barre Woods Harvard Forest LTER site, Petersham, Massachusetts, United States - Inc-BW-C-30-O ...
TTGACCTCTGGGCTTGACCGGTACACATCGCTGGCTGCCAGCGCGGACGGTCGCCGTCTGGCGGTCACGCTCGCAAGTCCGAAGAAAACACTTTGGCGCTTGCGCATCCCTGCTTCACCCGCTGAGGTCTCGGGGCCCACTCGAATTTCGCTGACGACCGGCACTGGGTTCTCCCCACGACTGGGTCCAAATTATCTTCTGTATGTTTCTTCGAGCAGTACCAGCGAGAGTGTCTGGAAACTTGCGAACGGAGTTGGAACGGAGTTGTGGAGTGGTCAAGGAGCGAGAATTTTTGGCCGTCCGGCAATCTCCCCCGACGGCCGGTATATCGCGTTCTCGGTCCGCCAGCATGGGCAGACGCTCTTGTACGTGATGTTGGCCGATGGCACCAACGCACGGGTTGTGACCGATTCGCTCGATCTGCAGGGTGCTCCCGCATGGGCACCCGATGGTCGGTCGATCACCTCGGCGGCGGACGATCACGGTGTCCCTCACCTGTTCCGAGTACCAGTCGACGGTCGCTCCCCAACGCTTTTTGTCCAGCAGTACTCGGCCGATCCCACGTGGGCGCCCGATGGGCGCTTCGTTGTCTACTCGGGAGCCGATATTGGCACTACCTTCTCGATAAAAGCCGCCACGCCCGAGGCCGCAACGCAGCCCCTGCCGGCGCTGACCCTGACTCGAGGGGCTCGACACCTGGCCTTCTTGCAGGGAGGACGGGCACTCGTGTTCCTGCGAGGAGAGATTCAGCATAAGAACCTCTGGCTCATCGACCTGGACTCGGGCTACGAACGGCAGTTGACCAACCTCACTTCCGACTTCGACATCCGCGACTTTGACATTTCCCCCGATGGTCGTGAAGTTGTCCTCGAGCGAGAGCAGGAACGCTCGGATGTGGTGCTCCTGGATCTGCCCAGGCGATAATCCGGCTTCGTGGCAACTACAATTGCAATCCTCGCTCTGAGGCTTAAGTTCCTCTCCGCGCCGTAGAACACTCCAAAACGCGAAGCCCGCCAGTTTTACGAGCACTACCGTTAGCGCAGAGCCTTTAGCGTATCCAGCTGAGCCGCTTTCGCGCCGGCACGTAACCGGCGAGCGACATCCGCGGCGACGAGGCGGTCCAGTCGCCAGCCGGGCCGGTTAGCGGACCGGGGTTGGGCATTTATGTGCGGTGTCTCCTCGCCAGGATTCACGGTCCACAAGCGGGCGTTATGGCGCTTCTTGGCGTGGCTATTCGGTCTTCAGGAGGCGCAGAAATTCCGCGGCGGCGTGGGGTAAACGCGCGCCGCGTCGCGAGATCATATAAAGATGGCGGGGAATACTCAGTTGTTTGATTTTCAGTTCTTTCAGCCAGCCATGTTCCACTTCCCACGTGACGCACATGCGCGGCACGATGGCCACGCCCATGCCCATCTGCACGAACCGCTTGATGCTCTCGATGGTCGGCATTTCCATGGGCATGTTCAGTAGGGTGCGGTGTCGCGCGAACAACTCAATCACTTTGCGGCGGAATGGGGATTCTACGATGTGCGCAATAAACGCTTCCTTGCCAAGCTCCTCGATCTCCACTTCGCGTCGCTTCGCCAGGGGATGCTTCGGCGGTACCACTAAGGTCAATTCGTCCTTCAGAATCTCTGTGGCCTGCAACTGGGCGTCGCGCGGCACAAACGAGACGGCGCCCAAATCCAGCCGATAGTTCACCACCTCATGCGGAATATCCCGTGAAAACATGCGGTGCACCCGCACTTGCACCCCCGGATGCTCTTCCCGGTACTTGGAGAGCGCCGGCAGAAGCGCATGAATCGAGCTTTCATTCACCCCGAGGGAAAGCTCGCCGCGCTTCAGCCCCTCCAACTCCATCAAGCCCTTTTTGACCTCATCGCGAAGATTCAGCAGTCGTTCGGCGTACTCTTTCAGCAGCGTGCCCGCATCGGTCATGCGCACCGGCCGAGCGCCGCGCACGAACAGGGGCTGGCCCAGCGAGTCCTCGAGTTTTCGGATAGCCAAGCTGACGGCGGGTTGTGTCCGGTACAGTCGTTCCGCGGCGCGCGAAAAACTGCCCTCTCTGGCAACGGTAAGAAATACCTGCAGCTCGGCTAGATCCATAGCGATATTCCCTCGATTCCAACCCCACAGCACCCCACACCAGGCCCGACCCGCTTCCTAGTATAAGATGGAATTATCAAATGCAGAACAAAGATAAATTGGACTAGAGGCCTCCCGGCATGCGCTACTTGTAAGTGAACCATTGGGGGTCTCATGAGCCACGTTCAAATCTTCGACACCACCCTGCGGGATGGCGAACAGTCACCCGGCTTCTCCATGAATACGGCAGAGAAGATTCGCATGGCTCATCAGCTGGCTGCCTTGGGTGTGGATGTGATTGAGGCGGGGTTCCCCATTGCTTCAAAGGGCGACCTGGAAGCGGTGATGGCGGTTGCGAATGAAGTGAAGGAAGTGCCCATCGCGGCCCTGGCTCGCGCACGCAAAGACGACATTATGGCAGCCGTCGAGGCGCTAAAGCCCGCGAAATATCCGCGCATGCACGTCTTTTTGGCTACCTCTGACCTGCACCTGCAAGCCAAGCTGCACATGACCCGCCAGCAGGCCCTCGAAGCCATCGGCTCGATGATCAAGTTGGCCAGGAATTTTGTTGCCGAAGTGGAGTTCTCCGCCGAAGATGCCGGGCGCACCGAACTGGAATTCCTTTGCGAAGCATGCCAGACCGCCATCGACAATGGCGCTACCGTCCTGAATTTGCCCGACACTGTTGGCTACGCAGTGCCCGAAGAATACGGCGCCATGTTCCGCAGAGTGCGCGAACATCTCGGCGACCCCGGCCACGTAATCCTTAGCGCGCATTGTCACGATGACCTCGGCCTTGCAGTCGCGAATTCACTCGCCGCCGTGCGTGCGGGCGTGCGCCAGATTGAGTGCACCGTGAACGGGATCGGCGAACGCGCAGGTAACGCCGCGCTGGAAGAAGTGGCGGTGGCTCTGGCGGTGCGCAAGGAAAGCTTCGGCATCGCCACCAACTTGAAGCTCAACGAACTCTATAAATCCAGCCGCCTGCTGACGGAAATCACCGGCGCGCATGTAGCTCCTAACAAAGCAGTCGTCGGCGCCAATGCCTTTGCGCACGAGGCCGGCATTCACCAGGATGGCATCATCAAGAATCCCCTCACTTACGAAATCATCTCTCCTGAAGCGGTGGGCGTACCTTCCCGCTCCCTGGTTTTGGGCAAACACTCCGGCCGCCATGCCTTGCGGCAGACCCTGGAAGACCTTGGCTATTCGCCCAGCGACGCGGAACTGGCGGAATGCTACCGCCGGGTGACCACTTTTGCCGATCAGACCAAACAAGTTCGCGCGCGCGATATAATGGCCATTGCTCACCAGGTGATCCACCGGAAGAACGTTCCTGTCGCTACGGGAGCTTCCTCCCTCGCCTGACTTGCGCGGCCACTCCACTACGGGGACCCAAAATGAAGTTGAAAAAGACGATTGTGCTCCTGTCGGGAGATGGCATTGGCCCGGAAGTGACGCGCGCCGCGGCAAGTGTGTTGCAAGAATGCGCGCGGGAGTTTCACCACCAGTTCACCATGGTCGAAATGCCCATTGGGGGCGCCGCGATCGATAAGACCGGAAGCCCTCTGCCCAACGAAACCCTCGATGCTTGCCGCAAAGCCGACGCCATTTTCCTTGGTGCGGTCGGTGGTCCCAAGTGGGATTCGCTTCCTGTCGGCAAGCGCCCAGAGACCGGCTTGCTCGGTTTGCGCAAGGGGCTCGGTCTGTATGTGAATTTGCGCCCAGTAAAGCTGATTGAGCCGTTGCGCAGCATTTCGCCGCTTCGCCCGGAGCGCCTGGGTGAGCTCGATATCGAAATCGTGCGTGAACTTGCCGGCGGCATGTATTTTGGCGAGCGCGGCAATACGAAAGACGGCGGAGTGGAACGCGCCTTCGACACCGAGTCCTATTCGACACCGGAAATCGAGCGCATCGCTACGTTTGCATTTACCCGCGCTGAAGCGCGTTCCCGCAAGGTTTGTTCCGTGGACAAGGCCAACGTACTGGCCAGTTCGCAACTCTGGCGCCGCACCGTTTCCGCCGTGGGCGCGGTTTATCCCAACGTGCGGCTCGATCACATGTATGTGGACAACGCGGCAATGCAGCTCACCCTCCGGCCGACGCAGTTCGACGTGATTCTGAGCACCAATATGTTTGGCGACATCCTCAGCGACGCTGCAGCGGCCCTGGTTGGCTCCATCGGCCTGATTCCGTCGGCTAGTTTCGGTTCCAGCGCGCCGCTGTTTGAGCCGATCCACGGCTCCGCGCCGACGCTCGCCGGGAAAGACGCGGCAAATCCCATCGGCTCTATCCTCAGTGCCACGATGATGCTTCGCGACGCGTTTGGACTGAGCCTGGAAGCTGACTGGGTGGAACAGTCCGTCGCGCGGGTGCTCGGTGCCGGATATCGCACGACGGATCTCGATGAGCCGGGCGGCAAGACCGTGAGCACCTCGATGTTCCTGGAAATCCTCAATCAGGAGATGCAGCGAACCTTCGAGCACGCTGAAAAGTACGGCTGGGGCGTCTGACTCCGTCCTGCCTATACGCTTGTCCCTTGGTGACTGACGGGGCGCTGATCGGCCGGTTGCACCGTAAGCTGACTGGGCAACGAATCCGCTGGCAAGCTGGTTGCTAGATGCTTGTAGGAATGTTAATTTTAGTTACCGAAGTATTCCGGGCACGCGCCAGGAGAGTTGCTTCAGATGGGAACGCGGCCAGTCAAAACCCGCTCCATCGCGAACCCAGGACCTGACTTGCTCATACCAAGCGGGAAGAGGAACTCCGGGTAGTCCCTTTTCCATACGATCGAGTTTTCTGACACCAAGATGCCAGATCATTCTTCTAAACTGACCAGCAGCGAAGCCGGGCGTGTGCGTCAGGTAACTTACTGGCGCGTGGAAGGTTCGCTATTGGAGATCAGCGCGCTGCGAAGCCTGGGCTTTTTCAACTGGAACAGCCAGAGCTTCCTGGAGCGTTGGGTGCGCCGGGCAGCGATGCTCGCCAATGGACTGCTTCGACCTCCTTCCTACCTGGCCAGCCGCACGTTTGCTACGCGCCTTATGCACACGGTGCTGCGCGGCATTACCCGCGACCGCCTGGATCTACTCGGTGAGGAATACTTTCAATATGAACTGAAGCCTCGCATGCGACGCGACGCCGTTGAAAAGTTGGTTGACGCCGTCCGCAGTGGCGAGCGCGTGGTTCTGGTCGGCCAGCTCCTCGATCATATTCTTCGGCCCATGGCCGAATACTTTGCCACCGAAGGGCTCATCGCCAATCGCATGGAATTTCGCGATGGCGTGGCGACGGGGCGGCTGCTCGATCCCATCGTGCGGCCGCGCGGACCGTTTGCCTGGCTGGCAAGTGGCACCGTGGACGGTCACGTTTCGCGCGAAAAGCTGCTCGCTCAATTGGGTTGGGAACGCAATCCGGAGTCTTTGGACACCGCGGCGCAGTCCGTCACGCGGCCAAAGATGACTGCGGGGCGGCCGGTGGAATTGCTCGCCAGCACGCCTCGCGTCGAGCGATTGAACGTGTGCGAATCGCTGTCCGGGAAGCACCTGCTTTTGATTGGCGTGACCGGCTTCATCGGGAAAGTTTGGCTGGTAGACCTGCTGGAGAAAATCCCGAATATCCGCAAGGTCACGTTGCTGATCCGGCGCAACCGCACAACTTCGGCGCAGCGCCGCTTTGAAAAAATTGTTGAGGAGTCTCCGACGTTCGATACCCTGCATGACCTGCACGGCACTAAACTGGCGGACGTCCTGAACGAAAAAGTGGAAGTCGTCGAGGGAGACGTCAGCCAGCCGGGATTGGGTCTCTCGCCGGAAGCGCAAACGCGCCTGCAGCGCTCCTTGGACGTAATTGCCAACAGCGCAGGCTTGACCGATTTCAATCCCGACCTGCGCGAGGCGCTTTCCTCGAATGTTGACTCAGCCATCAACCTGCTCGAGTTCTTGCGCAAGTGCGACCACGCCGGACTGATGCATCTTTCCACCTGCTACGTTGTGGGCATGCGCGATGGCCGCGTCACCGAAGACTTGCGTCGCAATTACAATCCTGCGAACCATCCCGATTTCGACGCTGAAAGAGAAATCGCTTCGCTGCGCGATATGGTGCAGCGCGTCGAGGAGCGCTCCGAAAGCCCTGAATTGGCGAAAGCCTTGCGCCGCCAGGCGTTGGGCCGCGCTGGCGACCCTTCGAAGGTTTCCACCGAAGAACTCGAAGGCGTGTTGCGTCGGAATCGTGCTCGCTGGGTGCGCAATCGCCTAGTGCGCGCGGGCATGAAGCGTGCCGGGCATCTGGGCTGGCCCAATACCTACACCTTCACAAAAAGCCTCGGCGAATCCATGCTCGCGCAACACGGAGGCGATCTTGCCATTGCCATCGTGCGCCCTTCCATTGTTGAAAGTTCCGAGCGCACGCCCTTCACCGGCTGGAACGAAGGCATCAACACCTCCGGCCCGCTCTCCTATTTGCTGGGCACGAATTTCCGTCAGCTTCCGTCAAACGAGCGGAAATGTCTGGACGTGATTCCGGTGGACATGGTCACCCGCGGCATGACGCTGATCGCCGCCGCTCTGGTACAACGCAAGAACGCGCGGCTCTACCAGTTGGCCACTTCCGCCATCAATCCTGTGAACATGGGACGCTCGATCGAATTGACGGGCCTCGCTCATCGCAAGCACTACAAAATGCAGCAAGGCCTGGATCACTGGTTGAAGGTGAAGCTGGAAACCATTCCAGTCTCCAAGCTGCGCTACGAGCGCATGTCCATTCCCATGCAGAAGGCCCTCGTTTCGCGACTCAACAAAGTGGCCACCACCATGCACATTGGCAAGACTCCTCTGGCAAAGGTGGAACGCGACTTGGGACGCGCCGAGAAGCTTATCGAACTTTACGAACCGTTCATCCTTCACAACGAGCATGTCTTTGAGTGCGAGAATGCGCGTCTGCTCTCCGCCGCGCTCTCCCCCGAAGAAAGAGCCGTGTTCGATTTTTCTCCAGAAACCATTGACTGGTGGGATTACTGGATTAACATCCACATACCGGCCCTGCGGCGCTGGTGCTATCCCCTGATGGAAGGGCGCCCGCTGGAGGCCAGAGAACCCCGGGTGCTCAATTGGTCGGTGCCTTCTGCGGGAGCTTCTGCGGTTTCGCGGTAGGCACGGCGCAATCCACTTATGGCTATTTTCCTTACCGGCTCAACAGGCTATCTCGGCAGCTACCTGGTTGCGGGGCTCTTTACCGATCACAGCGATCAACTCAATTTATTGGTGCGCGCGAAAAACGAGCGGGAAGCCCGCGAGCGGCTGTGGCAATCGCTTCAGCTTCATTTCGAGTTTCCGGAATTCCTCGAGTATCTGAATTCCCGCGTGCGCATATTTCGCGGCGACCTGACCAGTGAACGTCTCGGCCTGAGCGATGAAGACTACCGCGCGCTGGTGGACACCAGCGATTCAATTCTGCATTGCGCTGCTTCGCTGAATCGCAAATCCGAGAAGCAGTGCCTGAACGTGAATCTTCGCGGCTCGCTGGAGGTGATTCAGCTTGCTCGCCGCGCCCAGAATCAGCACGGGTTGCGCCGCTACTCGCATGTGTCCACAGTTGCGGTCGCGGGGAAGCGCGAAAACGAAGTGGTGCAGGAAGACGCCTCGATCGACTGGCAGCGTTCCGACTACGATCCCTACGCGCGCACGAAGAAATTCTCCGAGCACATGGTGCATCAACTGCTCCCCGATGTGCCGCACACAATATTTCGCCCGGCAATCGTTATGGGAGACAGCCGCCGCCCGGAAACCACGCAGTTTGATATGGTGCAGGCCTTCGATATGCTCGCGCGGATGCCCATACTCCCGCTGCGCGCCGACGACCGCATCGACGTTGTACCTGCAAACTACGTGGGCGCCGCGATCGTGAAGATTCATCAGATGGAAAACCCTCACTACGGTATCTACCATCTTTCCTCGGGCACCGGTTCGCAAACCTACCGGGAACTGACCGATTCGCTGGCGACCCAGGGTGGTTGGGGGAAGCCGGGCTATTGGCCTTGGCTTGGCCGTCCATTTTCGGGCACGGTAAACTGGTTGGCTTTCAGGGGCGGCGCCATCGCTTACGGAGCATCGCTGCTGAAAGTGTTCTGGCCGTACCTGCATTGGAATACCGTGTTTGATAATTCCCGCGTGGTCCAGGAAATGGGCGAGGCCCCGGCGAAGTTCTCAACCTACGCCTATCCGCTGCTGCAATTCGGCCGCAAGAGCCAGTTCAAATATCCTGCGAAGCCGTGGCCTGCGGATACCGCCGGCGTTGCGGTGGAAAGTACGAGTGCAGGGAGCGCGGTGGCATGACGGATTTTCTACTCGTCGCGTGGATGAGCGCGCTGATTGAGCTGCGGCGCCTTGGCTGGATGTTTGGACTGGGTAAGCGCTGGACCCCGGGCGAAAAGCTGAAGCTGCTCTTCGCCGGATACAACGGCACGCGCAATACCGGCAGCGACGTGCGCGTGCAGGAAATGCTGCGGCAAATCCGCCACGTGCTGGGCGCGGAAAATGTCGACTTCAACGTGATGACGCAGAATTTTGACCGCACCAAGGGCTACTTCGAAGGCACACGCCAAGTTCATCTTCCCGACGTGTATCCACCGTTCCTGTTCCGCGAAGTCCACGGCAATCACGGCGTGATTTCCTGCGAAGGCTCAATGTTCAAAAGCAAATTTGCCAATGCCCTGACCACCATGATGATCGGTTCGCTCGGCCTGGCTTCCGCGGAAAACAAACTGTCAGTCGCCTATGGCGGCGACGCCGGGCATATGGACGACCTGATCGAATGGATGTGCGCGCGCTACACCAAGGAATCCCTGGTGATCACGCGCAGCATGGAATCGCAACGTCTGCTCAGCGGCATGGGGGTTCACAACGAACTGGGTGCCGACACTGCGTGGACCTTTGACCCGCATCCGCAGCAATACGCCCGGCAGGTCCTCCGCCAGGCAGGTTGGGACGAGCAGACTCCCATCCTCGTGTTGTGTCCTATTCACCCCTTTGTCTGGCCGGTGCGCGCGTCCATTGGAAAATACCTCGCTCGATCGACGACCGGCGCTTACCAGGACAGCCAGTATCGCACGGTATATTTCTTCGAATCCGGCGCGAATGTTGACCGGAAGTTTCAGCATTACATCAACGGCTACAAAAACGCTGTGAAGACCTTTGTACAGAAGCATCGCGTGTTCCCGATCCTGGTGGCTATGGAACGCCTCGACGCCGTGGCCTGCCGCGAGATCACCAAGGAAATGCGGGGCATTCCGATCTTTACTTCCGACGATTACGACATGTTCCAACTCGTCTCGATTCTGCGCGCTTGCACCTACATGGTATCGTCGCGTTATCACGGCATTGTCACTTGCATGCCCGCGGGCGTGGTTTCCGCGGGGGTTACCATGGACGAACGCATCCGCAACTTGATGCGCGAGCGCGGGCATCAGCACCTTTTGCTCACCGTGGAGGATCCCGACCTCGAACCACGGCTTTTGCAAGTGATGGAATCGCTGGTCAGCGAAGCAGACGCGATTCGCGAAAGTATCGGCAAGGCCGTGGTCAACAATCTGAAAGGCATGTCGCGCATGTCCGTTTTTCTGGAGGACGAAATGCGCCAGGTGTACCCCGAATTCCCACTGCGCAAGGGGGTCTTGAGTTGGGAAGACAATCTGCCCCCGATTGGCGAGACGCTGCGCAAGTTGGTGGAGCAATACGACCAGTCGCCGGTTGTACTCTCAGCGGGGCGTTGAGAATCTATGCCGAATTTCCTGGAGAACATTTTCACGCAATTGCAACAGGCCGCGGAACGCGTGGTCTTGCGCGAAGTTCGCGGGCGGGAATTCGCCAGCGTCACCGGCCGCGAGCTGCTCGAGCAGATTTCTAGGGCGCGCGCATATCTTCGGCAATCCGGTGTGCAGCCCGGCGATCGTTGCGCCATCCTGGGGCCAAACTCGATCCAGTGGACGGCTCTCGACGTGGCACTGATGGCGGAAGGCGCGATCGTCGTGCCGCTGTACTCGCGCCAGGCTCCCGCCGAACTTGCGGTGATGATCAGGGATTGTTCTCCTCGCCTGCTCTTTGTCAGCGATGCCTCGCTCGGCGAAGCCCTGGCACAGGCCTGGCCCGAAGCCCCGCCCCGAATTTCGTTTGGCGATGCACTAGGAAGAGTCCCCGCAGGGAAGGGAATTGCCGGCGGCCCCAATCCGCGCCGCGACAACGAACTGGTCACCATCATCTACACTTCCGGCACTTCCGGCGAACCCAAGGGCGTTTGCCTGAACACCGGAAATCTCAATCACATGTTGTCCTGTACCGCGGAACGTCTGAATCAGTTGATGGGCGCCACTCGCGAGCCGGACCGCGTCTTTCATTACTTGCCGTTCAATTTTGCGGGCTCCTGGATTCTGCTTCTGAATTGTTTGTCGCGCGAGAGCATGCTGACTCTCTCGACGGATTTGAACCGCCTCGCCGACGAGATTCAGGTTGCCTCCGCGCATTACTTCATGAACGTGCCCACATTACTGGAGCGCGTCAGGCGCGGCGTCGAAGATGCTCTTTCCAAGCGCAACGAAGTGATCCAAGGCATTTTTGGGAACGCGCGTGCGGCTTGGCATCGCAAGGACAAGGGACAATCTCGCGGGTTGGATACTTTTTGGCTGCTGCTGGGGAACAGTCTGGTCTTCAGTAAAATCCGCGAGCGGTTTGGTCCTTATCTTCGTGCGTTGATTTGCGGCTCCGCGCCGCTGGCGCCGGAAACACAGCAATTTTTCCACATGCTCGGCATACCAATTCTGCAGGTTTACGGGCTCACCGAAACCACCGCTATTTGCACTATGGATGACCCTCGCGTGCCTTCCGAGCCCGGCCGGGTTGGTGTGGCCATCCCCGGCATTGCAATGACCGCCAGCGAAAACGACGAGATTGTCGTGCGCGGCCCCAATATCTTCCCGGGCTACTGGAATCGCCCGGAAGAAACGGCCAAAGTTCTAAGAGACGGCGCCTTTCACACCGGCGACCAGGGCGAAGTGAATTCCCGCGGGAACTGGCGCATCAGTGGCCGCATCAAGAATTTGATCATTCTGAATTCCGGCCACAACGTGGCGCCGGAACCGATTGAAGAAGAAATTGCCCAGCACCTGCCGGGAGCGCAGCAAATTGTGGTGGTGGGAAACGGCCGCGGATATCTTTCTCTGCTGGTGACGGGGTCCGTGGACAGCAAGATGGTGCAAGGCGCACTCGACACCGTAAATTCCGAGTTGCCGCACTACCGCCAGATCCGCAACTTCACCATTCTGACAGAGGTGCTCACGCCAGAGAGCGGTTTGCTCACGGCCATGGGCAAAATCAAGCGCGACGCCATCAATGCGAAGTTTCGCGACGAGATCGAGCAAATGTACCGGAAGCAGTCCGCCGCTGTGGGCGTAATCGGATGACGGCCCGTCGGAGCAGCAAGGAGCCGGAGAAGGAATTTCGCGGCGAAGCGCTACGCTGGGAATGGCGCGATGGCGTCGTCGAACTGACCCTTGATCGCGAACCGCTGAATGAGATCGGCACAGTCATGCTCGCCGACCTGGAAAAATTTGTCGCCGCGTTCAAAAATCTTGCTCCCGTCACCAGCGCCTGCATCATTACCAGCGCCCGGCCGGTTGGTTTTTGTGCTGGAGCTGACTTGCGCGAACTGTACCGTGGCGCCGTCGATCTACCAAAGGCCAAGCGTCTTGCGGGCGTTCGTGCCTTTCTGAAACGCATTCACGCCGTGGCCAACGCGATTGACGACGCGCCGTTCGTCACATTCGCTGCAGTGCATGGTTTGTGCTTGGGCGGAGGTCTGGAACTCGCGCTGGTTTGTGACTTGATTGTTGCCGATAAGATGGCCCGCTTCGGCTTTCCCGAACTGCGCTTGGGACTCATTCCCGGCTTTGGCGGCATTCCCCGTCTCCGGCGCGATGTTGGAAACAGTTTCATCCGTGATTTGCTCTTCACCGGGCGCACAGTGAAAGCGGAAAGCGCGCAGCAGGCGGGGCTTGTCTCACACCTAGCCGGCGAAGGCTACGCGCTGCAAGTAGCGCGTTCGATGGCGCAGCAAGTAACGAAGTTCGACGCGCAAACTCGCGCCGCGGCGAAAAAGTTCCTCAAACCCATTCCCCGCGCCGAGTTGAAAAAGGAAATCGATCTTTTCTGCAAGCTGTTCGCGAGGCCTGTAGTCATGGAAGCGTTGCGCCGCTTTGTCGAAACGGACGATCCGATGAAACATCTGCCCGTCGCGGCGACAAACAAATAGCATTAGCGAGGAGCGTTGGAGGAACACGTGAGCAAGGGCAAAGCCGTTCTGGAGCGTCGCTGCATCGATTTCATTCTTCTGTTGGTACCGCTTGTGTTCACCTCGTGTTCGCGCCCCGCAAGCGATTTCGCCACGTTTGACCCCGATGGAACTGCCCACGTCACGCGCGTCATTCCCATGCCCTCCACGGTCAGTCCCGAAGCGCAAAAATGGCTGGACTCGCTGGCTCGCCAGAAATACGCCCCGCAAACCCTTGCTGAGCGGCGTGCCGGAACGGATCAGTGGCGCGCCCAAGCCTCCGCTGAAGCGCGAAGGTTGTTTCCTGTGAACGTGGAAGAAAAAATCATGGGCGGCGTCCGCACCGACGTCATTACTCCGTTGGACACTCCGGAATCGAATCGCGCGTGCGTGCTCATCAATCTTCATGGCGGCGGATTCAATTCCGATTCCGGTTCCCTGATCGAAGGCGTCCCAATCGCCAACCTCGCGAAGATGAAAGTCGTGTCCGTGTACTATCGCTTGGCCCCGGAGAATCCCTTCCCTGCGGCGGTTGAAGACGCGGTCGCCGTCTACCAGGAATTGCTGAAAGATCACAAACCACAGAACATTGGCGTCTTTGGCACTTCCGCGGGAGGAATTCTAACCGCCGAAGTCGCCGTCAAACTGAAGCAGTCTGGCCTCCCGCTGCCCGCCGCGCTGGGCATGTTCTCCATCCTCGCGGATTTCAGTCAACCCGCGGATTCCCAGAACTTTTTTACACTAAACGGACTCCCCGGAATTCTTGAGCCGCAAGAAGCGAGCAAACCACATCCCCGCGAATATGCACCCAACACGGATCCAAAGGACCCCGTTCTGTCTCCGATCTTCGCGGATTTGCACGGCATGCCGCCAACCTTGCTGGTCACCAGCACGCGCGACTTACTGCTGAGCAACACCACGATTTTCCATCGCGCCCTGCTGCGCGCCGACGATGACGCGCAACTCGTGGTTTACGAATCCCTGCCCCACGCCTTCTGGTATCATTTCCAGCTTCCCGAAACGCGCGAAGCCCTCGAGTTGATGGCCAAGTTCTTCGACCAAAGAATCGCGCGCTAGTTTTTTTCGTTCGGGTGCAAACATCGAAGCGTTTCGCCCGTGAATCGTTCGTCGGCTGATGCCCTTCCAGACAGGAATTCAACCTAGCCGAATGGCGGATGTGGCCCTTCAGAACTTGGTGCATTCTGCCGTTGGAGGCAACCACCATGTCAGCAGAATGGCTTGCAATTTCAAACGCACTCGCGGAGACCACCGGAAAAATAGGCGCGTTCGCCGTGGCGGTGCACACAGAAGCGCGCGGTTCGTCCAGCGGAGTGATCTGGCGGCCCGGCGTAGTCGTCACGGCGGAACATGCCCTGCGGCGCGATGAAGACATCCAATTGACGCTAGCCGACGGCCACGTGGTGCCAGCAAAGTTGGTGGGACGCGATCCATCCACCGATCTTGCGGTGCTGAAGTTCGAAGGCGACTCCACCGCGGCGCCGCTCGGAAACTCGGAAGAACTGAAGCCGGGGAACGTGACGCTGGTGGTCGGGCGCACACGCGCCAGCGGACCCGTTGCGGCGCTGGGCTTTGTCAGTTTGGTGGTGAAGGAGCGGCGCATCTGGGGCGGAACGCAATTGGCGCCGTATGTACGTCTCGACGTGGCGTTGCAGCGAACGGGAGTTGCTGGCGCGGTGGTCGACGGCAACGGACGCGTTGTCGGCATCGCCTCACCGAAGCTCTCGCCTGGCGGCGCGTTGGCTCTGCCGGTAGCCACGGTGAATCGCGTGGTCGACGCGTTGCTACAAAAAGGACGCATCCCACGCGGCTACCTCGGTGTTGGTCTGCAACCGATTCGCCTCCCGGAGAATCTCATGCAGGCGCTGAATCGGCAGGCGAATCGCGCGATCATGGTGCTGGAAGTCGAACCTTCCGGCCCAGCGCACCAAGCAGGAGTCGTGATCGGCGACATTCTTGTGAGCCTCAATGACAAGCCCGTGCTGCGTCTTGAAGATGTCCAATCTCATCTGGCAGGCGAGAACATCGGCAAAGACGTGCGCGCGGGATTCCTGCGCGGCGGCGCGCCCCGCGAAGTAACCATTGTTGTTGGCGAACGCAAGAACGAGGGCGAATAACATGAGCATTCCTGGGTTAGGAGAAATCGCGGACCGCCTGCGCCGCTTGACCGTGTTGGTGCGACCGGGCGGCAGCAAAGGCAACGGGTCCGGCGTACTGTGGTCGTCCGACGGCCTGCTCATCACCAATGCTCATGTGGCTCAAGGGTCGCGCGCGGAAATCTCTCTGTGGGACGGCCGCGAATTTCGCGCTGAGGTCACAGCTCGCGACGCGCGCCGCGATCTCGCCGCGTTGCGCATTTCCGCGGGCGAATTATTCGCGGCGGAAGCCGGTGACTCTTCTCGCGTGCGGCCGGGAGAAGTCGCCATCGCCGTCGGCAATCCCCTCGGCTTCGTCGGCGCGCTCACCACCGGCGTAGTTTACGCTGTCGGGCCTATTGGCGGATTAGGCTCGCAAAGTTGGGTGCAGTCCGACGTGCGCTTGGCTCCCGGCAATTCCGGAGGCCCGCTTGCCGACGCGCGCGGCCGCATCATCGGAATCAATGCCATGGTCGCGGGCCGGCTGGCGTTGGCCATTGCCAGCAACGAAGTCACTCGCTTCTTGAAGGGTGAAAGCGGGCGAGACTCCCCACGCCTGGGCGTTTCGGTGATGCCGGTGCGGCTGCCGCGATCTAGCGGCAGAAAATTTGGCCTCGTGCTCGCCGCAGTTGAGCCGGGAACTCCCGCGGCTCGTGCGTCGCTGCTGCCCGGCGACATTTTGCTGGGAACCGAAGAAAGGCGATTCACTTCCGCGAGTGACCTCGCGGAAGCGTTGCAAGGCGAAGCGACCAGCCTGCTGCGCCTGGAATTTTTGCGTGGCGACTACGAGCGTGTTCGCCGCGTCAGCGTCCAGCTTGCTGCGCGCGGACAGAAGGCCGGGGCAATGGCGGCGTGACTCGCGTCTTCATTGTCGCGGCGCCGCTGCGGTCGAGAAGGGAACTTACCGCCCTTCTCGACGACGCACCCGATGTGGAAGTCGTGGGCACCGCCAGTAGCTTTGCAGGAGCCGAGGAAGACTGGGAAGAACTTGACGTGCTGCTGATCCGGGATTCCAGCGAGTCCACCGATGAATTGTTCGACTCGCTCGAAGACAGTGGTTTGCTGCGCCAGCCTCCGGTCTTACTGCTCCTTGAACAAGCAACGCAAAACAAAGTGAATCGCGCCATCCAGCTCGGCATTCGCGGAGTCTTGCCCGCGGATGTTGCGGCCGTGCAACTGATCAGCGCGGTCGTCGCCGTGGCTAAGGGCCTGGTGGTCCTGCACCCTGGCGAACTGGCCCTCGCGGCAGCTTCAACGCGAACCAGGAACGGCGGGGCCGCCGAATTATTCGAGCCACTCACCCCACGCGAAAAGGAAGTTTTGCAAATGCTGGCCAGCGGCTTGGGCAACAAGCAAATCGCAGCCTACCTGAAAATTTCCGAGCACACCGCCAAATTCCACGTGGCCTCCATCCTCAGCAAACTCGGCGCCTCTTCTCGCACCGAAGCAGTCTCCATGGGCCTCCGTCGCGGCCTGATCCTCCTTTAACCGTACCGCTCAATTCCGTCCTGTTGATACGGTAGAACATCTCTTGCGAAGGATGGGGTTCCGGAGTTACTTGTAGACACCCTGCAGCACCCCATCCAGGAAACGGGTGAAGCTCACCGTGTGCCTAGGGCTTGGCTTTTTGCTCTGCCGGCGCTTTTGCGGTGGCCGCAGCAGTCTTCGGGTTCCAGAAATCAGGATCGGCCTTGATCCATTCGTCTTTCACGTAGCTCATGTGCGGATTGAACGCTAACAACTGCTGTTGCGTAGACTCCACGCAGGACGCGAACAGTTCGTTCAGTTTCTTCATCCCATCTTCGCCCATGGCGCTCTCGAACTGCTTTCCCTCCGCAAAGCCCATATCGATTTCCGCCAGCGACTTGTGGGCGCTCAACAACAGATATGTCCCGCCATCGCCTCCATACACTTGCTCGAACATGCCCCAGTGCGCATCCGGCACGCCCTTCTCGTAGCCCGCCTTTGCCATCTTTACAACTTCGGACCATTCCTTATCCTTCCCAGGGCGCACATGGAACAGGGTAGCTTCCAGGTAACGCATCTGCGACAGATCGGGCCGCGGATGCAGGCTCATCTCCTCATGGAAATAAAACACTCCCTGATCCATCGATTCCAGCAGCTCGCCGTCCGCCATGGCTGCACGGTCTAGCGATGCCGAAAGCGTGGCGTTCTTTTGCACCGCGTCCGAGTCCTTTTGCCACGCTTCGAAGGAGTCATACGACGTCAGGAACAACGCCCGCGATTTCCCTGAGAGGGAAGTCATGCCAATATAATACGTCGGCCACTTCGCTCGTCTCATCGCATCCACGAAAACGCTCTCTGCCTTGTCGTGTGCCATTCCAGCCTTACCGGCTTTGACGTATTCTCGCGTGATCTGCAACACCTTAGGCACCGACGGTTTTTCCTGCGCTGCCAACAAACACACCCAACTGACTGCAAGTGACAACGCCAATACATACGTACTGAATCTCTTCATCGTCTCGACTCTCCTTTTTCTTGCGACTACAACCTGAATTTTGTGGGCCTGGTTACTCGGTAGGAACTTCACTCCAATGCTGCCTGAGCCTATAGGAGGCCTGCCCGGTCGTCAAGACAGTTAAATATCGGATCGGCCCTGCTCTTGCCCCCGGTCTTCATCACCGGAAATCGGCACCGGCGACAGGCCAAATGCTGGGCAAAATGCTGTCGAATCGGTTAGTGCAGACGGGTCCACCACTATGCCGCGATCATTTTCATTCCAGCAGCGGGAATGATAAATTTAGGGCTTATGCGCACACTGGAACAGACCACCCAGGAGATTCTGGAGCTGGCGGCCAAGCAATTCAAAGTCCCTGCGGGCTCGCTGAAAGCCGACGACGATTTCTACAAGAAGCTGGCCATCGACAGTTTGCAGGCACTCGATCTGCTCTCACGAATCGAGAATCATTTCCGCATCGAGCTGCCCGACTACGAAGTCCAGGGCGTAAGCGATTTCAAGACGCTCGCCGAACGCATCCAAGCCCGCCTCTGATGCTCGATCTTTCAAAGTATTCATCGATTGCTGAAGCGCTGCGCGACGCGCTGGAATCCTTCGCGCCGGAAGTCTGCCTGATAGAGTCCGACCGTGGTGAAGAAAAACTCCGTTTCACCTATCGCGACTTCAGGAACCGGGCGCTTCCACTAGCCAAAGGGCTGCAGGACCTGGGCGTCGCTGCGGGAGACCGTGTCTCCATCGTCATGACGAATCAGTCCAAGTGGCTGATCTCCGCGTATGCGCTCTTCTACTGCGGTGCCAGCATGGTGCCGCTCGATTACAAATTGAAGCCGGACGAGCAGTGGCAATTGCTAAAGCACTCTTCCGCAAGCGTGCTCATCACTGAGTACGGCATCTGGCGCCAGCTCAGCGCTTCCCCGGATCGCACTGGTGCGGACAAACTAAAAACCCTACTCGTCACCGAAGCGCCGGCCAATGCCGAATTAAGCGGAGCCTTGCGCTGGGAAAACGTTACCGGCATGGGGCAGCCAACCTTCGTCCCGCGCAAACGCGAAGACCTTGCCAGCGTCATCTATTCTTCGGGAACCGGCGGGAGCCCGAAGGGCTGCATGCTCACCCACGGAAATTATCTGGAGCAATGTACTTCGCTTACAGCGTGGTATCCCTTCTGGCCGGGTGTCCGCTACCTGAGCATTCTGCCCACGAACCATTCCATCGACTTCATGGTCGGCTTTTTCGGTCCGTTCGTCTGCGGAGCCGCGGTGGTACATTTGCGAACGCTGCGCCCGGAATTTGTGCGCGAGGCGTTTTCGAAGTATCAGATCACCTACGTCACACTGGTCCCGCTGGTGTTGAAAAATCTGCAAAAAGGATTGCAGGCGCGCTTCGATGAATTGCCTTCCGCAAGGCGGCGCATCTTCGAAGTCCTTCGCAAAATCAACATCGCGTTGACCAAGGACCGGCCGCGCCTGCCACTCAGCCGCAGGCTCTTGAAACAAGTGCACGCCGCTTTCGGCGGTAAACTCGAAGCCATTATTGTTGGCGGCGCATTTTCCGAGCCCCAAACCCTGCAGTTCTTCTACGACTTGGGCATTCCGGTCGTAAACGCCTACGGCCTGACCGAAGGCGGCACCGGCGTGACGGTGAACGACCTAAAGCCCTTTCGCGCAGACACGGTGGGGAAACCGCTGCCGGGCATCGAAGTGCGCATTGCCAATCCCGACGCTGAGGGAATCGGCGAAGTGGCAGTGCGCGGCAAAACCGTAATGGCGGGCTACCTGAACGATCCCGAAATGACCGCCGAAACCATAGTCGATGGCTGGCTGATGACCGGCGACATGGGGCGTTTCGATCCCATGGGCCATTTGCAGCTGTTCGGTCGCAAGAAAAACATGATCGTTACGGAAGAAGGGAAGAACGTTTACGCTGAAGATGTGGAGAGCGCTTTTGAAGGCCTGAAAGTGAAGGAATTCTGCGTGTTCGCCGCCAACTACATTTGGCCGCAGCGCTCCATGGTCGCCGAAAAACTCGTGCTGGTGCTCCATCTGGAGCCCGGCCAGTCCTTCACCGACGAACTAAAAAACGAAATCGTGTCGCGCAACAACCGTTTGGTCAACTACAAGCGTGTTCACGGCGTCGTCTTAGTTGCAGAAGACTTTCCGCTGACGGCCTCGATGAAGGTAATTCGCAAGGCCCTGGCCCAGCGTTTGGCGAATCTCGATCGGAAACAGGCAATCCTGCCGATTTAGGCGGGAACAAGGTAGAATGCCCCATCCGGGTAAAACGTGAAAGACAGATTTCTCGCAATCGTGAATCCTGCGGCGGGTGGCGGGCAAGCGGCGAAGTTCGCCGGAGATGCGCTCGCGCGTCTGAAAGCCGGCGGACTTCGCGTGGACGTTATTGCGTCGACCGGCCCGGGACACGCTTCGCAACTTGCTGCCGAAGCTTGTGCACAGGGCTACCGAAAATTCCTGGCGGTCGGCGGAGACGGCACCGCACATGAGATCATCAACGGCGCCTACAGCCAGAACGACGCAACCCGCCACATCGAACTCGGTTTCCTGCCTCTCGGCACCGGCAAT
>Ga0210392_10000696_pt1 | contig 19601 bp, 14 predicted proteins | sample IncBWC30OmetaG_FD_161057 | JGI IMG/M metagenome (GOLD analysis project Ga0210392, IMG submission 161057) | Forest soil microbial communities from Barre Woods Harvard Forest LTER site, Petersham, Massachusetts, United States - Inc-BW-C-30-O ...
GAAACCCGGCGGCCGGCTGGTGGTTTCCTGCGGTGGCAAGGGCAACGCGCACGATGTTTTTCTGGCGATGCGGCCCGTGATGCGGTCGGACCGCTGGCGCGGCTTCTTCCGCAACATGCCCCTGCCCTATTTCTTTTACGCGCCGGACGACTATGAAAAATGGCTGCCACGCCATGGTTTCAAGATCAACGCGGTCAACCTCGCACCAAAAGACGCGACTTACGCCGGCGCGGGTGATTTTGCGACGTGGCTGCGCACGACGTGGCTGCCGTTCGTGCAGCGCGTGCCGGAGGATGTGCGCGAGGAATTCATCACCACCACCACGCAACGCTATCTCGCCAAACATGCGCCGGATGCGGAAAACAAGGTCCATGTCCGCATGGTGCGACTGGAGATCGACGCGGTGAAAATCTGAGGCGATGAAAATTCCTTGCTACAAGGTTGATGCCTTTGCCGGAGAAGTGTTTCGCGGCAACCCGGCGGCGGTGTGCCCGCTCGAGGCGTGGTTGCCGAATGCCACGATGCAAAGCATCGCGGCGGAAAACAATCTATCGGAGACGGCCTTCACGGTGCCGCGTGGCAATGGATTTGATTTGCGGTGGTTCACGCCCACGGTGGAAGTGGACTTGTGCGGCCATGCCACGCTGGCGGCGGCACTGGTCATGTTTCAGGAGTGGAACTTTGCCGGCAATGCAATTGAGTTTCATTCACGCAGCGGGATTTTGCGCGTTTCACGGGATGGGGAAATGCTGACGCTGGATTTTCCGGTGAAGCCGGGTGCGCCTTGCGCCATGCCAGAGGCGTTGGTGCGGGGACTTGGATGCTCGCCAGTGGAGATTTTCAAGTCGCAAGATTATCTCGCGGTGTTCAAGACGGCAGACGAGGTGCGCACGTTGCGGCCGGATTTTGCGGTGCTGAAAACGCTGGAGGCGCGCGGCATCATCGCCACGGCGCCAGGCGAGGATTGCGATTTTGTGTCACGCTTTTTTGCGCCGGCAGCGGGCATCGATGAAGATCCGGTCACGGGCTCGGCGCATTGCACGTTAATGCCCTACTGGGTGCCAAAGCTGGGCAAAGCCAAGCTGTTCGCGCGGCAAATTTCGGCGCGCGGCGGCGAGTTGTTTTGCGAGCTGGCGGGTGACCGCGTGCGCATCGGCGGCAAAGCTGTGCTTTACCTTCGGGGAGAAATTGTTTTGGATGATTCGTATTCCGTTCGTTAACAAATGAAATTGAAACTGAAAACCATCAAAGGTTCCATCGTTGCGCCCATCGGCTTTCTTGCCAGCGGCGTATTCTGCGACATCAAAAAGCTCGGCACGGGCAAGGGCTCGAACAAGGGCCAGAAGCGCGACCTCGCGCTCATCGTGTCCGAAACGCCCGCGACGATCGCCGGCATGTTCACGACCAACCAGGTGTGCGCCGCGCCGGTAAAGGTTTGCATGGAGCGCATGAAGAAAGGTACCGCGCAGGTTGTCGTGGTGAATTCCGGCAATGCGAACGCCTGCACCGGCAAACAGGGCATGGCGGATGCGCGCGCGATGGTTTCGTTCACGGAAAAGACGCTGGCGCTCTCAGCCGGCCGCGCGCTGGTGGGCTCAACCGGACGTATTGGTGTGACGATGCCGATGGACAATATCCGCGCAGGCATCCTGGAGGCGGCGATGGAACTGGGCGGCACGGCGGCACACGCCGACCGCGCGACGGAAGCCATCATGACGAGCGATTCGCGTCCGAAGCAGATCGCGGTGGAATTCAAGCTCGGCAAGCAGACGGTGCGCATCGGCGGCATCTGCAAGGGCGCGGGGATGATCCAGCCGGGCATGAGCGCGACGGGTGCGCGGCCGGCGGCACTGCCGCACGGCGGCTTGCACGCGACGATGCTCGGGTTCATCACGACCGACGCGGCGGTGGACCAGAAAGTTTTGCAGGCGGCCTTGAATGAGGCCGTGGCGCACAGTTTCAACCGCATCACCGTGGATGGTGACATGAGCACGAATGACACGGTGCTGGTGCTGGCGAACGGGCTCGCCGGAAATGAAAAATTAAAAATTAAAAATGCCAAATTGGCGATTTTCCAGGCGGCTTTGAATCATGTCTGCCTCGAGCTGGCGAAGATGATCGTGCGTGATGGCGAGGGGGTTCATCGCGTGGTGACGGTGCGGGTGAATGGTGCGAAAACGATCCAGGATGCGGATGCGGCCGCGCGCGCGGTGGCGAACAGCGCACTGGTGAAAACGAGCTGGCACGGCGGCGACCCGAACTGGGGCCGCATCATCGACGCCATCGGCTATTCCGCCGCGACGGTGGTGGAGGAGAAAATTGACATCGGCTATTCCGCACCGGGCGGTAAAAAGATTTTGTGGAGTTTGAAGCGCGGGCAGCCGACCGAGGCGACATTCAAGCAACTGTGCGCGGCGGTCGCGCCAAAGGAATTTGAGCTGCACATCAACCTGAACCTCGGCAAGGCCGGGGCGGTGATGTATGCGTGCGATTTGACGGAGGCTTACGTGGATTATAACAAAGGAGATGTGACGGATCCGACGACGCTGGGTGGTTAATTTCATGAACGATTCTAAAGAAAGCTTTAACCAGATACGCCTGGCGGATGACAGGGGGCAAACTGCGGTTGTGGTGGAGCTTTGTAAAAAGCACCTGCGTAAATATCCAAAGCATGGTATCGCTTGGTTGTATTTTGGAATTGCTGAAACGGAGCTTGCTCAATACAGAATCGCCGAAAAAGCCATACGCCGCGCCATGGTTTTATGCCCGAAGCAGGCATTACCGGTGGTCTATTCGCAAATGGGACATTTGCTTCAGGCGAAAGGCGAGTTAAAGGGGGCAGCAATTTGGTATTGTAAAGCGGTTAAGCAAAAATCCCACGATGCCACCTATCACATTTTTCTTGGGAGCAACGCATTTAAACGTGGGTCGCATAAAGAATCAAAAGCTCGTTATTACCGCGCAATCGAATGTTCTGAAGGCTGCCTTGATGAGGCTTATTTTAATTTGGGCGGACTATTTTTGGGACAGAGAAATTATCCTGAAGCGATCAAATGCTATGAAGCCGCTTTAAAAATTGATCCACAATATAAAATCGCCAAAAAGCGATTGGATGACGCAAAACTTGCCTTGCTAATTGCAGCTTCTTGACCCGCCACAACACGCTACCGCCGGAACATGCCGGGCATGGCGCCGCCCATCTTGCCCATCATCTTGGACATCTTGCTCATCTTTTTCATCATGGTCTGCATCTGGAAAAATTTATTGAGCATGGTGTTCAGCTCGGTGACGGTCACGCCGCTGCCGGCAGCGATGCGGCGGCGGCGGCTGGCGTTGAGGATGACGGGATTGAACCGTTCCTTCCTGGTCATGGCGCAGACCATGCCTTCCATGCGCTTGAATTCCTTTTCCTGCTTGCCGACGTCCATCTGCTTGAGCGCGTCGCTGCCGCCGGGGAGCATCTTCACGATGCTTTCGAGCGAGCCGAGTTTTTTCATGGCGCGTAACTGTTCGAGGAAGTCCTCCAGCGTGAACTCGCCCTTGCGCATCTTTTCTTCCATGCGCTTGGCTTCGTCCTCGGTAACGGCCTCGGCGGCCTTTTCCACGAGGCTGACGACGTCGCCCATGCCGAGGATGCGCGAGGCCATGCGCTCGGGATGGAACGGCTCGAACTCGTCCAGTTTCTCGCCGACGCCGGCGAACTTGATGGGCTTGCCGGTGACGGATTTCAGGCTCAGGGCCGCGCCGCCGCGGGCATCGCCGTCCAGCTTGGTGAGGATGGAGCCGGTGATGTTGAGGGCCTGGTCAAAATGGGTGGCAACGTTGACGGCTTCCTGGCCGGTGGCGGCGTCGAGCACGAGGAGGATTTCCTGCGGCTTGACGAGGTCGCGCAAACGCACGAGCTCCTGCACGAGCGGTTCATCGATCTGCAAACGGCCGGCGGTGTCGAAGATGATGACGTTGCTGCCCTGGGCGCGGCCGTAGGCCATGGCCTCGTTCGCGATCTTCTGGACATCGGTCTCGCCGCGCTTGATGAAAATGGGGACTTCGACCTGTTTCGCAAGCGTCTCGAGCTGGTCCATCGCGGCGGGGCGGTAGACGTCCGCCGCAACGAGCAGCACGGAGCGGCCTTGTTTCTTGAGCAGCTTGGCGAGCTTGCCGCTGGAGGTGGTTTTGCCCGCGCCATGCAGGCCGACCATCATGAGGCAGCTCGGGTTGCCATCCAACTTGAGCGCGGCGTTCGACGAGCCAAGCAGGTCGGTGAGTTCATCCGAGACAATCTTGATGATCTGCTGGCCGGGGTGGACGGTGGCGATGACTTCGGCGCCGAGCGATTTGGTTTTGACGCGTTCGATGAAATCGCGCGCGACCTTGAAATTGACGTCGGCCTCGAGGAGCGCCATGCGCACTTCGCGGAGGGCATCACTGACGTTGCTCTCGGAGATCTTGCCGAGGCCGCGCAGGTTCTTGAAGGCGTTCTGGAGCTTGGTGCTTAACGAGTCGAACATCGGGACAGCTTAAATCAAAACCGGCGGGCGCACAATTTTGGATTTTAACCGGCAAGACGTTCGATTCCGTCGCCTGACGCTTCGCTCGGCGACGGGGACGGCGCAGCGCGCCATCCCTACCAATTGATAGCAGCCTCTTGAGGCAGGCGAATATTGCTTCAGCGACAAGTGAAAACCGCCGACATACGGGCAAGGTGGCATCACTCAAACTGAAGCCTTCGCATGGAACCGCGCCGACTCGTCGACAAATCGTTTCTCGCCACGCACCCGGCCAAACGCTGGGTGCATGACCGCGTAGTGGAACTGCTGGCGTCCGAGACGTCGGTGCCTTCCTTCTCCATCGCGGCCATGAAGCTGACGGCGATGGTGAAGGATGACATTTACGACTTGGAAGACCTGGCGGCCGTGGTGCGGCTGGACCAGGGGCTGTCCATGCGCTGCCTGCGCGTGGCGAGCGGGCCGACGTACGGCGGACATAACCTGACCAGCATCCAGGACGCGATGTTTTTGATGGGCATGGCGGAGATGCGCCGGGTGGCTTTCACGGTCGGAGTGATGGACAATTTCAATCATCTGCGCATCAAGGTGAACTGGCAGCAGTTCTGGCTGCACAGCGTGCTGGTGGCACGGTTGACCGAGCGGATCGCGGGGTCGTTCCGGGACATCACCGGCATGGAATATCTCACCGGGCTGATGCACGACATCGGCAAACTTATCCTGGAACATTATTTTCCGCGGGAGTTCGAAGCCGTCATCCTGCGCGCGCTGGAACGGAAATGCGGCCATGCGGCGGCGGAATTCGACCTGCTCGGCCTGGACCACACGTGCATCGGCGCGGCGCTCTGCCAGTGCCTGAACCTCCACCAGCACGTCGCCCATGCCGTGCGCTTCCATCATCACGCCGCCCACCCGGCGCACACGGGCGACCCGGAAGGTGACGGCGGTTTTCTGGCCTGCTGCGTAAGCGTGGCAGACACGCTCGCGAACATGGGTGACGTGAACATCGGCGGACAAAAAGAAATCGTCCAGTCGCTTGAGGAATTGGCCGAAGAAAAACTGAAGCAAATCAACGGGGCCTATGCCGTTTTGAGGGCCGTGAAAGGCATAACTGAAAAACTGCCTGAATATAGCGTTTATGCGAGTGATGGGTGGAAATTGTTGGATGTAATGTCTCCCAGCGATGTTGTAACCTGTGCCAATTGCTCTCAAAAGAATCGCCTTCCAGAAAAGCACCGCTTTTTGCTAGCCCGTTGTGGCAAATGTCGTGGATACCTCGCTTGGTCAGTAGAGCAGGATCAGTTTTTTCAGGCCCTCATGAGATGTGGAAATACACCACAGTGAAGTTGCCTCACTCAAATAACCAATGACCCTCATACGGGGTGGATATCCTGTCTGTCATTCTCACAAACTCTTTTCCCCATTGACCACCCCAAAAATAGTGCTTTAATCATCAGCCTATGAATATAGCCAACTTATCATCAGCCCAACTCCGCAAAGCCGCCGATCTAAAAGAAAGGATTGCTTCGCTCGAAAACGAACTCAGCAAGCTTTTGGGTTCATCAGCTACCACATCTTCCAAACCCGCTAAGAAAAAGGGCGGGATGAGTGCTGCTGGACGTGCTGCAGTAGCCGCTGCACAACGGGCTAGATGGGCAAAGGTCAATGCTGCCAAAGGTAAATCTACGGCTAAACCGGTGAAGAAGGCACGCAAGAAGATGAGTTCTGAAGCCAGGGCCAAGATTGCCGCGGCTCAAAAAGCGAGGTGGGCGAAGCAAAAGTCGGAGAAGAGGTAATCTGCTGTATTTAGTACGAAAACCGAGTCGGAATTTTTGCTGGGTGCGCTCTATTCATCCGTTCCGGATACAATGATTCCGCTGACCTTGTGTTGCGCGGCAGGAACAGCTACAGCACCCGCGTCACCGACACGGTACTCGGCACCATTCGTTCGCTCGAATCCGTGGTGCAAAGCCTTGAAGGACGCGCTGCGAAACTGGAATCAGACATCAAGGATTCGAAAAAGCGGGCGGACGAATTGGAAACCAAGGCGGGCGCTACATTTGAGAAGGAGGCGCAGTCCCACTTTTTGGTCGAACGATAGTCGGAGATTGAGTAGAAACTTGATCCCACCAAAAATCAAGCTCCAGTCCAAGCTGACGAAATTTCCCCTGATGCAAACGACGAAACTGTTTCCACTAAAATCATCGTCAAACCAAAGCATGATCATTCGAAAATGACAGGCATTCGCGTTTGATTTCTTCTTCGTGTGATAGGTTCATCACAACTGGATTCAAGTTGAAAAGCCCGCAGCCTAGGAATGTGCGACTTTCCCGCCACATGGGAGGCTGCCACTCAAACGCGAACTGCGGGCAAATCAAGCGCGAAGGTTCTCATCAAAATCCAACCGGCCTTCCACTGTTCGCCGAACGATGAGCGGATCAATGCTTCCAATGACCAGCAGGTTCACTTCCAGCGATCGGAGTCCCGCCGGTTTGATTTCGTGACGGACAACAGCACCAAAGCATGGGACTGGTCCGGTGTTCGCCGCGGCAACTGGCGGCGGGGTGATTTCATTTTTACCGGGCCTTTCGTTTCCCGCAACTTCATCAATTTTGATTCCAGCACCATGACGCTGCCGTGCTCGCCGTAGATTTCCATGCCAGAGACGTGAGAGGTTACGCGGCGGCATTGTTAATGGGCTTGTTTGCGCCCTACGACCCGGCAGGCACGGCAAGTTGCGCCACGACTTCTTTCTTCCATTCCTCGCCCAGTTCCGGTGCGGTCTTGCCGGTGTATTTTTTCCACAGGTCGTCTTCGTATTTATTTTCGCGCATGGCGGCGTTCATCTGGGTGACGATGTCCTTGTCGTATTTTTCGGAAACCCAGTTCAGAAAATTGGCCGTGATGCGATAGCTGTCGTTGTAGTGGGGTGAAAAGGTTTTGCCATGCTTCTGGAACCAGATGATGTCCGCGCCGTGGCTCTGCGGCTCATACTTGAACCAACGAATATAATCCGCAGAGCCTTCCACCAGCCAGCCCGGATTATCACCATCAAATTGCTGGACGACATGAACCATTTCATGCACAAGCGAGCCGACGGCTTCGCCCTGAAGTTCAGTTTCCAGCCAGGTTGAATTGGCGACCACCTTGGTGCCGGTGGTATAAGCCACCCCATTCATGGGTTTTAGGGTGAGGCTGAAGCGCGCGGGCGCGGTGAACCCCTCGCTGGGAAGTAGCGCCACGATTTTGGAATACCATTCAGCCAGTGCTGGCGACAATTTGTTCTGCGCCCAGTCTTTCAATTCCGGCGCGGCGGAAGTATTGATGGCAATCTCGCACTTTTCATCCGCCGTCTTGATGACGAACGATTCAGCCACGGCGGCTTCAACGGCTGCCTTTCCAGTCGCAGTGGCCGCATCAATCACATTAATCTCGCTGTAAAAGGTATTGCCGAAATCATCATCCCGCTCGGTGCTGGCGATATCAAACAGCAGGTAACGGTATTTTCCAACGATGCCGTTCGTATCGGAAATGCTCACGCCGTATTGTCCACCGTTGTCACCATCGTCTTTTGCCTTTGTGTTGACCACGGAAACCATCTTCCAGCCGCAAGTTTCGGGATTCACTCCGTTTGTCGGAGCGACATTGAAATCTTTCGATGCGCCATCGCTGGCGTATAATTTATAAACTTGCGCTCCGCGCGTGTTTGGATGCCATGAGTAGGTATTGATTTGCTTGATATCGATGACACCGCCCAAGTCCGCCTCCAACCGCCCGCCGGAAGTGCCGGCGTTGAAGAAGAAATTTTCATCCGGCTGATCTTGTTCGTCTGGAAGTTTGCCGTCATTAAGTTTGGCCGGGCCACCGCCCGCCGGATCCGATTCACCGTCCACAATGGTGAATTTCGCGCGCACGGCGGCGTTGGCGGCGGACGGGGATGGAACATTTTTGAATCTAAACGCCGCCGTGGCATCGTCGTTTTGATTGTGGCCGACTGTCACCGTGACTTCGGCGTGAGCCAACAGCCCCGCCAGTAAAAAAATCCCGGCGGAAACAATGAATGTGTGCTTTTTCATATATGGTTTTAGGTTTTTATGTGTGATCGCAATTTTCTTCCGTCGCCGGTGAAATTATTCAGGCATCAACGGGTTGGTTCCCCACTGGCTTGGCTGCGGTCCCATTGAGAACTCGATTTTCCCGCCGTTTTTTAACTCTCTGCAAGGCAGGAACGGCGAGTTCCAATCCTTGCCGTTCAATTTTACTGATTGAACGTAAATGTTTTTGTCCGAAATATTTTCCGCCGTCATCGCGAACTGTTTCCCGTTGGACAGGTGCATCACGGCTTTGGGGATTTGCGGCGCGCCGATGACGTAATAATCGCTTGCCGGGCAAACCGGATAAAAGCCCAAGCAGGTGAACAGGTACCAAGCCGACATCTGGCCGCAATCGTCATTGCCGCAGAGCGAGCCGGGGGCGCTCCCGTACTGGGTCGAGACGACCTGATGCAGCCGTTCCGCCGCCTTCCAAGGCGCACCGGCATAGCTGTAAAGGTAAATGACGTGGTGGCTCGGCTCGTTGCCGTGCCAGTATTCGCCAATGCAGCCGCGCAGGTCATTCGATGACAGTTCGCCCTTGAATGCGTCGGACTGTTTCGCGTCGAAAAGCGAATCAAGTTTTTCAACAAACTTTTCCTTGCCGCCCATCAGCGCAATCAAGCCCGGAATATCCTGCGGCGCGAACCATGAATACTGCGAACTGGTGGCTTCCGTCACGTCCTGCAGATTTGTTCCGCCGCCAAAAAGATGCGCATCAAAATTCGTGCGCCAGTTGCCTGCCGAATCTTTCGAGCGCATCCAGCCAAGGCTCGGATCGTAAATGTTTTTGAAGCTCGCGGAACGCTTCATGAAATAGTTGTAGTCGGCTGTTTTGCCCAGCGCCTTGGCCATCTGTGCGACCGCCCAGTCGTCATAGGCATATTCAAGCGTTTTGGAGAGCGATTCGTCCTCCTCGTCGCACGGTACCCAGCCGAGTTTGCGATAGGAGGCCAGGCCGTCGTAATCGAGACTCATCGCCGTGGTTTTGATGGCGTTGTAAGCGCGTTCGGCATCGAAACCCTTTACGCCTTTCAAATAACCATCCACGATGACGGGCGCGGCGTGGTAGCCAATCATGCACCAGGTCTCATTACCTTGCAGTTCCCACATCGGCAGCAGGTGGTCGGCGCTTTGGTCAAAATGATCGAGCAGCGAATTGATCATGTCCGAGTCGCGCGGCTCCTGGATCAACGCCAGCAACGGATGTTCGGCGCGGAAGGTGTCCCACAGCGAGAACACGGTATATTTGGTGAAATGTTTCGCGTGATGAATGTTTTCGTCGAGGCCGCGATACTCGCCGTTTACATCTTGATAAAGATTCGGCACGAGAAGCGCGTGATACAATGAGGTGTAAAATGTTTTCTTCTGATCCTCCGAGCCTTCGATTTGAATCTTGCCCAACTCCTGGTCCCATTTCGAGCGGGTCGCCTCGCGCAGACTGTCAAAATCCCGGCCGGAAATTTCCGCATCAAGATTCTGCAACGCATTCGCCGCACTTACGGCCGACACGGCGACTTTCACCTGAATCACCTCATTCGCGCTGGTCTTGTATTTGGCGAGAAATTGCAGATTGGTTCCGGCGGCTTCATTGCGGCTGCGGAAGCGGTAGTTGACGTAGCTCTTGTAAAGGACCGGCTGGCCGTCTTTGATGATCACCGCCTCGTCAAACGGCCGCGAAAAGTGCGCGGCAAAATAAAGATACCGCTCTTTCGCCCAGCCGTTCACGAGATGAAAACCGGTAATGGTCGAGTTATCCTCGATGCGAAGGCGTGATTCCTCAATGTGCCAGCGGCCGCCGTTGATGACGTGATTCAAGTCCGCGAGAATGGAAGCCTCGTCACTTGCGGGAAACGTGAAGCGCAACATGCCCGCACGTTCGCCCGACGTGAGTTCCGTGGTGACGGCGGATTTTTTTAACTTCACCTTGTAATAGCCCGCGGATGCCGATTCGTCGTCGTGTGAAAACAAGGATTGATAGCCCTCTTCCGGATGATCCTTGCGGCCCGCTTCAAACGCCGGCTGGCCGACTTGCGGCACGAACAAAAAATCGCCCAGATCCGGACACCCCGTGCCGCTCAAATGCGTCAGGCTGAATCCCTGGATCGTCGGGTCGGTGTATTCATAACCGGAATCCGTGTCCCAGTTTGTAGTGTCGGTGTCGGGACTGATCTGCACCATCCCGAACGGTGCGGATGGGCCGGGAAAAGTGTTGCCCTCGCCCTGCGCGCCGACAAACGGGCGGATGTAATCCGACAGGTGCAATTCAGCCGCCAACACCGGGGCAACCATGTCCGCCAGCAGCACCGCCGTCAGCAACCAGCTTTTAGCCGGGCGATTTTTATTTGTCATAGTTTTTTGAGTGCAACAAGTTATTGTCCGGGAGCGATGTGCGAAAACAATTTTTATTTAGCAAGCCGACAATGTTGGCGAGGTGATCCAATCCCCGCGCCTGTAAAATGACATCCACCACCGCCGTCTGGAGCGGCTCGGTGCTGAAGGCTCGTTGGTGATGAACTTCCATGATGTTGCCTTCAGCCGCACCGATCAAACCAGTAAGCCGGCCCAGTTCTCCGGGAACATCACGTGTATCCACCCGCAACCGGATCAATTGCCCGCTCCGCACGAGGCCACGCTGGATGATGGCGGACAGAATCATCAAATCCATGTTGCCGCCGCAGAGCACCAGCCCGATTTTTTTCCCCTGAAAACGGCGTCGGTATTTAAGCAAGCCTGCCAACCCGCAAGCCCCCGCCCCTTCTACCATCGTTTTCTCGATCTGCAAAAGCATGAGGACGGCATTCTCAATTTCGCCTTCATCCACGAGTAAAATGTCATCCACCAATTTTCTGACAATTTTCCGGGTCAAACGTCCGGGCGATTTTACCGCAATTCCTTCCGCCACGGTAAATCGTTCGCATTTGACCGGCTGGCCTTTGAGCAATCCCGCCATCGCCGGAAAGCGCGCCGATTGCACTCCAATAATTTTTATGTCCGGCTTGATGCCCTTGGCAGCCACCGCCATACCCGCAATCAAACCGCCGCCGCCGATGGGCACAAACAACGTGTCCAAATCCGGCTGCTGCGCGAGCATTTCCAGAGCGATTGTCCCCTGCCCGGCCATGACCAGTAAATCGTCGTAGGGATGAATTAAAATTAACTTCCGCTCTTTTGCCAACGCCAATGTGAACCGGCTGGCCTCATCAAACGTGTCGCCGTGTAAAATCACCTTGGCCCCGTGCCCGCGCGTGTGTTCGACTTTCACTTGCGGCGTGTGTTTGGGCATGACGATCACGGCGGGAATGTTCAGTCGCCGCGCGTGATAAGCCACGCCTTGTGCGTGATTGCCGGCGGACATGGCGATTACGCCCAGTCGCTTTTCCGGCGGTGAAAGGGAAAGCAATTTGTTCAGCGCACCACGCTCCTTGAACGAAGCGGTGAACTGCTGGTTTTCGGATTTCAGGAAAATTTCCGCACCCACAATCTGGGACAACGTCCGCCCGTTAGTGCAAGGCGTCATCATCACCTGGCTGCGCAAACGCTCTGCGGCTTCTCTTATATTTTCCAGCGTCAAATTCATGACTCGTCACAACTGGCACGTAAAATAAAAACAAATAAAGCGCATCAGCATAGAGCTGTTCCTGGTTTTTTGTTACGGGCAAAACCACCCGTTAAGGTTTTTACCATATGTTTACAGTTAGTTTCCCGACGGACGATCCGCCGGCGCAGTGCCGTAATTTTTGTTTGGTGTCGGCCCCATCGTCAGAACAAGTTCGCCACCGGCGGCAATTTCGGCGTGTGAAATCCAGCTGCGCGTGATGGATTGGCCATTGAGCGTGGCGGACTGGATGTAAGCATTCGCGGGGGAATTATTTTTTGCGATCACGGTGAACTCGCGGCCTTTGGCAAATTTTGGATCCAGTTTCAAAGTCGCCTTGTCAAACAGCGGGCTGCCCAAAACGAAACTTCCGCTGGCCGGGTCAACCGGATAAAAACCCATCGCGCTAAAAACATACCAAGCGGAAATTTGGCCGCAATCGTCGTTGCCACAGATGCCGCCAGGCGCATTTGTGTAAAGCACCGAGCATATTTGACGGACGCGCGCTTGAGTTTTCCATGGTTGCCCGGCGTAATTGTAAAGATACGCAACGTGATGATCCGGCTCGTTGCCATGCGAATACATGCCGATGACGCCGGTGACGTCTGGAATCATGGCCAGGTTCGGAATGGTTACAGTGGTGTCAAACATCTCGTCTAGCCGCGCGGCGAATTTTTCATCGCCGCCAAGTTTGGCAATCAGGCCGGAAATATCATGCAACACGAAGAAATTATATTGCCAAGCGTTTGCTTCGGTGTATTCGTTGAAATTGATGCTGTCTTGCTCGTTTTCACCGAAAGGCATCACCCAGCTTCCATCGGAGTTTTTGCCACGCATGAAACCGGTGGATGGATCAAAAACATTTTCCCAATTCTGCGAACGCTTCGCGTATTTTTCGGCGACCTCATTTTTGCCCAGTGCCTTGGCCAAGCGCGCAATGCACGAATCGTCATAGGCATATTCCAAAACCTTGGAAACACTTTGCCGGCCATTGGCAGTGGGAATAAAGCCCTTCTCGCGATAGGCGTCGAGTTGCTCACGGTCTTTGTCGGTGGACGCGATCATGTCGTTCAAGGCTTCGTTGGCGTCCCAGTTGCGAATACTTTTCAGGTAGGCTTCGGTGATCACGGGGATGGCATGGTTGCCGATCATGCACCACGTTTCTTTGCCGCCTTCGGGCCAGACCGGCAGCGTGTTCTTGCCGAAAATTTTATAGTGCGCCAGCATCGTGCGGATGAAATCGTTGACGCGCGCGGGTTGAGTCAATGTAAGCAACGGATTTTCCGCGCGGAACGTGTCCCACAAAGACAATTCCGTGTAGTAATCGTAACCGTCGGCCTCATGAACTTTTCCGTCCGGCCCGCGAAACTGCCCGTCTACGTCGCTCAAGAGCGTCGGCGCAACCATCGTGTGATACAGTGAAGTGTAAAAGGTTTGCTTAAGATTTTTATCGGAAGTTTCGGCATCAATAACGCTCAACGCCTTGTCCCACTGCCTGCTGGCGGACTTGGCGATGGCGTCAAAATTCCAGCCGGGAATTTCTTTGTGCAAATTGTTCCGTGCGCCGTCAACGCTAACAGTGGACAGGCCGACACGGACAAGGATCTGTTCGGCAGCCTTGGTTTTGAAATCAAAATGGCCCTTCGTTTCCTTGCCGGTCGTTTGCTTGCCGTCAACGTCCTTGCCCCCTTGCGCCACGCCGGAAGAATCAAATGGCCGCGCAAATTCCATTACAAAATAATAAATTTTACCACCCCCCCAGCCATTGCTCTTGCGGTAGCCGCTCGCCGTGCGATTATTTTCAATCGTCAGTTGTGCTTCTGTGACGTTGTTGCCGATGCCATGTTGCAAATCCACGACGACATGCGCCGCGTCCGTGGCAGGAAACGTGTAACGATGGAAGCCTGCGCGAGCCGTTGCCGTCAGTTCTACCTTCACTTTGTAATCCGGCAACAACACCGAATAATAACCTGGCCTAGAAATTTCATCGGCATGCGAAAATCGCGTGCGATAACCTTCGCCGGGATGCTCGCCCGGCGTCAGTTTCAAATCGCCCACAGTTGGGACCAGCAAAACATTTCCCAAATCCGGGCATCCAGTACCGGTGAGATGATTGTGCGAAAAGCCCAGAATACTGCTATCGGAATAATGGTATCCAGACGAGCCATCCCAAGTGTTATCGCGTGTGTCCGGCGAAAGCTGCACCATGCCAAACGGCACTGTCGCCCCGGGATAGACATGGCCATGCTCGGCGGTGCCAATCATCGGATTCACATAATCCACCACCGGTTTGCCAAAACAATCCGCAGCTGTTAGAAAAGTGGCGAACACCGAAAGAATTCCTGACACGAGAACGCCTCTTGATACACGGAACTTCATGGGGCTTTGTTGGTGACTGGCTGTTGAAAACAATGCGTTGATGGTTTTGATCGTATTCATGGTTCAAAGATTAAAATCAATTGGTGCTGAAGCGATAGATGATTATGTTATGATACGTCTCTCCGGCGTGCAGCACGACGGACGGAAAGTTGTCGTGGTTCGGCGAGTCGGGATAATGCTGCGGCTCCATGCAAAAACCATTGCGGAACTGATACACGCGGCCGCCCTTGCCGGTAATCGTGCCATCAAGAAAGTTGCCAGAATAAAATTGCAGGCCAGGTTCCGTTGACCAGACTTCCAATACGCGCCCGCTCGTCGGTTCGGTGACACGCGCGTCCAGGCCAAGTTCTCCCATCGGATGATTGATGACCCAGTTGTGGTCGTAGCCATTGCCGAATTTTAATTGCTCGTCGGCCTGGCCGATGCGGGAGCCGATCGTGGTCGGCGCGCGGAAATCAAACGGCGTTCCCCCGACCGGTTTCAGCTCACCCGTCGGAATCAAACTCGCATCCACAGGCGTGAACTTGTTCGCATTCAGATAAACTTCGTGGCCCAGGATGTCGCCTTGGCCGGCGAGGTTGAAATAGGAATGCTGCGTCAAGTTCACGACGGTGTCCTTGTCGGTGGTCGCGGTGTAGTCGAGGCGGATGGCGTTGTCCTTTGTCAACGTGTAGAGCGCAGTGACTTTCAGGTTGCCGGGATAACCTTCCTCGCCGTCATGGCTAGTGTAGGTGAGTTCGAGCATCTGGCCAAGTTCAGAGCAGCCGGGCTTGGCCTGCCAGACCACTTTGTCAAAACCTCTCACGCCGCCGTGGAGCGCGTTCACTCCATTGTTGGTCGCCAGCGTGTAGGTCACGCCGTTCAATGTGAAATGGCCTTTGGCGATGCGATTGCCATAACGACCTATCAACGCGCCAAAATACGGGCTATTAGTGACATAACCGTTCAAATTGACATAACCGAGGACGACATCGCCGAGCTGACCGTTTTTGTCAGGTACTTTGAGTGACTGGATGATGCCGCCGTAGGTCATGATGCGCGCCTCAACGCCGTTCTCATTCCGCAGGGTGTAAAGCGAAACCGGCACGCCATCGGGCGCGACGTCGAATGGTTGAACGGCTGATAAATCTGTATGTAAGGATTTAGTCGCGCATCCAGCAGTAAAAAATAACGCTGCAAGCATTGTCATGATTGGCAATTTACGAACCGATTGTTTTATATTCATACTATTCACTGGAGTTTGAGTTTGGTTGGGGAGCTTTCGTCCATCTGATTTTTTAGTGGTCTAGTTTTTTTTCTGAAGTTCGTTTAAGGCAAACGCATAAGCACCAACAGCCACTGCCTCGCTAGTACCAAGGCGCGTAATTCCCACACCCAACCGCGCCAAAGGATCGTATTTCACCTTGCGATTGCTGCCAGGCACGACCACCTCACGAAGGTCGCCTCGCAGAAATATTCCCAACTGTTCAGTGTCTTCCAGATTGAATACCACCGGGCCGAGGCGGCGAAATTTGTATCCGTTCGGCTTGGTGTAGGAACTATTTAATTCATCAACCAATCTTGGCAGAAATAGACGCCAGCCTTTGGAGATGCCGCCGCCAATTACCACCAACCCATCCACCAGCGTCAGCACGTTGCCTAATGCGTCACCCACCACTTCGCCAACCCGCCGATACGTTTCAACAGCCGCTTCGCAATAAGCCGCCTTTTCGTCAAAGGCAACCTGTTCGATTACTTTCGGGTCGGGTGCACTATTGATAGAAATCCCGGCCTGTTGTGCATAAACCCGGCGCACGGCCCGGATGCACGCCCCTTCCTCAACGTTCATTTTTGTGTCCAGCTTGTGGCGTAGCCGCCAGATTTCGCCCGCACTGGAATTGTCCCCGATGAATAATTCGCCATTACGCACGATTCCGCCGCCGAGGCCAGTGCCCAACGTCACACCGAACAAATTTCGGTAGCGCTTTGGGCTGCCCGCCTTTTCCAGAAGGCCGTTGACGTGCGGAAGCAAACCGGCGATGGCTTCGCCGTAGGCGAACAAATCCCCGTCGTTGTTAATAAATACGGGGATTTTGAATTTATCCTCTAACATCGGGCCAAGGGCAACACCACCGCGAAAACCCGTAAGGTTGCCAAGGTCGCCGATGATCCCACGCGGATAATCGGCTGGCCCGGGAAACGCAAAGCTGATTGCGACCGGCGGCACGGGGCACATCGCCCGGACACGGTTGAAGCCGCCCACGATGCTATCTAGACAGAGTTCAAGATTGTCGCCGTGCGTGTCCAGCGTAACCATATCCGTTACCTGTCTGCCTGCGCGCATCCCGCAGAAGCGAAGGTTGGTTCCGCCCGCGTCCAAGGTCAGCACAACACGATGTTCATTTGAAATGTCAGTCACGGCACGTTAAGCGGTTAATTCTTTACGCCCGACTTTGTGGCCTTTAAGGCCGTAGAACGCGACGTAGGCATACGCGATGAGCGGAATGATGAAGGAAATTTGAAGATTGCCTGTCATGTCGGCGATCTTGCCCTGCAACGGTGGCAGCACCGCGCCGCCCAGAATCGCCATCACCAACAACGACGATACCTGGCTTTTGTAAATGCCCGTGCCTTCGAGTGCGAGGCTGAACGTGTTTGACCAGCCAATGGAAGTGAACAGACCGATCGCAACCACGCACCACATCGCCACCACGCCGCCAACAAAGATGGCCGTGATGAGCAATGTGCAGACCGTCAGCGAAAAAATCACCAGCGTCCGCGCGGCCAGTGACTGTCCGAACTGAAAAAGCAGCCAGCACAGCCCGACGAACGGCAAATAAATTTTGAACACGCCCCAGTTAGCCGCGAACGCATCCATCCAAAGCTTCATCACCGAGTCTTTTGCGTCGCCGTGCAGCGCGTCGAGCGGCGCGCTTTTGGCCGCCCAAAGCAGCAGCCATGCGAGCAGCGGAATCACCACCAGCAACACTTGTTTCCGCACCGCGCGCATTTCGCTCAGTTCCACCGAGCCCATGAATCGCCCGATCATCAATCCGCCCCAGTAAATTGAAACGTATTTACTGGCTTCATCCGCTGTCAATCCTGCCACGGATTTTTGCCCAAGGAAATTGATGATCGCGCTGCCGACGGAAACTTCCCCGCCGACATACATGAAAATCGCGATGACGCCGAGCACCACATGCGGATGTTTCAACGCGCCCGCGCCGGATTCGACATGGCCTTCGCCGATGTGCGGCAGCTGGATGAAAAAGAAAATCGCGGCCAGCACCAGAAAGATGACGCAAAACGCCATGTAGGGCATCTTCACTGATTCCGCGCCATGCGCCCCGGTTTTGGCGAAGTATTGAAAAATCAGATAGCCGCCGATGAGTGGCCCGATGGTCGTGCCGATGGAATTGAAGCCTTGCGCGAGATTCAAGCGACTCGAAGCAGTTTTCTCCGGGCCGAGAATCGTTATGTATGGGTTGGCCGCAATCTGTAGCATTGCAAACCCAAGTCCGACGATGAACAGTGCCACCAAAAACATCGGATAGGAAGAGGCGCTGGCAGCAGGCCAGAAGATGGCGCTGCCAGCCGCCGAGATGAGCAGACCAAGCACGACACCGTTTTTGTAGCCGAGTCTGGCTATGGGGTCGCCCTTGGTCGCAGAAATGATGAAGTAAATCAGCGAGCCGACAAAATAAGCGCCGAAGAAGGCGAATTGCACGAGCATCGCCTGAAAATAATTCAGCGTAAAAGCCTCCTTAAATCGCGGAATCAAAATGTCGTTAAACACCGTCATAAAACCCCACATGAAAAAAAGCGAGGTCATGATGGCGAACGGCGCGCGGTAGTTCGCGCCGTTGGTAACCGGAATCGGAGTGATTGAGCCTGGGTTAAAGGCAGCCATAATTTTTTATTTCTCGACCTCGAGCGACATTAATTGGACGGTTTTACTTCAACGAATCCGAAATCAACATACTGCCCCCCACTGGTCTGGTGGCAATGCATGGCGATCAGGTTCTTGCCCGGTTTGATTGCGAATTTTCCTTCTGGCAGCAATGTAACCACACCGTAACTCGAAACAAAACCGCCCGCTTCAACAGCAAGAACTCCGTTAATATAAACCTCAACATCCTCGTCATGGTGCAACCATGCGCAAAGATTCTCCAAGTGAACCGACGGCAAATCCATTTCTCGCCGCAGCCAGATATCCGTCGAATTCCAGACCGTCCCGATGATTGCGCCCGGCGTGCCATCTGTCCCAAATCCACTCTGCCCGCGCGACCATGCTGCGTCGTTGAAATTGGCATTCGTCCACTCTCCAACAGGTGCGATGGTGGCGTAACTCCAAATCGCTGATTGTTGGTCCGCCGCCGGAATTATTGTCGTGACGGTTGGCGGTTTACGCATCGCCGCCCAACCGGAAGCTTTCGTCTGGTCGCGCTTCACATATTTTTGCCAGACCGGCTTGTCATAGAGCATCTGCATGAACACGCCACCCACGACCGGGCGCGCGGTGAAACCGACCTTGCGGGCGGACTTGGTCTGATACCAGTCAGTCATCGGGGAGCGGTCCGGGGTGTGGTTCAGGAAGTTGATGACGGGCGCCACCAAGGCCTCAAAGTCGGCGCGGTTCTGGGTGAGCGTGGCGGTCCAGGTGATCCAATCAAGCTTGGTGTAGGTCTCGCGGTTGTCGAGCGGCAGGCCGTAATCGTTCTGCGTCTTCTTGTAGAAATCCATCTCCTTGCGGGCGACTTCGGCGGGGAAGAGATTCAGGCCGAGCACCTTGTCCCAAACGAGATTATATTTCTGGCTCCACGTCCCGGGGCGGTCGAAGGCGAGGCGGAAGTGGTCGCCGTCATCAGCTTCCTTGACCCAGCGCTGTGCGGCATCGCGGGCAAACTGGTAATATTCATCTGCCTTGGCCTGGTCACCGCGCAGTTCACACAGCTTGGCGAAGGAACCGAGGCCGCAGATCGCTTTGGCGCTCAGGTTCACGTTGTGCGCCAGATGGCCGGCAAAGTCATCCGTGCAGAGCTGCTTCTC
>Ga0210392_10000697_pt1 | contig 19597 bp, 15 predicted proteins | sample IncBWC30OmetaG_FD_161057 | JGI IMG/M metagenome (GOLD analysis project Ga0210392, IMG submission 161057) | Forest soil microbial communities from Barre Woods Harvard Forest LTER site, Petersham, Massachusetts, United States - Inc-BW-C-30-O ...
TCCAGCATCTATAGTCGATGAGATGAGCGCCGCCCTCAAAGGATTCGCCGAGCTCTGCGAGCGGCTGTCCGCCAGCAGCAAGAAGCTCGAAAAGCGCGCGCTGATCTCCGGCTATCTGAAATTGCTTCCCCCCGAAGATGCCTCCAGAGCCGCGCTCTACCTCTCCGGCCAGCCCTTCGCCGAAACCAACAGTCGTACCCTCAACGTCGGGGGATCGCTGCTTTCAAAAGCCGTCGCAAAACTCTCCGGCGCCGACAAAACCGCGATGTATGCAGCCTATCGCCGCCACGGCGACCTGGGCGCTGCCACATTCGACCTCTTCCAAAGCCGTAAAGACATCTCGCCATCGCTCACGCTCGAAGACATCGAGCAGACCTTTGAAAACATCGCCGCCGCAAAAGGCCCGACAGGAAAACAGCCGCTGCTTCTCGACCTGCTGGGAAAATCCCCTCCGCTAGAAGCCAAATACCTCATCAAGCTCATCACCGGCGACATGCGCATCGGCGTGAAACAGAGCCTTGTCGAAGAAGCCCTCGCATTCGCGTACGGTGCTCAGCCGACGGAAGTACGCCGTGCCGTCATGCTCACCGGCAGCCTGGCCGAAGTCACATCGATGGCAATCTCCGGCGCTCTGCAGCAAGCACAAATGCGCCTCTTCCACGCCCTCGGCTTCATGCTGGCAAGCCCTGTCGCGACCGTTGAAGAAGCCATCGAACGCTTCAGCGAAGAGATTGCAGCCGAACACAGCGGCGTTTCCGAAGTGTTGCCTGAAGAAAATCGAATTTCTGCTCCCCTTGAGAAAACAAGGCCGCAGCAAGCTCTCCGCGAAGCACAACTGGAAGACAAGTACGACGGCATGCGCGCACAGCTGCACTGCGGCGACCCCGGCCAGCCCGGACGCGTCGCGCTCTTCTCGCGCAACCGCGAAGAGATCGGCGAAAGCTTCCCCGAACTCATCGAAGCCTTCGAGCAGATTGACGAACCAGCTATCCTCGACGGAGAAATCGTCGCATGGAACCCGTCCGAACAGCGCGCGTTGCCCTTCACGTCGCTACAGCAGCGTTTGGGAAGAAAGCGCGTCTCACGCGAGATGCGCGAGCGCACGCCCGTCGTCTTCATCGCCTTCGATCTTCTCTACCTCAGCGAAAATCTCCTGCTGGAACACCCTCTAAGAGAACGCCGAAGCGCACTTGAGCAATTCATCGCACGGCACGCTGAAGCAACCGCGAACTGCGCGCAGCGAGGGCAGGCAGATCTCTTCGCCGATCCCACCAGCAACAATTTCCCGCGCATCATTCTCGCGCCGGCAACGCATCTGCTTAGCGCCGAACAGCTCGACCGCGCTTACACCGAAGCACGCGAGCGCGGCAACGAAGGCGTGATGCTCAAAGCCCTGCACAGCACCTATCAGCCCGGCCGCCGAGGCCTCGCATGGCTCAAGCTAAAGCGCGAACTCGCAACCCTCGACGTTGTAGTAACCGGCGCAGAATACGGCCACGGCCGACGAGTTGGCGTGCTCAGCGACTATACATTCGCCGTAAAAGATGGCGATGAGTTGAAGAACATAGGCAAAGCTTACTCGGGTTTAACCGACGCAGAAATCGACGAACTGACGGCATTCTTCAAGCAACACACACTCGAAGACCACGGCGGATTCCGCACCGTCGAGCCGCTCATCGTTCTCGAAGTCGCCTTCAACAACATCATGCGCTCCGACCGCCACAATAGCGGCTTCGCATTACGTTTTCCGCGCATTCTATGCATCAGAAACGATAAGCCTGTCAACGAAATCGATACATTGGAGAGAGCAGAAGAGATCTACAACGCGCAGCCGGATAAGCCTATTGACAATGAATAGACCCACATTCGTGTAGATACTCACCGATAGCAATCAACACGTAGACGAACACCGGTAGAGCGCTAACAACAAACCACCAGCGACTGACTTTCAATCCGGCAGCAGTTGCAGCAAGAAAAGAAAGAACAAGTTGGGCGAAGAATACCCACTAACTTATCTGCAGGTGAAGGTAAATCAAGGCGGGGATGCTTAGAAACAATAACAATCCAGCAATCCCTAACAAATTCCAAACTGATTTTCTACTCGGTTTTGCTGAGATATCCGTGGCTATGCCCATGATGATGCACATGCATCTGCACTTCCTCGACCGCCATCACGCACCCATGCGCAACCTCGCAATCAACATTTTCAAACTGAATCGTCGTGTGAGTAATGTGAAAGCGATCATGCAGTGTCGTCTTGATCTGCTCCAGAATCCGGTTGCTTTCCGAAGGCGGAATATCCGGAATCGTCACGTGGCTCGCCAGCGCATGCGTCTGCGATCCCAGGCTCCAGACGTGCAGATCATGCACATCTTCAACGCCGCTAATCCCGCACAGCGTCTTACGAATCTCTGAAAGCGAAATTCCTCGCGGCGTTCCCTCAAGGAGAATATTCAACGTCTCCTTCACGATCGAAAGCGACGACCAGATGATCAGCGCGGCAATCGCCAGCGAGAGCACCGGATCGATCCACGATTGCCCCGTCCACAAGATCGCAGCACCGCCCACGATCACCGCAGCCGTCGACAGCGTATCGCCCAGCATGTGAATAAAGGTGCTGCGAATATTCACGTCGGTGTTCACTCGCCATAGCAGCGCCGCAATCACGCCATTCATCAGCACACCGGCCGCCGCAACAATCATCATCACGCGCGGCTGCACATGCACAGGCTCGCTAAGCCGATGCACCGCCTCAATGGCAATGAAAACGGCAATCACAATCAGCGTAAGCGCGTTCACAAACCCAGCCAACACGCCAGCGCGTTGGTAGCCGAAGGTCTTGGCATCCGTTGGAGGGCGTCCCTGGAAGTAAACCGCGACGAACGAGAGCAGCAGCGCCAACGCGTCAGAGACATTATGCCCGGCCTCAGAAATAAGCGCCAGCGAATGAGCGCGTAGTCCTGCAACAAATGTCAGCACTACATAGGCAAGCGTCGCCATGAGCGAGAACTTCAGCACTCGCTGCATCTTGCCGATAGGTGCTCCGTGGACATGCATAGATTCAGTGTAAGCCGCGCCCGATTAGGGCTTCAATCGCGGCGGAGTAATTTGAAGGACTTACCTGAGGGGCGCCGTCCGCGAATGAGGTGGATTCGTCACAACATGGTGTACCGGAACCGAACTAGCCGTGTTGCGCAACCCGCTCCATGTCTCGGCAACCACAATGCTGTTCTCCGGCTTGTGCGTGTCATACCGGACCGAGCAGGGAAAGCCCAGCCGGCAGTCATGGATATTTACCAGGTCGCGCAGTGGCGTCACATCCTGGGAGCATTCATAGATCACGCCGCCAATCTCATACTTATAGAGCAGCAACTGCATCCCGGCAGGACGTCCGCTTTCGCTTGAATCGAGCTCCGAGATGTCCAGCAGGGTTCCGTCGATAATCCGTCCCGCCTGCACCAGGTACCCGCGCCGTTCGCGTTCAATCTCCTCGGCCGAAGGCTTCTTGCGCAGCGCAAGATAGATAGCCACGCCGCCCAGACAAAGACCGGCAGCCGCCAATGTCCCAATAATCTGAGGATCACGCAGAGAAAGGCCATTCATAACATCATCTATGAGCAGAATACCCCAGACCGGCGTTGATGACACCCTCGCCTCACCACACTTTGGTGCACCATTTTTCCAATGCGAACTATGAAACGTTCTTATGCACTCCATAACTATTGGATGTGTCTCGCGATGCAGACGTAAAAATATGTCCTCAATTCAGCGCTTGCTGGCGTATGCTGGTGGGCGTTCCGAGGACGTTCTCCCCGCAGCATCCTTAGAAATTCCAAGACCTCTCAGGAGAGAAATCCCATGCAATGCCCTTCGTGCCATAACGAAGTCGCTCCAACGGCCACATTCTGCGGTTTCTGCGGAGCTTCTCTGGCTGTAGCCCCCGCAGGGGGACCAGCAACCGCACCCGCCGGTTACGCCCCCGTCGGCGGCAGCACCTATGCGGCGCCGGCCGCCGCACCGGCAGCTCCCGCAGCTGGCGGCCTGTCCGAAACTGCAGCCGCCGCGATTTCGTATATCACCATCATTCCGGCCATCATCTTCCTGGTGATCGAGCCCTATAACAGGATGCGTCTGGTAAAGTTCCATGCTATTCAGTGCATCGCCTTGCACGTCGCATGGATCGCCGTGTGGATAGCATTCATGATCCTTACCGTGGCCTTGCACTTCGTTCCGCTCATTGGCCTCTTGTTCGGCCTGGTTGAATTCGCCATTGCCATCGGCTTCTTCATCATATGGCTGCTCTGCATCCTTAAGGCCAGCAAAGGTGAGTACTACAAGGTGCCCTTCATTGGCGACTTCGCCGCAAAACAAGCGGGCGTCTAGAGACTGCGAGCATCGGCATCGGATCAGTGCTCAGGCTTCAGTGCGCTATACTGAAGCCTGAGCATGTCGAACAAAAAGTTGTCTCCGGCCACCGTTTCCCGTGGCGTTTCCCCCTTGGAATTGAGTTCTGCTAGCGGTCGGCGCATCCGCTCCACCACCGTCGTATGCGTGCGCCGAAATGGCAGCGTCGTCATGGCTGCCGACGGCCAAGTCACGCTCGGTGAGTCCGTCATCAAGCACTCCGCCAAGAAGATACGCCGCCTCTATCAGGACAAAATCCTCGCCGGGTTCGCCGGATCCACCGCCGACGCCTTCTCTCTTTTCAGCCGCTTCGAGTCGAAGCTGGAGCAATATGCCGGCAATCTTGGCCGCTCTGCCGTCGAACTTGCTAAGGAGTGGCGCACCGACAAGATGCTGCGCAATCTTGAAGCCCTGCTCATTGTCTCCGACCCGCACCAGACCTTTCTGCTCAGCGGATCGGGCGACGTCATTGAGCCGGACGAAGGCATCGCAGCCATCGGCAGCGGCGGGTCATTCGCTCTGGCCTCAGCCCGCGCCCTTTACGAGAACACCGACCTGTCCGCCCGCGATATCGCTGAAAAGTCGCTGAAAATCGCCGGTCAGATCTGCATCTACACCAACGACCAGATCACGATCGAAGAACTGCACGCATAGTTTCGCGTGAGCCCGCCCCAAAGGAGCAGGCAGATGGCCATCTATTTACCCGGAACCGCTGAAGATCAGGAACTCGCACTCGATGACCTGACTCCGCGTGAAATCGTCGCCGAGTTGGACAAGTACGTCGTCGGCCAGAAAGCCGCCAAGCGAGCAGTGGCGATTGCGTTACGCAACCGCATGCGCCGCCAGAAACTTCCGCCCGATCTCGCCGAAGAGATCATGCCAAAAAACATCATCATGATCGGGCCCACCGGCGTCGGCAAAACCGAAATCGCCCGCCGCCTGGCCAAGCTGACAAACTCGCCTTTCCTCAAAGTTGAGGCCTCGAAATTCACCGAGGTCGGCTACGTAGGCCGCGACGTCGAAGCCATCGTCCGAGACCTGGTTGAGATCGCCATCGACATGGTGCGCGAAGAGAAGCTCGAAGAAGTAGAAGACAAGGCAGAGCTCAATGCCGAAGAACGCCTGCTCGACCTTCTGTTGCCGCCTCCAACACCCGCCCCCGCACCTTCTGCGGTGCCGCAAAGCGAACCGGGAAGCAACAACACGCTCACCTTCCCTGCGCCGAGCAACGAATCGCATCAGCGCACGAGAGAAAAGCTGCGCCAGCAATTCCGCGAAGGCAAGCTCGACGATCGCATGGTAGAGATCGACGTGCGCGAACGCAACGCCCCGTCCTTCGAAATCATCTCGAACCAGGGTGTCGAAGAGATGGACATCAATCTGAAAGATGTCCTGCCCAACATCTTTGGCCAGCGCACCAAGAAGCGCAAGATGAAGGTCGGCGAAGCCTTCGAATATTTAGTACAGGAAGAAGAAGGCCGACTCATCGATATGGATCAGGTCACGCGCACGGCCGTCGAGCGCGTCGAGAACTCAGGCATCGTCTTCCTCGACGAGATCGACAAGATCGCCGGACGCGAAGGCGGCCACGGCCCCGATGTCTCGCGCGAAGGCGTGCAGCGCGACATCCTGCCCATCGTCGAAGGCACCACAGTCAATACCCGCTACGGGATGGTGCGCACCGACCACATCCTCTTCATCGCCGCCGGAGCCTTTCACGTCTCCAAGCCCAGCGACCTCATCCCTGAATTGCAGGGCCGCTTCCCCATCCGCGTCGAGCTGCATTCGCTCACCGTCGAAGACTTCATCCGCATCCTGCAGGAGCCCAAGTCCTCGCTGACCAAGCAATACACAGCGCTTCTTGAAACCGAAGGACTGAAGCTCGAATTCACGCCCGAGTCACTCGAAGAGATCGCCCGCTTCGCTTTCCGCGTCAACGAGACAACGGAAAACATCGGCGCCCGCCGCCTGCACACCATTATGGAGCGCGTCCTCGACGAGATCAGCTTCCTCGCGCCGGACCTTGGCAAGGCCGCAAAGAGCGACACCAACGTAATCGACATCGCCGCCAGCGCGGAGAACAACGGCACCACCGTCCCGCTGCCGATCATCGAACGCGAAACCGCCTCAGGCCGCGAAAGAGTAGCCATCATCGACCCGGAATACGTGCGTCAGATGGTCTCCTCAATCGTCAAAGATCAGGACCTCTCGCGCTACATCCTGTAGCTTTCCATTCGATATAAGAAAGACAGAAGGCCATCGCAAGCGATGGCCTTCATCGTTATGCTGTCATCCTGAGCGAAGCGAAGGATCTGCTTTTCGTCATCCATTACACGAAAAGGGGTGGGAGGAAACGCACCCGTCAACTCGTGTGATCCAAAATAATCTTCCACCCGGCAGCCGACTTCTCCCAAACGAGTGAAAATATCCCCGTAGCATCCCCGCCACCGGCAGCGCTCCGCGTCAGATGATAACGTCCCGTGGCAATCGCGTAATTCGCCCCAAGCAGCCGCACCGACAGATCCGAAAACTCCAGCGTCCCCCTGGCCTCCTTACTGGAATAGTCATGCTTATAGCGTTCCAGCACCTGCTGCCAGCCGTGATGCACCGTCTTGCCGATAAACGTCGTCTCCGGCGAGTCCTGATAGCCCTGCATAAACGCATCGATGTCCCCCTTGTTCCACGCTGACACTTGATCGTCCAGCACTTTCCGGATCGCGCTCTCGGCATCTTGGGCAAAAACCAGCCTCAGCGGAACAAGCCAAAGCACAACGAGCAGCAATCCAGGCACAACCCGCTTCCACCGCAAATCCATTCGTCTCATCTTCCTTCCCTTCAGCACACTCCCAGATAGTCTGAACGGCAGCCGCCAAAAATTCCACGTCCAAATTCCGATGGACGCCAATCAGCCTCAAATGCGCTCAAATAAGGGTGGGAACCACAACCACTGGCCGCAAAAGTAGCGCGAAAATCTGCCGAAGAGTCCTACAATCTATATATGCCAGCCGCAAAGACAATCCACACCGTCTGCTCGCATGATTGCCCCGACTCTTGCGCAGTCCTCGTCACCATCGACGAGACGGGACGAGCAACGCGCGTGCAAGGTGACCTGAACCACCCGGTCACCCGGGGATTTCTCTGCGGCAAAGTGGCCAAATATCTCGACCGCGTCTACTCGCCCGATCGCCTGCTCTACCCCATGCGCCGCCGCGCCGGAGTCGCGAAGGGCCCACTGCCACAAAACAAAGAATTCGAAGCCTTCGAGCGCATCTCATGGGACGAAGCCCTCGACACCATCGCCGCCCGGCTGCAGAAAATCAGCGACGAGCACGGCCCCGAATCGATCCTGCCCTACTCCTACGCAGGAACCATCGGCCTGCTCGGCTACGGCTCCATGGACCGCCGCTTCTTTCACCGCCTAGGAGCCTCGCAACTCGACCGCACCATCTGCTCCACTGCAGGCGGCGACGCCCTCGTCTCCGTCTACGGACGTAAGCTGGGCACGGACACCGAGCACTTCCGCCACGCGCGCTACATCATCGCCTGGGGAGCCAACGTCCACGGCAACAACATCCACCTGTGGCCGATGATCGAAGAAGCCCGCCGCAACAGCGCAAAGCTAATCGTCATCGACCCGTACAGGACCCGCACCGCAAGAGTCGCCGACTGGCACATCGCCATCAACCCCGGAACGGATGTGGCTCTCGCCCTCGGCATGATGCACATCATTCTGCGCGACGGCCTCGAAGACGCAAACTACATCGCCGAAAACACCCACGGCTTCGCCGAACTCAGGCAACGTGCCGCCGAGTACACTCCCGAGTGCGTCTCCCGCTGGACCGGCATCTCTATAGCCGATATCGAACGCCTCGCCCGCGAATACGCAACGACTACACCCGCCGTCATCCGCATGAATTACGGCATCCAGCGCAGCCAGAACGGCGGACAAGCCGCCCGCACAGTCGCCATGCTGCCCGCACTCATCGGCGGATGGAAGCACCTCGGCGGCGGGCTCCAGCTTTCGACCAGCGGAGCGTTCGCATGGGACAAAGCCATCATCGAACGCCCCGACTTGATGTTCGCCAGCCCGCTCAAGCGCCATGCCCGCATCGTCAACATGTCGGAGCTGGGCCATGCGCTCACCAGATTCAGCGATCCGCCGGTGAAAGCACTCTTCGTCTACAACTCAAACCCAGCAGCCATCGCACCCGACCAGGCGCAGGTTCTGCAAGGCATGGCGCGCCCCGATCTCTTCACCGTCGTCCACGAGCAGTTCTTCACCGACACCGCCGACTATGCCGATATCCTGCTCCCCGCCACCACCTTCCTCGAACACAAGGACGTGCAGGGAGCCTACGGCCACTACTACGTCCAGATCTCGAACCAGGCGATCGACCCGCTCGGCGAATCCCGCTCCAATGTCTCGCTATTTTCTGAACTCGCCCAGCGCATGGGCTTCACCGACGCCTGCTTCCGCGACACGCCCGAAGACCTGATCGCGCAGGCCCTCCGCACCACCGACCCCGCAAAGCAGGACCAGTGGCTCGCAGGCATGACCGAAGAAACCCTGAACGCCGCCGGAGGTCACCAGCGCCTGCAATTCGCTTCCGAGAAAACCGGCGAACCGTTCCTGCCTTTCACGACCGGCCCATTCAAGACACCAAGCGGCAAGATCGAATTCTTCTCAGAAGCCCTCGCTGCTCTTGGGGTCGACCCGCTGCCGGGCTTCGTTCCTCCAATAGAGTCGCGCCACACAAAGCAGTCCGAATATCCGCTCGAGTTCCTGCCGCGCAAGGCCGACCACTACATGAATTCGACCTTCGCCAACCTGCACGGACATCAACTCATGGAAGCCGCCCACACCAACCGCCTCGAAATACATACGATCGACGCAGTCGCACGCGGTATCTGCGAAGGCGACACCATCGAGATTTTCAACGATCGCGGAAGCCTGCGAATGACGGCCCATGTTAACGGCAACGTCTCTCCAGGCGTCGTCGCCAGCCGCCTCAACTGGAACAAGCTTTCACTCGGCGGCAACAACGTCAATCTCCTCACCTCGCAGCAGCTCACCGACTTCGGCGGGGGCCCTACCTTCTACTCCACGCTCGTCGAAGTGCGAAAAGTCACAGCCTAAGCAGCGAAAACTCGTTCATTCCGATAGACTAAAGGCGGACCAATCGATGCCGTTCGCTGCGGGTTTCCAATGCGCTGGCTGTGGAGAGTGGAATGAAACTGTGGTTGACGAGTCAGCCGGCGGAAAGCAGTCCTATGTCGAGGATTGTCAGGTCTGTTGCAAACCAAACCTTCTCAGAATCGTCTGGAATGATGAAGGTTTCGATATTCATGCTGAACTGGAAAGCTAGCAGGGCCTCCTCAAGTCGCTGCACGGGGATCAGCATCCCCCGATGACCGGCAAGAGACGCAAAGACACTCCGGAGTTGGGAACTGCGCCTCCGGTCACTTATAATCGCCTTTTCCTCAAGTTTCATCTGATTTTTTGCAGTGAGGGTGTGCCTATTTTTCCCGTCATGCGAGAGAGCGTGAGCTCTCCAATCAAAACAAGCCAGAATGCGAGCCGTATATTCCGCCGCACGCTGAAGCCATTGGCCTTCGTTCTTCTTTGCTTCACCGTCTTTTCGGCATGGGCACAGCAGCAGACGATTACCCAGATTCGCGTCATCGGCAACCGCCGCATTCCCAAGGAAACGATCGTCGCCCGCCTCTTCAGCCATGAAGGCGAGCCCTTCGACCCCACCACCGTCGAACGCGACTTCAACTCCCTCTGGAACACCGGGTACTTCGAAGACGTCCGCATCGAGCGCGAGGACAATCCCAAGGGCGGCATCATCCTCGACATTTATGTCCGTGAAAAGGCCACGATCCGCGAAATCAACTACAAAGGTCTGAACTCGGTCACGCAGTCCGATGTCCTCGACCGCCTCAAGAAGGAAAAGGTCGGCTTCTCCGTCGAGAGTCAATACGACCCGACCCGCATTGCTAAGGTCGAGACCGTCATCAAGGAGCTCCTCGCCGAGCACGGCCACCAGTTCGCTACCATCAAGGCCGACGTCAAGACCATCCCGCCCGCCTCCGTGCAGGTCAACTTCCTCATCAAGGAAGGCCCCAAGGTCAAGGTCGGCAACATCAGCTTCACCGGCAACCAGCACGTCAGCTCACGCGAGCTGCGCGCCGCCATGCGGAACCTGCGCCCAATCGGCATCCCGCACTCCATCATCTTTGAGAACCTCTTCGCCAAGACCTACGACGCCAGCAAGCTCGAAGAAGATGCCGAACGCGTGCGCCGCGCCTATCAGGATCGCGGCTACTTCCGCGCCTCCACCGGCGAGCCGCTGACGCATCTCCGCAACGAAGGCGGCCTCTCGTTCTTCACCTTCCGCCCGCGCAAGGGCAAGCGCATCGACATCCGCATTCCCGTCGACGAAGGCGCACGCTATCGTCTCGGCAGCATCACCTTCCAGAACAGCAAGATTCCTAATTTGAACGTAAAGGCCCTGCGCGCGCAGTTCCCCCTGAAAGACGGTGACTGGTTCAATTTCACCGCTTTCGGCAAGGGCCTGCAGAACCTGCAGAAAGCCTACGGACAGCTCGGCTACATCAACTTCTCGGCCTCGCCCGTGCCATCCATTGACGACGACAAGAAGACCGTCTCCTTCGCCGTCGATCTCGAAGAGGGCAAGCCCTTCTATGTCTCCCGGATCGAATTCCAGGGCAACACCGTTACCCGCGACTTCGTCATCCGCCGCGAACTGCTTCTCGAAGAAGGACAGGTCTACAACAGTCACCTTTGGGAACTCAGCCTCCTGCGCCTCAACCAGCTCGACTACTTCAACCCGCTCAAAGTCGATCAGGATTCCGAGACGCACCAGAACCCTGAAGCCGGCACCGTCGATCTGCTCCTGAAAGTGACGGAAAAGGGCAAGAACTCCATCGGCCTGAACGGTGGCGTCAGCGGCCTCTCCGGCACCTTCCTCGGCCTGAACTATCAGACCAACAACTTCCTCGGACTCGGCGAAACGCTGAGCGTGCAGGCCAGCGCCGGCAACCTGTCGCGCAACCTGCTCTTCGGCTTCAACGAACCGTACCTGCGCAATAAGCCCATCGGACTCGGCTTCCAGATCTATTCCAGCAAGTACGATTACAACTCGGCCAAGGCCTACAACCTTTCGGGCGCGGACGCGAATACCACCGCGGCCGTCACCTCGCTCACGCAGAACTACAACCAGTCGGTCACTGGCTTGACCGTATCCGGCAGATTCCCCATTCGGCACACCTTCAAGAACGTCGGCATCACTTACTCGCTCAACCGCTCGTCGGTAACGACCTTCAGCGCCGCATCGCAGAACCTCTTCCAGACACTGGCATTCCGCAGCGGCATCCAGGGTGGAAACTCGCTTGAGGGCATCATCAACAGCATGGTCTCGCTCAGCTATTCCTGGAACAGGCTCGATTCCAGCTATATGCCGCGCACCGGCTCTTCGTTCTCGGCCGCGATGCAGCTCGCCGGACTATGGGGGAACGTCCGCTACTTCCAGCCGGTCGTCGAGTACAAGCAGTTCAAGCCGATCAAGTGGTTCCACTTCAACAATGAGGGCCGCAACATCCTCGGCTGGCGCGTCCAGGCGAACTATATTCACGGCATCAGCGGCGATGTGGCTCCGCCATTCAATCGCTTCTACGCTGGCGGAGAGGCAGATCTTCGCGGCTTCGACATCCGCACCGCAACGCCTTACGGATTCGTGCCCACGCGCGTCCTTTTCAATCTCACCAATCCCGACGGAAGCTGCGTGCCGCGCGATCCGACCAACCCGCAGACCAACCAGTGCGTGCAGGTTCCCATTCCTGTCTACGGCATCGGCCCCATCGGCGGCGATACGCAGATCACCGGCAACCTCGAATACCGTATCCCGCTCGTCGGCCGCACCGCAGCCCTCGAGTTCTTCGACGATTTCGGTATGAACATGGCCACCAGCAGCGGTCAGCTCAAGCAAAGCCCGCAAGGCTTCGATTCGCTGAATGCCCCGCTCTACGGCTGCCCGAACTACGTCAACGGTGCCTGTACCGGTGGTCAGGCCATCCAGTTCGACCGCTACATCCGCCCGATTCCAGGAACCAACTACGTTCCGCGCATGTCACTCGGCGCGCAGATTTCGGTTATGATGCCGATCATCAATGCACCGTTTCGCATCTACTACGCCTACAACCCGCTGCGGTTGTATGACAACATCAACGGCCAGAACCTGATCACGCGCAGCATGTTCCCCGCCGGCGGCGCAGGCGATTACAGCTACGCTCAGGCCACCCAGCTTTACGGATCGCTCTACGAACTCCGCGAGCCGAACAAGACCTTCCGCCTGACGGTAAGTACCACCTTCTAAAGCACGAAAACAAACCAGAAACGGCCATCCTCACAAAGGATGGCCGTTTTTCTTTGTTTCAATTTGATGCGCCATAGGGACGCGGAAGTGTGTATATTGGCGGTGGTTGACAGCGAGAGCTGCGGCCCTTGTTGTGGCGTCTTTGGGAGGGTCTGGTTATGCAGGGTCCCAAGCGAGCATTGTTCATCTGCCTCAGCATCAGCCTTACGTTAAGCGTGGTCCTCGACGGCTGCAATAAGAAAACGGATCAGGCCCCGGGAAGTCAGGGGCAGGCTCCTGCAACCACATACGCTACTCCTACGCCCGACCAGCTCTATCAGCTCGTCGCTCCCATAGCGCTTTTCCCCGACAATCTTCTCGCGCAGGTTCTCGCCGCTTCAACGTTTCCCGACCAGGTCACCGCTGCGAACAACTGGATCAACCAGAATTCGAACCTGAAGGGCCAGCAGCTGATGCAAACGGTTGACCAGCAGCCCTGGGACGCCAGCGTCAAAGGCCTGACACAATTTCCTGACGTCCTGAGCCAGATGGCAACCAACCTCTCCTGGACCTCGGCCCTCGGCGATGCCTATTTCAACGTCCCGCAGGACGTGATGAACGCGGTGCAGGTCATGCGGCAGCGGTCATACCAGTCCGGCAACCTGAAGAGCAACCAGCAGCAGAACGTGTCGGTGCAGAATCAGGCTCCGGGCGCAGCGCCCGCACCAGCATCGTCAGGCGAGGCGCAAACTACGGTGGTGGTGCAGCCTCCGCCGCAAACAATCGTCATACAACCGGCACAGCCAGACGTAGTCTATGTGCCCACGTACAATCCGACGGTCGTCTATGGAGCGCCCGTCGCCCCGTATCCCGGATACTCGACCGGCGACATGGTGGCTACGGGCCTCATCTCATTCGGGCTCGGCATAGCAGTGGGCGCAGCCATCAATGGCGGCGGCTGTTGCGGATGGGGCTATAACTCATGGGGATGCGGATGGAACAACTCGTCGGTAACCTACAACCGCAACGTCTATGTCTCGAATTCGAACACCTTCGTAAATCGCAATAACTATTACCGCAACAACAACGTCAACAACATCAACCGCAATAACATCAACACGAATGACATCAACCGCAACAATATCAATCGCAACAACATCAACACGAACGACACCAACCGCAACAACTTGAATCGCGACAATCGCGCCAACAATTTCAACAACACTGCGCGCAATAACAACATGACCACTCCGCACTTCAATCAGAAAGACAATCAGCCGCAGTTTCGGAACAATCAGCAAAATCTGGCCCAGAACAATCGCCAGCAACTGGGCGGAGCCAACCAGGCCAGACCGAATCAGCCGGCCGCCGGTCAAGGAAGATTGAATCAGCCAACCGCCGGCACAAGGGAAGCCGCGAACCGCGGCGGCGGCAATTTCAACCAGACGCAGCGCGACCCGGCCCGCGGATACGGACAACAGCCCAGTCGCGGAACCAACACCGGCGCATTCAGCGACTACAGCGCAGGAGGCAATACCCGAACGAACAGCGCCCGCGGACAACAGAGCCTGCAAGGGAATCGGAATCCTGGCGGCGGTGGCGCGGCACGACCCGCTGCGCAACCAGCTTCACGGCCCGCTCCACAGGCATCACGCCCGCAACAACAGCGCCCGGCAGGCCACCGTCGCTAACCGTCATGACGCAGCAAATCAAAGGCAGGAGGGTAAGTTTGATGGCTTCGGAAACACCTTCACACAAACCGATTCTGTTGGCCTGCCTCTCGCTGATCCTGGCCGGCCTGATGCTTCTGCCCGCGCTTGCGCAACAGAGCAACGAGAAGACCTTCGCTTCGCCGGGCGACGCCGTGCTGGCGTTTTACAACGCGGCAAAATCGAACGATGCCCAGGCGATGAACGCAATCTTCGGCACGAATGCGAGCAAGATTCTGCATACCGGCGACGACGTTGCGGACAAGAACATGATCGCCAACTTCATTCGTCGCTACGATCAGATGCACCGCGTGGTCGTCGAGCCCGACCAGACTGTGACGTTGTACATCGGCGCAGAAAACTGGCCCGGACCGATTCCCATCGTGAAGAACAACAGCGGCGCATGGTATTTCGATACCGAAGCCGGCATAAAGGAAATTCTCTACCGCCGCATCGGGACCAATGAGAACGACGCCATCGAAGTCCTTTACGGGCTGGTCGATGCGCAGCGTGAATACGCCTCAGAGCCGCGCGACGGTGGCAAGACAAAGCATTTCGCGCTCAAGTTCATCAGTACCACCGGCAAGCAGGATGGTCTGTACTGGAAGACAAGCGACAACGAGCCGCCGAGTCCCATTGGGCCGCAAGTCGCCGACGCAAGCACATCAGGCTACGAGTTCCAGCAGGGTCAGGCAGCGCCTTTCCACGGGTATTACTTCCGCATCCTGACCAAGCAGGGAGCGGCGGCAAAGGGCGGCGCTCGCGATTACGTCGTCACCGGCCAACTCACGCGCGGCTTTGCCTTCGTCGCTTATCCCGCCGAGTACCGCAACTCCGGCGTCATGACCTTCATCGTCAACCAGGACGGCGTGGTCTACGAGAAAGACCTCGGTCCGGACACGGCAAAGCTCGGCGCCGCCATGTCAGAGTACAACCCTGACAGTACTTGGAATCGCGAAGACTAATTCTGCAGTTGGGCCGCTAAACCTCTGTCTCAAATCAAAATGTTGAATCGCTTCGGTAACACGTTCCGATGGGGAAGCACCGCTTAATCAGCAAGTAAAGGTCGCGAGATATTTTCCATTTCCACATAACCAAGGGGGCAGCCATGAGTAGTAACACCGCGAGAGTCGACACGAAGCTCGAGATCGTCGTCATCCCCGTCTCCGATGTAGGCCGCGCGAAGGAGTTCTATGGAAGGCTCGGGTGGCGACTCGACGCCGACTACGACAACGGCAGCGACTTCCGCGTGATCCAGTTCACACCGCCGGGTTCCGGGTGCTCGGTCATCTTCGGCAAGAACGTCACCGGGGCAACACCCGGCTCTGCCCAGGGCCTGTACCTGATCGTCTCCGACGTCGCGGCCGCCCGCAACGAACTGCTCAGCCACGGCGTCGAGGTCAGTGAGATCTTCCACGGCGCCGGCGACGCGTACTCTGGCTCCGACGAGCACTACCTGTTTGGGTCCCTCCGTGTCAGCGGTCCCGATCCCGAGCATCGCAGCTACCGCTCGTTCGCCTCGTTCCATGATCCGGACGGCAACGGCTGGCTTTTCCAGGAGATCACAACGCGTCTTCCCGGTCGCATCGACTCCGCGACGACGAGCTTCGCGTCAGTGAACGATGTGGCGAGTGCGCTTCGGCGTGCGGCGGCCGCCCATGGCGAGCACGAGAAGCGCACCGGCGGGCAGCGCGATGAGAACTGGCCAGACTGGTACGCCGCGTACATGGTGGCGGAACAATCCGGCAAAGAACCGCCACAGTGAACAACCACGACGTGATCGTTATCAGTGTCGCTGCGCTGGACGAAGGCGATCCGTGAGTCGTCTACCGCTCGGCGCACGGGTCAAAACTTGCACCACGAGCTACAACAGACCAATGCACCCACACGATTACGCACCCCGGCCCGCGCACATCAAATGGCTCCTCGATTCTGACCCGGCCATCCGTTGGCAGGTCATGAGCGACCTGACCAGCGAAGCCCCTAGCGCGATTGCAGCCGAGCGATCGCGCGTCGCCACCGAAGGCTGGGGAGCCCACCTTCTCGCGCGCCAATCTCCTGCCGGCGACTGGCCCGGCGGGCAGTGGGACCTTGTTACCCTCTGGAGTCTCGTCGTTCTGAAGGACCTCGGTCTCGACCCCGCGAGCAAGCAGGCTCGCCAAATGATCGACCGCGTCGACAAGGGACTCGTCTTTAAGCCGCTCAACAACCGGCCTTTCCTTCACGGCGAAACCGAGCCCTGCATCAACGGCAGAATCCTCGGCATCGGTTCCTATTTCAAGGAACCGAACGACGCGCTCGCCAATCAACTCCTGGGCGAGCAACTCCAAGATGGCGGCTGGAACTGCGAAGCACCTAAAAGCCGACGCTCATCGTTCCACACAACCATCTGCGTGCTCGAAGGACTGGTCGAATACGAGCGAGCAGGGCGCAAATCGGCGGCCATCACGAAGGCCCGCAAGAAGGCCGAAAACTATCTGCTCGATCGCCGCATGTTCCGCTCGCTTCGAACTGGCAAAGTCATCGACAAACGTTGGCTCCGCTTCTCGTACCCAACGTTTTGGCATTATGACGTTTTGCGCGGACTCGACTATCTGCGCAATGCAGGAATCAAACCCGACAGCCGCGTCGATGAAGCCATTGAAGCCTTGATTAAGCGCCGTCACCAGAATGGGCGCTGGCCGCTCAATCTCCTTCATCCCGAACGTATTCCATTGGAGATGGAGACCAGTGTCGGCGGAGCAAGCCGCTGGAACACATTACGCGCTCTCCGAGTCCTGCGTTGGTACAACAACTCAACAGCTTAGTTGTGACGTAGGCATGCTCGCGCTAGGCGTGGCGTAATTATCTCCTATATGTATAGTTGACACGTTTAAACTGGCGAGGTAATCTCCTATACGTATAGGAGATTGCGTTAATGGCTAAAGCGGCAAGAGTCCTGACTCCCCTGGAGAGACGAATCATGCGCGTGCTCTGGAGTGAGGGTCCGGGAAACGTTCAGAAGGTTCTGCAGGGTTTGACGGGGGAGCCTCAACTCGCCTATACGACGGTTCAGACCACGCTGAATGTCCTGCACCGCAAAAACAGAGTGAAGAGGAAGCTCGTTGGGCGCGCATTCGAATACAGCGCCACCGTTTCTCAAGAAGCAGCTGATTCTCACGCCATTAAAGATGTCCTGCAGAAAGTGTTTCGAGGCTCAGTGGATGACTTGCTCCTCTCTTTAGTACGGAGCAAGCATCTCGACGCTCGAAAGCTTGGCGAACTGCAGGCAAAACTGGAGACAGTTGGGGATGAAGAGGAGGAAGCTAAATGAGCACGATTCGGGAAGTCCTATTCGACTTGCTGTTCAATGCGCTCCTGCAGATTGGATTTTTTGCCATCGTGGCGGCAGTCTTCTCATCATTCGTTGCGAAAGCCAAAGCGAAGCATCAACATTCTTTCTATCTTGGCGTGCTGATCCTGTGTCTGGCTGTACCCGGGATCAACACTCTCTGGCATACGCATCGATCTGTGGTCGCGGAGAAATCTCCACAGGATGTGCTGCACGAGACAGAATCGTCCAATTATCGCTTCTGGAATTGGAAGGGGCATTCCAAAGCGCAGGACCCGCTCGAGCTTGGGGCCGGCGCCCAAAGTGTGATCGTTGCCATTTGGGGAGTACTTGTTCTGTATCACTTGATCCACTTTGGCCGCGGTATCCGTCGAGTTCATAGGCTGCGCAGAGACGCTTCGCTGCTTTCTCTTGCCGAGGTCGGAATGGCTCGCTCAACGGTTCCTGCCTCGCATCAGGTCGCTCTCCTCAAATCCACAGACATCGCGGATCCGGTTACAGTCGGTGTATTCCAACCCGTAATCATAATCCCCAGCAAATTGATGCCAGCTCTCGGAGAACACGAACTCTCGGCTGTATTTGCGCATGAATACGCTCACATTCGTCGAAGAGATTTTCTGGTTCACATCCTATCCGAAGTTCTCTCCTTGCCAGTGGCATGGCACCCCGGCATTCGGTACCTGATGTCGAAGACTTCGCAGACGCGTGAGCTTGCCTGCGATGAGTACGCTGCTGTTCAACTTGGAAAGCGACGTTTGTATGCCCGCACACTCTTACGACTGGCGTCACTGTGTTTGCATGCTCCCCGAGGCAACGCCGTGGGGCTGGGTATTTTCGATGGTGACAACCTGGAGGTTCGAATCATGAGGTTAACCGAGAAGAGAAGTCCGCTAACACGCGCCGGTCTAACTGGACTGGTATTGGCAATCAGTATGACGTTTGGCTCGGGCGCGGTGCTCGCGCGCGCAATGAGCCTGCAGACAGACGCTGGATCCTCAAATGCCACGCCGGCATTCGCAGGAACTTGGCACTGGATGTTTAAAGGACAAAGTTTCGTCACGATGATTCTGGTTCGGAACGGTTCAAGCTTTAGCGGATCTGTTACTGGATCGAAGATCGCGCTAAATGACGATGGGGAATTGAGCCGGGCTGATCCCTCCGACAATAGCGCGCCGTCACCGATCACCAGGGCTGAGATGGAAGGGAATGGTCTGCACGTCACCGTTAAGGATGGGAACGAATCGTTCGAGTTCATTGTGACTTTGAAGGACGATACACATGCCGAAATCCATCCCATCGGTGCCCCAGCGAACATGAAGCCGATACCGGCTGAGAAAGCTCACTAAGCGTTTTCCTTGGCGCGGGGGGGAGTGAGTTGTTATCAGGATGGTCGCTATCGAGGAGATCAGAAGCGGCCATCACACTGCTCGCTCAGCGTGCAAATAGACAATCCGCTCATCGCTTGGTACATGAGTACCAACAAGTTGGCCTATCGTCAGCAATAAGTCGCACGTAACATAGATCCGAAAGCGCAAATGGAGCGACGATGAGAGCCGAATTGCTGCGATTCAACGGTACAGTCGAACGCGATCCCGCCATCGATGCGTGGATGAAAGAGCATAGAGGTGAATTGGGAGCCATCGCACATGAGTGGTTTGAGGTGATGCGAAAATGCGGGGACGAAGTTCGGGAGACCTTGCATGACGGCTGTCCGGTTGCATGTCTGGGCGATGCGCCCTTCGGCTACGTCAATGTATTCACTTCGCACGTAAACG
>Ga0210392_10000698_pt1 | contig 19586 bp, 15 predicted proteins | sample IncBWC30OmetaG_FD_161057 | JGI IMG/M metagenome (GOLD analysis project Ga0210392, IMG submission 161057) | Forest soil microbial communities from Barre Woods Harvard Forest LTER site, Petersham, Massachusetts, United States - Inc-BW-C-30-O ...
ATCAAGATGGATTCCCGCATGCCGGAAGAGCCGAAGCCGGATGCGGACCAGAATCTGGCCATCCAGCTGCTGAAACTCGTGGCGCCGGCAGATGTCGCGGCGGATTTTGAGAACCGGCTGCGCGCCGGCGGCCTGGGATATGGCGACCTGAAGAAAGGTCTATTTGAGCATTATTGGAATTATTTTGCCGAAGCGCGGAAGAAGCGCGCCGAACTGGCGGCAGACTTGGGTTATGTCAATGGGGTCCTGGCCAATGGCGCATTGAGGGCCCGTACACTCGCGCAGCAGGTGCTTAAGCGTGCGCGCAAGGCGAGCGGATTGGAATGAGCAAGCCGGCCGCACATCCAGCGGCGGCACCGCGTCTGCGTCTGCGCATCACGACGACGGCCGAGAGCATCGTGCGCTCGGGGCATCCGTGGCTTTTCGCCGATAGTATCCATGAGTCGAACCGGCCCGGGGAGACCGGGGAACTCGCCGTTATCTTCGACCGGAAGGACAAGTTTCTGGCGATCGGGCTGTATGATGCGGACTCACCGATACGCGTCCGTGTTCTGCACGTGGGCAAGCCGGAGACCATTGACGCCGCTTGGTGGCAGGCGCGGTTGACGCAAACGCTGGCCCGCCGGGCTGGTTTGTTCGATGCGACCACCACCGGATACCGTCTGATACACGGTGAGAGCGACGGCTGGCCGGGGCTGGTGCTGGATAAATACGATTCAACACTGGTGTTGAAGCTCTATACCGCCGCGTGGCTGCCGCGATTGGCGGAAATCCTCGCGGTGCTAAAAGAGAACGTGGCCGGGGAGCGCATGGTCTTGCGCCTGAGCCGGAATATCCAAGCCGCCGCGGAAAAGCAGTTTCAATTACGGGATGGGCAGGTTCTTTTTGGTGTGCCGCCGGAGGGGCCGGTGATTTTTTCGGAGAATGGCGTCCGCTTTGAAGCGGAGGTTTTGCGCGGACAAAAGACCGGGTTTTTTCTGGACCAACGGGAAAACCGGCAAGAGGTTGGATTGCTGGCATCCGGCAAGCGCGTGCTGAATGCGTTCAGCTTTTCCGGCGGATTCTCGGTGTATGCCGCGCGTGGTGGCGCGACGAACGTAACCGATCTGGATATCAGCGCGCATGCCTTGGAATCGGCCAAACGTAATTTTGCACTGAACCAAAATTTTCCGGCCGTTGCCGCCTGTCGTCATGAGACCGTGCAGGCGGATGCGTTTGAGTGGATTGAAAAGGCGCCGGCGAAGTTTGATCTGGTGGTGCTCGATCCGCCGTCGCTGGCGAAGCGCGCCGTGGAACGGGAAGGGGCCATCCGGGCCTATGAACGGGTAAATGGGCTGGGCATCAAGCTGCTGGCGCGGGAGGGGATTTTAGTCGCCGGTTCGTGCTCGGCGCATGTGCCAGCGGCGGAATTCTTTGACGCGGTGCGCCGGGCGGCGGTGAAGTCGGGCCGGAAATTTTTCGAATTGAAGACCAAGCTGCATCCGCCGGATCACCCGGCCGGTTTTAAGGAGGCGGAATATTTGAAGGTGATTTACCTGAAATTTTCGACGTAGTTTTTAGCGAGAGTGTTTCAAGAACCACGCAAATAATTCAGGATCGGAATAGGCTTGGGTCCAACTATCGTGGCCGGCTTCGGGGTAGATAGTGAGTTTGATATCGCTGCACCCTGCGGCTTTCAGCGCGTTCACCATGTGTTCCGATTCGTCGGGAGGCACGGTGGTGTCTTTGCCGCCGTGAAAAGCCCAGATGCCCAGGCTCTTCATCTGTGCGAACGTGGCGTCGTCGTAATTCTGTGCCAGGACGATGGGTATGGTTTCACCGCCGCCGCAGATGGGGGCCATGGCGGCAAACTTTTCCGGATGGTTCAAGCCGAGGTTCCACGTGCCGAAGCCGCCCATGCTCAAGCCGGTGAGATAAACACGGTGCGTGTCCACGGGATACTTGGCTTCAATCTCATCCAAGAGGGCGAGGAGCAGGTCTTCCGACCAGTTTTTCCCGGCAGGGCAGAGCGGGGAGACGATGATGAAATTGTTGGTGGCGGCATCGGTTTTGAACGGGCCGTGTTTGGCCACCAGCCAGACGTTCGTGCCGCGCTCGCCGGCGCCGTGCAGGAACAGGATGAGCGGCCAGCGTTTGGCCGGGTCGGTACCGTAGCCATCGGGCAGCGACAGCAGGTAATCGGCGGTAAGCACCTGCTTGCGTTCGAGGGAAAATTTATGGGGAGTCTGGCCGGTGGTCATGGCGGTGGATGTCTTAAAGCTGCTACAGGCGCTCAGGCCAAGCAACAGCAGGGGTAGAAGAAAACAGGTCCTTTTCACTTTGCTGGTGCAGATTCAAAAGGGTCGGGGGCACGGCGGCAAGTTCAATCCAAGGGCAGTTGGGGTGGGCTTATTTTGAAATCAAAGCGTGTTACGGATAAAAAGGCACCTCCTCTCCCCGACCCTCTCCTCCATTGCATGGAGGAGAGGGAGTCCGGAGGTCCGGGTTTGAGTGTGCCTAAGGATGCGTACGGAGATTTGTCTGATGAACGACAAAGGCAGCGCACCAGCATTTCCGGGTCCGCAATAATCTTTGCCTTCGGAATCAGGTTTGCCCAACATCTGCCGATGCCCCAACAACGCTGGCTTCGCATCATCCCGGTCGCGTTGATCATGTACACGATTTCGTATGTGGACCGTACGAACGTCTCGCTGGCGCTGGAGCCGAACATCTCCACGATGATGCGTGATCTGCTGATGGATGACCGGATGAAGGGCAGGGCGGCGGGGATATTCTTTCTTGGCTACATTCTGTTGCAGGCGGCGGGCGGGCATCTGGCGGGGCGTTGGAGCGCAAAGAAGCTGGTCAGCCTGTGCCTGATTTTCTGGGGCGTGTGCGCCGTCGGTTGCGGGCTGTCAAAGAGCTTCGGGCAATTTGAAGTGATGCGTTTTCTCCTAGGGGTGGCGGAGAGCTGCGTTTTTCCTGCGACGGTCGTTTTGTTGGCGCATTGGTTTCCGCGCGCGGAACGGGCAAGGGCGAACGCCTTGTGGAACCTTTGCCAGCCGCTCGCGGTGGCGGCGTCGGCACCTATCACCGGCTGGTTGCTCCACGCGTACGACTGGCAGACGATGTTGATTTTGGAAGGGTGCCTGCCGTTCTTGTGGCTGCCGATCTGGTGGTTTTTCATCAGCGACCGGCCGCGGGATGCAAAATGGATATCCCCAGAGGAGCGGAATCATCTGGAAACCGTGCTGCAAGCCGAGGCGGACGAGCTGGAGCCGGTGCAGGCGGTCCCGTTTTGGCGGCGGATTTTTCGCCGGGAAATATTAGTGATGATCGTGATGAATTTCCTGCACAACGCCGCCGCCTATGGTTGCATGACATTTTTTACCGATGGATTGAAGTCGAAGCATTTCAACGGGGTGCAGGAAGGTTTCTTGTTCGCCGTGCCTTACGTGGTCACCGCGGTCATCATGGTGCTGAACTCGTGGCACTCGGACAAGACGGGCGAACGGCGCGGCCATGTGGCGCTGGTCTATATCCTCAGCGGCGTGAGCCTGATTTTGAGCGTTTTGACGCGGGACAATTTCTGGCTGTCCTATGCCTTCATGTGCCTGGCGATTCCGGGGCCGTTTGCGGCACTGGCGCCGTTCTGGGCCATCCCCAGTGAAACGCTGCCGCGCAATGTGTTCGGGCCGGTAATCGGTCTGGTGAACTCGATTGGAAACATCGGCGGATTTGCCGGGCCTTACATCGTCGGCTGGCTCAAAACGGAGTATCAAAGCACCGCAATCCCCTTCAACGCGCTGGGGATCGGGCTGCTCGTGGCGGCGGCGCTGGCTTTTCTGCTGCCCAAGGCGAAACCAACTCAGTCCTTGCGTCCGATACCCAATGCCTGAATCAATTCTTCCACGATCTCTGTGGGATTTTTCTCGCCGTTGACGGTCAACGCATCCGTCGGCGGCTCGAAGATCGAAAGCTGGTTATCAAGCAGGGCGGGGGACATGAAATGGCCGCTGCGGGTTTGGAGGCGCGCGGCGAGCACGGCTGGCGGTGCGGAGAGATGCACGAATTGAACGCGCCGGTCACCGGCCTGAAGTTGCTCCCGGTATTTTAATTTCAGTGCGGAGCACGTCAGCACGGAGAAGATGTTTTTGGCGAGCGCATCGGCAATGATTTTCCGGAGGGCGAGCAACCATGGCGTACGATTATCGTCCGTGAGGGGGATACCGGCGCGCATTTTGGCAACGTTTTCCGGCGGGTGAGCATCATCTCCCTCGTGGAAGATGGCGCCGGTTTTTTGGGCGAACAGCCGGGCCACCGTCGTCTTGCCGGAACCGGCGACGCCCATGAAGATCAGGACGCATGGCGGGCTGGATTGGGCGCCGTTCACACGATCTTTAGCTTGGGCAAATCCTGCGAATCCACGAGGCCGACCGGTTCACGCCGGGCGTTCACGACGATGAGGTCGTCGATGTTCCGTTCGTTGAAAATCTTCAGGGCTTCGACCGCCAGCGCGTCATCGAGGATGCAGATGGGCTTGCGCGTCATGACCTTTTTGAGCGGCTGGGACAGGAGGTTTTCGTCCGTGGCCATGTGGCGGCGGAAATCACCATCGGTGAACACGCCGGCGAGTTTACCGCGGGCATCCACGACGGCGAGGCTGCCGGACTTGGCCTGGGTCATCACGAACAGGGCATCTTTGACGGACAGGCTCTCCGGCGCGATGGCATTGCGCGGGCCGCGGCGCATGATGTCGCCGACCTTGCTGAGCATGGCGCGGCCGATGGCTCCGCTGGGATGGTGCTTGGCGAAATCCTTCTCCGTGAAGCCGCGCGCCTCGAGCACGGTCATGGCCAAAGCATCGCCCATGACCAGCATGGCGGTGGTGCTGCTGGTGGGCGCAAGGTTGAAGGGGCAGGCCTCTTTCGGGACTTTGACATTGAGGGAAATGTCGCTGTGCCGGGCGAGCGTGGATTTCACGTTGCCGGTGAAGGCGATGATCTTCACGGAAAAGCGCTTGAGCGCGGGCAGCAGGTTGAGCAGCTCCTCGGATTCGCCGGAATAGCTCAGGGCCAGGATGATGTCACCGTCGTTGACGATGCCGAGGTCGCCGTGCAGGGCGTCCACGCTGTTGAGGACGACGGCGGTGGAACCGGTGCTGGTAAGCGTGGCGGCGATCTTGGAGCCGACGTTGCCGGATTTGCCGATGCCGACGATGACGATCTTGCCGCGGCGTTTCAGGGCCTCGACCAGCGTTTCCACGGCGAGGTCGAACGATGAGTCCAGCTGCGCGCGCACGGCTTTGAGCGCGGCGAGTTCGATGTCAAAAACTTTTCGGGCGTGGGCGATGTGCGTCACGGGAGGGAGCTTGCCCGCAATGGGAATTGATTTCAACTGGGAAGAATTTTGGGCGCTCGAACGATTCCGTCGCCTGACGCTGCGCTCGGCGACGGGGACGGCGCAGCGCGCCATCCCTACCATATTTCAGATCTCGCTGCCGGTGGTGTATTGCTGGGTGACGCGGGCGAGGCGTTTATTGTCGGCGCGGATGCGGGCGGCCAGCGTGCGGGCGGTGGCCTGCAGGAAGGGCGTGGCGAGCGCGGGCATCTCATGGGTGAGCCGGTTGAACGAACTGGAGGACAGCTTGAACAGCGTGCTGTCGACATTGGCGAGGACATCCGCCGAGCGCGGGCCGTGGTCGAACAGGGCCATGTCGCCAAAAAAATCGCCGGGGCTGAAGGTGGAGAGAATGGTCTCCTTGCCGCCGATCATGGTGCGGGCGCGGAGCTCGCCGCTCATCAGGAGGTACATCGCATCGCTGGCATCGCCCTGGTTGAAGAGCACGGTCCACTGGCTGACCTGCTGCACTTCGAGGTATTCCGCGAGTTGCGAGAGCTGGGCGTCGTTCAATTCCGCGAGGATCTTGATGCGGCGCAGCATGCCCGGCTTGAAACCTTTTTGCGACGGCTTTTCCGCAGAAAGTTCGGCCAACGGGGACGCGATGACTTTGACGGCAAAATTATTCCGCAATTCGGCGAAGTCGGATGCCTGCTGCCATTTGGCGGCGTTGCGGGAGAAGACCCAAGTCTCGGGAATGACGCGCTCGTCCTTGATCCAGTCGATCAGGGTGGACAACTCCACCGGACCATAAGGCGTGTCGTCCACACCCCAGATGAAGTAAAAGTTGGCACCCACAGATTCCATAATCTCTTTTATTAGCAGGCTGGACGTGATTTTGAAAAGGAAAAAGCGCTATTCCGCGTTCGAAAACTGGATTATTCCGCATTCGGATAAGAACCGAGAATCTTGACGAAATTGCAATGTTTGCCCAGTAACTCGATGGCCTTGGCCACTTTAGCGTCCTGAAAATGTCCGGCGCAGTCCACGAAGAAGAAGTATTCCCACGCCTTGCGTTTGCTGGGGCGGGATTCGATCTTGGTCATGTTGATCTTGTATTTGCGGAACGCGGCGATGGCCTCATGGAGGGCGCCCGCCTTGTCGGCCACGCTAAGCATCAGGCTCGTGCGGTCGTCGCCGGTGGGCGGACTGCACGTGCGGCCGAGCACGATGAAGCGGGTGACGTTCACGGAATTGTCCTGGATGTCCTGCGCCAGCAGCTTCAGCCCGTACTTTTCCGCCGCGAGCACTCCGCCCAGCGCCGCGGAATATTTTTCCCGGGCCGCGAGCTCGGCGGAACGGGCGTTGGAAGACGTCTCGACGATCTCCACGCGCGGCAAATTCTTGGCCAGCCAGCCGCGGCACTGCGCGAGCGACTGCGGATGGACATAGAGCTTCTTGATCTTCGCCTTGGGCGAATTGCTCATCAGACATTGCTGGATGCGCAGGACGATCTGGGAAACGATCTTCAGGTCGCTGTCCACGAACATGTCGAGCGTGTGGGTGACGACGCCCTCGGTGGAATTTTCCACGGGCACCACGCCGTAATCGGCCGTGCGCTTGCCGACCTCGGTGAAGACATCGCCGATGGTTTTCTGCGCGGAATAATTCAGGCTGGCGCCGAACTTCTGGATGGCGGCCTGGTGCGTGAAGGTGGCCTCGGGGCCGAAATAGGCGATGGTCATGCTCTTCTCCAGCGCGAGGGCGCTGGACATGATCTCGCGGTAGATGGCACGGAGCTGGTCGTTGGTGATGGGGCCGGAATTGTGGGCGCAGACGCGGTCGAACACGGCGCGTTCGCGGTGCGGGGCGTAGATCTCCTCGCCGGCGGCGAGCTTGATCTCGCCGATGGCCAGCACGTGGCGCGTGCGTTCGTTGAGCAGCCGGACGATCTGCGCGTCCAGTTTATCGATCGCCTGACGATGTTCGGAAAGGCTCATTTTCGGAAGGAAGAATGCAGAATTAAGAATGAAGAATCAAACCAGTTCGTTTGTTTTGGCGTGATATTACCGTGCTTACGCGAAAACCAGCCGCCCGCGCGGTTGGGGAATTTCCTGCCCGTCCTCTTTTGCGGTCTTGATCCAAAGTTTGATGGCACCCTCGGCATTTTTGATGGCTTCCTGCCGTGTCGCACCATGAGCCATGCAGCCGGGGAGTTCTGGTACGTCCACGACGTAGGCATCGTCCTCCGCGCTCCACCAGATGATCATTTCGTAGCTGTTCGCCTTCATAATAATTTATAGTTTGCCAGCATCTTCCGGTGCCGCGCAAAATCTTGTCGAGGGTCTTGTCGGCGCTCATGGTTTTAGTTTAAAAGTCATTCGCAAAACCGCCGCAACACCCGGTTCACAAAACCGAAACGGGAAATGGAGACATCGCGGTCGAGCTCCTTCTGCTCCTCGGCATCAATTTTTTGCAGGACCGGACCGTACTTGGCCGTGTCCTCGTTGAGGTCGGCCTTCCAGCCATCCACCAGTTCCTCGATCTTTTTCAATTCATCCTTGTCCATCCAGATGCCGTCACATTCCGTGCATTTGTGGAGGATGATCCCGCTCGTGTCGGCATAGTTGAAATGCTCCATCTGGACATCTTCACAAGCAGGGCAGTTCAATTCGTCGTGATCGTCCTTTTCAGCGGTCAAAACCTCTTTGTTCAACCCGTCCAGCGAGGCGATTTCTTCCGGCGTAAAAACCTCGTCATGATGCTCGGCGATTTTCTGAAGTTCCCCCGCTGCCAGCCACTCACCTTTGCAATCCGGGCAGACTTCAACCGTCTGGCCGTCATATTCAAGCGGTTGAAGGGCGGATTCGCATCGTGGACATTTCATAAATTTTTTAAAGGTTAGGCCCGTGCCTTCATCGGTTCAATAAAAAAGCCCAAATGGTTCAGGTTGCACATGTGGTGGACAGCCATCCCGCGTTGCCTGCTGGGAACATGATCAGGCCCATCCTCACATAAATTGAAGAGCAAGTTTTGGTGACCGTTTTGACGCTGACATCCCGAATGCCGATACGCGTGACTTAATCGCCAGAGCCTGGTGTTGGGTTTTACGCGTCCGAATTGCAGGGAGGCACGGTCGGGTTACACCTGATAACCAGGAACCGATGTATCGGTCAGTATCACCGTGGAAAAGCCCCCGTCCACCGTAAAGGCCCGCGAAACCAACCGGGCACGATTCAATGACCGCGACCAAAGGACGGGGAGGGAAAGAATAGATAACAATCGTCCGGCAGGCCCAAAGATCATGAGCCTGCCAGCGCGTCTTTGAAAATTTAAAGGCTCAGGCGCATCAACGAACGATGCGCTTGAAACAAAGCCAACAGCGGTGCCGGCAAACGAACAAATTAACATGGATCGAAACACAATGAAAAAAACATCTGCAAAGAGAAACAAAACATTAAACGTCTGGAAACTGGCCTTTGGCCTCGCGCTGGCCGCAGTGCTCTCGCCGCACAACTCCGTCGCCGGCGAAACCAGTGTTGTGGACTTTACTTCCCAAACGACCATGGAGGACAACGACTCCGGGCCAAGTGACGCATTCGGGATGGTTGATCCCAAGGGCCAGGTGAATGTGAGGCTGATCAGCCAGGGGAATGCCAGCAGCGAGACGCTTAACATCTCGCTGGCCAATTTGAATCACAACACGGCATATCAGTTGATTGCCTATCTAGGTGCTGATACCAACGCCATGAGCATCACTAACTTCACCACGGATCTAAAAGGCTCGTTCAAGATCTCGTATATGAAAGCGAGCCAGGGGAAAATAAATCCGCCGGCAAAGCTGTTGCCCGACGCACTGGATCCGCTGTGCAATGTCCGTGAGCTGGATATCGTCGATGGCAGCGCAAACATGGTGCTGCGAGCGGTTTTGACCGACCCGAGCCAAGGATCGTATCACGTCGAACGTACCATGGCCAACGCCGGGCTCCTTCGCGCCGCAGCCGGAAATCTTTCAATTCAAGCGAACGCGCAATCCGTGCGATTTCAGTTGCAGGCTTCGCATTTGACCCCGAACACAAGCTATCGTCTGGCTGTTAACGACACCATTGCTCCGCCGTCCATGTCAGACAGCACCGGCAAATTGACTGTGAAGGCCTTGCCGCCGGGGTCACCGGCTGTGCTCGATATTCAAGTGGTAACATTGATTGATGACTCTGCCAACATCGTCCTGATGACCGAAGGATTGGGGATTCCGTGCACAATGGCCGGTGAACCGCTTCCTACGGTGGATTCCACAATCCCTGCGGATACGGCCACAGGTGTTGCGATCAACAACAACATCGCCGCCACCTTTAATGAGATGATGGATTTGTCAACGATTGGCAACGCCACATTTACGTTGATGCAAGGGACAACCAATGTGGCCGGCACTGTGACTTACTCCGGCGTCACGGCGGTTTTTAATCCCGCAAACAATCTCAAACCCAACACCCTCTATACGGCCACGATAACCACGGGGGTCCGAAATCTGACGGAAAACAAGCTGGCAACCAACTTTGTCTGGAGCTTCACGACGGGAGCGCAGATCGACCCAAACGCAAACTCAAAATCAATCAATCTTGGAGCAGCCTCCACCTTCGCAATCCTGGCGAAGGCTGGAATCAGCGGCGGTGCTGACCAGATCAATGGTGATGTCGGGTTGGACCCGGGTTCGGCACAGGGAATCGACCCGTCCGAAATCAATGGGACGATCCATGTGAATGACCAGGCCGTAATTGATGCCCAAGCCGGCTTGTTGGACGCGTATGACCAGGTCGTCAGCCTGTCGGTCAATGCCATATCGTTGCCGGGAAATCTCGGCGGCCTGACGCTTGCCCCCGGCCTTTATGTGAACGCAAGTTCGACTGGAATATCCGGAACGGGAGCCAATGCGATTTTAACCCTCAATGCTCAAGGTAACGCGAATGCAGTCTTCATCTTCAAGATGGGCTCCACGTTGACCACGGATCCGGGAACCAGCATCGTCTTGAGCGGCGGTGCGCAGGCAAAAAACATCTTTTGGCAGGTTGGCAGTTCGGCAACGTTGGGAACGACCAGCATCTTCAAGGGAAATATCATGGCGGCTGTCACCATCACGGTAAACAACGGTTCCGTCGTGAATGGCAGATTGTTCGCCGGGTCGGGCGGAGATGCATCCGGTGCGGTGACGGTCCAGTCCAGCACCATCACGGTGCCGGCCCCGTAAGGCATGGGCAATTCAATCGAAAACCACACACAAACAAAGGAAAACATATGGCAAAAAAAAGCAGAGGTGGACGGATGACCGCGGCCAAAAAGCGCGCGGCCAAAGGGCCAGGCGGAAAAGGAATGGTTAAAAACCGCCCCGCCGGCCGAAGGATCATGAGCACGTAAGTGCGCCCCGGTTCAATCACTCAGGCGCATCAAAAAAAGATGCGCCTGAGACCGTTAACAGCGCTGTCGGAAAGCAATTAATTTTGGGATTAGGCAAGTGTCCTCACTGGCCAACTGACAGGGGATGGGGGTCGGGTAGAGAGCATGAAAACGGGGTGTCAGCGGATGGCGGTCAGTGGATAGATGCGGCGAGGCCGCGTATCAAAACGGCGTTGCAATTCTTGAAACGGATGTGTGTCCCACGCTCTCAAACTGCACTTTCATGACGCAAAATGGCGTGAATTATATCATAAAGATTCGCTTGAACAAAAAAGGCAATGAGAAGCAACGATGGACAAATGAAGTAGAATATTCCGATACGCTCTTCTCGAAACTTGCACATGAAATATCCGACAAAGCCGATCAACGCCGACACCAACATTATTCCCCAAGTGCAAAAGAAAAAAGGCCAAGGCATCCCAAGACTGCTGCCGGGGCCGGGTGTCAACGGAACTGCGAGCAGGAAAAATACGCATGCAAGCCTATTAGCTGCCTTTGTGACTTGCAGACTTGGCTGAGAACTTGGTTGTTCTGTTGTGGCCATTTTGCCGCGCTAAAGCGACCATAAGCCGCACGAGAATTGCTGTCCAGCGCCAATTGAACCGTTTAACACGGGTGATATTTTCATAAGCAATACACCCCCGTTCTCCTCGTTAAATTCATTGACTTAACCCTTTAAAAACGTATTCTCTGCGCTCCTAATTTTGCGGGAACCGCCAGTGGCGGTTTTTGCCCGCCCCCAGAGAGGAAGTGAGTGCATTGACAGAGATCAAACTGAAAAAAGGTGAACCTGTGGAACGTGCGTTGCGCCGGCTTAAGAAAAAAGTCGACCGCGAAGGCACGCTCAAAGTCATCCGTATGCGTCGGCAATTCGAGAAACCCTCGGCCGTCCGCCGCCGGAAGGAAAAGGTCGCCCGTTTCTCCGCCATGCTTTCCGCACGCCACGCTGACGATTAGTCCGCGGCTGTGACAGCCAATTTCATCGCCGGGCGTGTCCTCTGGATGCGCCCGGCGTTTTGTTTCAATTCATGGATGGTGGTATCTGAATAATGGAGCGCGGCATTTATGCCGCTTCAATATCGCCAGACATTTCAACGTTGAAGCGGGCTAAAGCCCGCGCTCCAACTGTGAAGGGTCCGCGATTTAACGGTTCACGATGTAACTTGGTAACGCTTTAACAATTCAACAATGTACTCCTTTTCCACCTGCTGGAATTCCGCCCGTCACACGGATGGCCGCGCCATGTTGCGCGAGATCCGGGAACTCGGGTTTGAATACGCCGAGCTGAGCCACGGCATCCGCATCAGCCTCATGCCGGGCATCCTGGAGGCCGTGCAGGCGGGCGAGATGAAGATCTCCACGCTGCATAATTTCTGTCCGCTGCCGGTGGGCGTCACCGGGCCGTCACCGAACCTGTACGAATTTTCCTCCGACCGCGACCGCGACCGGCAACTGGCGCTCAAGCACACGCTCGGCACGTTCGACTTCGCCAAGCGCGTGGGCGCGCCGCTGGTGGTGCTGCATTTCGGCAGCATGGATCTCAAGGATTACACGGGCAAACTCAAGGAACTGCTGGAACGCGGCGAGAAGGGCACGCCCAAGTTTCAAAAAGTGGTGGAAGAGGCCAGCGCGGCGCGCGAGGCGAAGAAGAAAAAATTCTACGACCGGTCCAAGGACATGCTGCGCGAGCTGGTGGGCGAGGCGAAGTTCCGCGGCCTCAAGCTGGGCATCGAAATCCGCGAGGCGGTGGAGGAACTGCCGGTGGAATCGGACTTTGTGTCGTTGCTGAAGGAATTTCCCGCGCCGGTTTATTACTGGCACGACACCGGCCATGCGCAGATCAAGGAAGATCTGGGCTTCATCAACCACGTGCAGCACTTGGCGTCGCTCGCGGACCGGCTGGCGGGTTTCCATCTGCACGATGTGAAGGCGCCGGCGCGCGACCATTTTCCGACCGGTGGCGGGCACATCGATTTTGCGGCGCTCAAGCCGTATGTGAAACCGGAGCATATCAAGGTGTTTGAATTGAGCCCCAAGGTGCCGCTGGAGTCGGTGCACCGGGGCATCGCGCATTTGAAGAAGATTTGGGGCGATGCTTAAGAAGAGGATGGAGGATTGAGAATGGAAGATGGCCGGTACGCCTTTGACCTTAAAATACGCGAACGGGGCAGACGCCCGATGTCATTTCATTTAACTATAGCGGTTTAATTAACACTGTAGCCATGCGATGATGCCTGTGACGATTGGACAACGGGGCGCGTTTTGGACTGCGGCGGGAATCCCGCAGAGCGGGAGCCACGCCGCTTTTGTGCGCACGGAAGATTTTCACAGACAGAAGAGTCGTGGTACGTTCCAAAGCGGTGTCGCGGCTCCCGCCTTGCCACCGCAGTCCAAAACGTCAAAGGATTCCGAACCGTCAATCCGAATGGATATGGCTTTGTTTAAAACGCTCTAAAATGAAAACATTCATTGCCATTGGTTTTGCGGTGTTCGTGGCGTTGGTGACGGGCCGCTTGCTGGCGGCCGAGCCGGTTGCAGCCGGTGCCACCAATCTAGTCGAGTCTTTGCCGGCGTTAAGTCCTTTTGGCGAGGCCAAGGTGATCCGGAACATCGCCTACACCACGAATGCCGGACCGCGGCAGAATTTTGACCTCTACCTGCCCGGCATGGGGAAGAAACCGTTTCCGCTGCTGGTATGGATACACGGCGGAGGATGGTCGATGGGGAGCAAGGATTGGATCAACGTCAGATATCTCGTCCGGCACGGGTACGCTATCGCCAGCATTGACTACCGGATGACCGACGAAGGGGCGTTTCCGATGCAAATCCAGGATTGCAACACCGCCCTAAATTTCATCCTGGCGCATGCACCTGAATATGGCGTGGATGGCAAGAAATTCGCCGTGGGCGGCGGATCGGCCGGAGGACATCTCGCCCTGCTTTTGGGGATGGCGCGGAGGCAACCGGGCTTTGGGGCGGACCCGGCGGTCAAACCGGCGGCAATTCTTGACCTGTTTGGCCCCACCGATTTCACGAAAACATTGGAACAACTTCAGGCCATCCATTCGGAGAAAGGAATCCAGGCGTTTCAAGATGCCGTCCCCAAATTGTTGGGTGGGCGGTTGTCACTGGCAACGGACAAGGCGGAGATCGCCAGTCCGGTGAATTACGTGAATGGAAACAGTCCGCCGGTTTTTATCCTGCATGGCGGCAGCGATGATGTTGTGCCCATCGCGCAAAGCGAGGAGTTGCGGGCGGCGCTGGACCGGGCCGGAGTGCCGAACCGGTATATGGAAGTGCAGGGCGCCGGACACGACGGCGCGAAGTTTTCGACCCCGGATATCGAAGCGGCCGAGGTTGATTTTTTGGATGGTATTTTTAAGAAACGGTGAGGGGCTTCTTAAGCGGCAGCGGCGTCAGGGATGGACCAAGCGGAAAAAGCCGTTACCAGGTTGGGCCTGTACGGTGAGAGAATTATTTGTTCCGTCGTCAGAAATGTTAAAGCCATTGAAGCCCGCTGGACCCCAATGTGCCGGTGTCAAATCATGACTTTGCTGCAATGACCACCCAGCCGATGCTGATGGCCATGAAACACTGGTAATTTGCCCTGAATGCTTGAGCGCGGGGGTTGGGGTGGAGGCTGGCGGCAGGAAAATTGTTTTATTGGTATAGACAGAAATGGTGTTGTCCTCCAGATCTTGATAAATCACATCGGGCTTGCCGTCGCCATTGACATCGACCATCGTGACCATGCGGGGCAGGGAACCGGCACTGAGCGTCGAAGCGAGAACGAACCCGCCCAAGCCATTATTCGTCAATACGGTCACAGAGGTGGGAAAACTATTGGCGCAAAGCAAATCCGGCCTGCCATCACCATTGACATCTGCAACCGCGCCCCAGAAAGGAACCCCACCAATATTAACCGTGGTGTTGGAGCCAAAGCCACCGAAGCCATTGTTGGTCAAAATTGTCAGGGTGTTACCGTAGGAACTGACGGATAACAAATCTGGCTTGTGGTCGCCAGTGACATCCCCGACGAGGACCAAAAAATTTTGGGAACGGCCAATGTATGTGTCAGGGCCGGCAGTGAGCCTGACATTGAAGCCAAAACCGCCTCTGCCATCATTGGTCAACACGGTCAAGAAGTTGGTGGTGCCCCCGCAAATCAGATCCAACTTGCTGTCACCATTGACATCTGCCGCCACTAATGCGGTGGGATCGTCGGGAACATTAATCGTCGCGTTGGAGCCAAAAACACCACTGCCATCGTTGGTAAATACAGAAAGCGTTGAATTAGCCAACCCGGGAGGCAGGAAAGGATTATAATTTGCGCAAATCAAAGCCAATTTGCCGTCACCATTGATATCTGCCGTGATCACTGCGTAGGGGGCGCTGCCGGCGTTAAGCATGGCGTTGATACCAAACGTCCCATGCCCATTATTCGTCAAAACTGAAAGTGTATTGCCGTTACCATTGTTAAAGTTTGCTGTGATCAAATCCACCATGCCATCCCCATTGATATCTGCGGCGGCGATGCTGCTGGGAGCGCCGCCGGGGTTCGCCGTGGAGGCGAGGTTAAAACCACCACGGCCGTCATTCGTGAAAATCGAAATTGTGCCATTCATTAGGTCGTCCCCGAGGGTGCTACAGACCAAGTCTATTTTGCCATCACCATTGACATCGGCGACGGTGAACGCAACGGCATTATCTCCAACCAGCTTATAGGTAACGGGAGGGGCGAAACTGACCTGGGCGGACGCGGGTAACGTGGCAACGAGTGCCCCGAGGATGCTTAACCAACAGATTTGTTGTTTCATAGATTTTCCCTTACCCGCACTGATGTATAGAAGCTGACCGGTATGGATACAATCGCAAACCATTTCCAAATTCTTAACGTCTCCCGAATGTGGCCGTTTCATGCCACAAGGGGTTTTGTCCACAATCGGCTACATTTTGACATCCACGTAATGCTGTTTCAGGACTGGGAACGGATTGCGGGGCTGTTGTATTGCCCATTGAATGATTTGTAAAAAACATCTGGCTGTCGCCCTCGTCTTGCTGGCGCAAACGCTGCTGATTTTTTCCGCCCGGGCTTACACCCCAAAGGACGCCAATACGATATTTAGCGCCTATAATTCGGCTTTCTACATCCAAAAGGGGACGAACGGTTACATCAAGGATACGCAGGCGGGCGGCGAGGCTTATTTTTGGGGGCAGGCGAATATGATCGAATGTTACATCGACGCCTGGGAATGGAACTCCAACGCAACGGCGCAGGTGATGATCACGAATTTGCTGAACGGGTTCATGAGCTATAACGGCGCGAACTGGATCAACAACGATTACAATGATGACATCATGTGGGCGGTGATGGCGTTTGCGCGGGGCGGGGTGGCGACGGGGAAAACGAATTATTGCGACATCGCCAAGGCGAACTTCGATGCCTGTTATGCGCGCGCGTGGTCGACGAATCTCGGCGGCGGTTTGTACTGGCGCAACAGCGACCGGCAATCGAAGAACGCCTGCGTCAACGGGCCGGGGGCGATTGCCGCGTATCTGCTGTACCAGATTTACGGGGATACGAATTACCTGAACAAGGCGACCAATATCTATGCGTGGGAGCGGTCGGTGCTGTTCAACACCGGCTCGGGCGCGATCTATGACAACATCGGCACCAACGGCGTGATCGGCACCTGGTCCAGCAGCTATAATCAGGGCACCTTTCTGGGCGCGGCCAATTTTCTCGGGCAGACGAATGACGCGAAGCTGTCCGCGCAATTCTCGATGCAGTATTTGTGTGGCGGCGGGATTCTTCCCGAGTATGGCATCGCCGGGAACAACTCGGGGTTCAATGCGATTTTCTGGCGCTGGTTCACGCGCTTCATGAAAGGCCACAATCTGCAAAGCACCTATGAACCGTGGTTGCAGACCAATGCGGTCGCCGCCTGGAACGTGCGGCGGGCGGCGGACAATCTGTCCTGGTGCCAGTGGTTTCACCCCAGCCCGGTGGGTACCAATTTTTATTCGTGGGACTGCATATCATCATTTGAGATTTTGCAGGCGGCGGATGCGACCCAGGGGGCGGCCGCGCAGTCCGTGCCGGCGAATCCGGCGGGTTATTATCCGTTGGATGCGACGAGCGGAACGGTGGCCGTTGACGCCACGGGCAGCGGCAACAACGGCGTGGTCAGCGGCGCGACGTGGAACAGCGGCGGCCGGTTCAATGGCTGTCTGAATTTCAACGGGGCCAGCAGTTCGGTACAGATCACGAACCTGGTTTGCAATGATTTCAGCATCGCGTTTTGGGTGAAGACCACGCAAGCGGCGGGCGGCGGCCAATGGTATAACGGTGCGGGCCTGGTGGATGGCGATGCGCCGGGCAGCAACGATGACTTTGGAGCGGCGCTCGTTGGCGGCAAGTTCGGTTTTGGCATCGGGAATCCGGACACGACCATCCTTTCGACCACCTCGATCAACAACGGTGCATGGCATCATTGCGTGGCGACGCGGCAGCAGGCCACAGGCGGCGTCAATGTGTATGTCGATGGCACCTTGCAAGCCAGCGGAACGGCGAACCGGAATACGCTGAATGCATCCGCGCGGCTGTTGTTTGGCGCGATCGCATCCGGCAACGGTTATTTCAACGGCAGCCTGGACGAGGTGAAAATTTTCAGCCGCACCCTGAGCAGCAATGAAGTGGTGGCGCTGTATTCCAGCAGTATTGCGTCACCCACCGGTGGGCCGACCAACCTGAACGCCACCGCGGGCAACGCCCAGATACAGTTGACGTGGTCGGAGGCGGCCATGGCCACGGGCTATAACGTGAAGCGGTCGCTCGTGAGTGGAGGGCCATACGTGACCATCACCAATGTGAGTACGACGTCGTTTGTCGATACCAACACGGCCAACAACCATACATATTATTATGTGGTGTCGGCAGTGAATATCGCGGGTGAGGGCGCGAATTCCGCCGAGGCGAGCGCGAGTCCGCTGGCGTTGGCGGCGTGGTTCAGGGCGGATGCGATCACGAACGTCAGCAACGGTGCGGGCGTGGCACTCTGGCCGGACGTGAGCGGCAACGGCTACAATGCCGTGCAGACTTCGATGGCCAACCAGCCGGTATTTGTGAGCGGAGCCATCAACGGCTTGCCGGTGGTGCGGTTCAATTCCGCCAACAGCAGCTATCTCTGGTTTTACCGGCCGGTGCAGGATGATTTCACCATCATTTTTGTTTATCAGAGCGGGCAGGGCATCAGCACGGGAACGGATTTTTGGAACGGAGCCGGGTTGGTAAACGGCGAGCAGAGCGGGACGGTGGATGACTTCGGAATATCGCTGAACGCTAACGGGCAGATTTTGGCCGGCACGGGGAATCCGGACCGGACTGTGGCATCGCCCGCCGGCTATGCCAACAGCCAGCCGCACGTGGTCACTTTTAAGCGGACCAAGAGCACGGGAGTGGACGTGCTGTATGTGGACAATGTGCAGCAGGGGATCCAGCCCGGAGGAACACAGTCTTTGACGTCGCCGAATTTTTTGGTGTTGGGTGGGCAGGGGGTGCTGAATAATTTTTTGACCGGGGACATCGCCGAGGTGCAGATCTACACTTCGCCGTTGTCGGACGCGGACCGGCTGGGCCAGGAACGGGCGTTGAAATGCAAGTATGGCATGACGGGCGGGCTGACGCCGTCGGCGCCAACGGGATTATTGCCGGCCGCGGGCAACCGGCAAATCGCCTTGAATTGGACAATGAGCGCCGGTGCGGCGAGCTACAACGTCTGGCGCTCCACGAACGGCGGTTCTTCGTACCAGGCGGTTGCGACCGGGCTGACGACGAGCAGTTACGTGGATACCAACGCGGCGAACGGGCTGGTGAATTATTACAAGGTGACCGGCACGGATGCCTGTGGCGCGGGGACGCTTTCCGCGGCGGCAAGCGTGCTGCTGCCGTTGCCGTCGTTGGGGATGATCGCCGGTGCCGGCACGGTGGCGTTGAACTGGCCAAGTTGGGCAAGCGATTGGAAGCTGTACGCCACCACGAATCTTACGCCGCCAATGATCTGGGCGGCGGTGACGAATGCGGTGACCAGCAACAGCCAGTTTAGCGTGAGCATTCCGAGGGATGCGGACGCGAAATTATTCCGCCTCGCCTCGCCGTGACCGTTGGCCGGGTCAGTATTTGAGCGGCGACAGGGTCATGTTGCGGATCTCGATGTCTCCGCCTTCGCTCTGGATGCCGATATAGCCGGAATCAATGGTGCATTCGGTGATCTCGTTGACGAACTTGCCGTTCAGGAAGGTCTCGACCTTGCCGTGGAGGCAGATGGTTTCGGAGCGGTTCCATTCGCCGACGGGAAGTTCGGCGGGTTGATCGATGAATTCTTTCCGGTAGGGCACGGGGGTGTTGGCATCCTGACCCTTGTGCTCCTTGCATTCCGCGCCGGCCATCACAAACAGATCGCCCTGGCGCGTGTGCTTGCCCTGCACCTGGACGCACATGGGCCAGACCTTGTCGGGCGACTGGATATGGACAAGGACGCCGGTGTTGTCCAGCTTGGGCGCGACCTTGACGAAGCGCCATTCGACGGTGAGGAAATAATTGCTGTAGACCTGCGTGGTGCGGATATAGCCGATGGGCTTGCCGGTGCAATGGATGACGCCATTGGTGACGCTCCAGGTCTGCAGCGGGTCGGCTCCGTCCTTCATGGAAAAAGTGAACCCGGAAAAATCCTTGCCGTTGAAGAGGGTCACGGAATTTTCGCGGACGTGCGGGGGCGGATAGTCCGAGCCGTCGTCCTGCGCGGGGCAGGTCAACG
>Ga0210392_10000699_pt1 | contig 19581 bp, 16 predicted proteins | sample IncBWC30OmetaG_FD_161057 | JGI IMG/M metagenome (GOLD analysis project Ga0210392, IMG submission 161057) | Forest soil microbial communities from Barre Woods Harvard Forest LTER site, Petersham, Massachusetts, United States - Inc-BW-C-30-O ...
CGCCGGCGGCTCGCCCTAGCTGCCGGAGCAGTTAGGCTGGGATATTGGCCCAGAACTCGGTCAGATCCTGCGGCATCGGCGCGATCACTTCCAACGGCTCGCCGGTCACCGCGTGCAGCATGCGGTAGACGTGCGCGTGCAGCGCGTGATGCGGCAGCTCGAGCAAGGCTAGATCCGCCTCGCTCAGCTCGTCGTCCGCGGCTCGCGCGAGCAGTCGTTCGTCCGGACCGTACAGCTTGTCGCCCACGACGGGGCAACCGAGGTGTGACAAGTGCAGGCGGATCTGGTGCTGTCGTCCGGTGTGGAGCGCGCACTCGACCCAAGCGTAGCCACCGCGCGTTTCGCGCACGGTCAGGCTGGTGCGGGCGTCCAGGCCCGAGCCCGGGCTAGCGATGCGCATTTTCACGCGCAGCGGGTTGTCGATGTCCGTCTCCATCGGCACGTCGATCAGCCCGTTCGGCGGCACGCCGCGTGTTAGCGCGAGGTAGATCTTCTCGACACCGCGCTGCTCGTCGCTCTGCTGGGACAAGGAGCGTTCTTCGAGCTTGCGCTTGAAGGCGCGCTCGGCTTCGAGCGAGCGCGCCAGCAGCAAAATGCCGCTGGTTTCGCGATCTAAGCGATGAATCAGCGCCAAGAACTGGCCGGGGCGCTCGGCCTGCAGCCGCTTGATCACGGTGTTTTGATGATAGCGCGCGGTCGGATGCACGGTGACCAGCGGAGGCTTGTCGATCACGAGCAGGTGCGCGTCCTCGTACAGGACGGGCAGCGGCGCTTGGCCTTCGGTGTCCTCGAACGGCAGGCGCCAGAGCGCGATGCGCTCGTCGGCGCGCACGCGTTCGCTCGGGCGACGAGCGCGCCCCTGCACCGAGTAAGCCCCGCGCTTGACGATGGCACGCGCGCGGGTGCGGCTGGTGCTGCGCAGCTGCGACTGCACGAAGCGATCGAGGCGCATGCCAGCAAGCTCGGCGGGGACGCGCAGCACGCGTAAGATGGCATCTTCGGGGATGCCGTCGGGGCGAACGATCGCTTCCTCGTCGAGCTTTTGGTTCACACTTTGCCGCGCCGAATTTCGGTGCCGACGCCGCTGTCCGTAAAGATCTCGAGGAGCAGCGCGTGGAGTCGACGGCCGTCGATGATGTGCACCTTTTCCACGCCGCCGTTCACGGCGTCCAACGCGCAGCGCACTTTGGGGATCATGCCGCCGCTGATCACGCCGCTTTCGATCATCTCTTCGGCCTCCACTGAGCCGAGCGAGCTCAAGCGCTCACCATTGGCGGTCTTCACACCGTCGACGTCGGTCATCAGCACGAGCTTGGCGGCGTTCAACGCGCTGGCGATACTGCCCGCGGCGGTGTCGGCGTTCACGTTCAGCGAATGCCCGTCTTTGTCTACGGCGATGGGCGCGATCACGGGGATGAAGCCGGAGCTGATCAGGTTTTCGATGATGGCGGCTTCGACGTGCGAGACCTCGCCGACGCGGCCCAGGTCGACGAGCACGGGGTCGCCGTGGTCGTTCTTGGCGGTCACCTTTTCGAGACGCGTGCCGCGCATGAAGCGGTCGTCCTGGCCGGAGAGCCCGACCGCACGCCCGCCGTGCTGGCAGATCATGCCGACGATCTCCTGATTTACGCCGCCGCCCAGCACCATCTCCACGACGTCCATCGTGGCGTCGTCGGTGACGCGCAGGCCGCCACTGAAGGTCGAGTGGATGCCCACGCGATCGAGCATCTGGTTGATCTGCGGGCCACCGCCGTGCACGACGACGACGCGGATGCCGACGTAGCGAAGCAGGCAGACGTCTCGCGCGAAGCTCTCTTTCAGCGCTTCGTCGATCATGGCATGGCCGCCGTATTTCACGACGAAAGTGCGCTGGCTGAAGCGCCGGATGTAGGGCAGCGCTTCGTGTAAAACCTGGGCTTTGCTGACGAGCTCGTCCATTGCGGCGCGAAAGGTAGCAGCGAGTGCCCCCGTAGCCACTCAAAACCGGCCGTGGTAGACGGCCGGGCAATGGATATTCTGCTGGCCGTCGCCGAACTGGCCCCCTACGTGCGGGAAACCGAAGCTTGCGAATCGGTGGCCGCTCTGGTCAAGGCCCTCCGTCAGCTCGGACACCGAGTTACCGTCGCTGCGCCACGCTCGCCGGGCTTCGAAGCAGGGGGTCTGTTGGCGGCGCGTCGCCTGACTCCGCTGACGCTGCAAGACGGCCGCGAGGTCAACGTCTTGGACGGGCAGCTCGCGTCCGGCGCTGAGCTCGTGTTGTTCGATCTGCCCGGTCTGTTCGATCGCGACGGCATCTACGGCACCGGTGGCACCGAGTATGCGGACAACGCCGTGCGCTTCGCGACCTTCGCCAAGGTCGTAGCGGCGTTGGTCGAGCAACGCGCAGAGCTCGGCAAAGCAGTGGACGTGGTTCACGCACACGACGCGGTGGCGTGCTTGGTGCCGCTCGCGCTGCGCGGGCAGCGCGTGCCGGTCGTGCTCACCATTCACGACATCGAGCGTCGCGCCGAGTTTCCGGACAGCGCGCGTGACGCGCTCGGGTTTGCGGATCTGTCGTCGCTCGAGCTCTCGGGTCGTCTTTCGGGCCTGGCCTCTGCCGTTTCGCTGGCCTCTGCAGTCACCACCGTTTCTTCGCGTTACGCGCAAGAAATCATGGATCCAGCGCGCGCCGACGCTCTCGCTTCTGTGCTGGCGGCGCTGCCTGAGCCCGTGCTCGGCATCCCGGGCGGTGTGGACTACGCGACCTGCAATCCGGCGACCGACACCGCGCTCGAGAGCCGCTTCGACGCCGAAGACCCATCGAACAAGGGCCGCTCGAAGGTCGCTGCGCTCAAGAAGTTGGAGCTCGAGCTGGAGCTCGACCGCCCGTTGCTGGTTTTTCTGGGCGATCTCGGTCGCGAGTCGGGCGCCGACGCGCTGTATGAAGCGTTGCCCGAGATCTTGAAGCTCGATCTGGCGTTGGTGGTCGCCAACACCGGTTCGGCCGCGGCGGCCGAGCGCTTTCAAACCGTGGCTCGCGAGTACGCGGGCGACCTGGCGTGCGTCTCCAACGTCGACGATCGCTTCTCGCGTCAGCTGTACGCCGGCGCGGACTTGGCGCTGGTGCTCTCTTCGGGCGGTCCGGGTGGCAATCGTCAGCTGTTCGCTCAACGTTACGGCGCCGTGCCGATCGCCTTCGCAACCGGAGGCTTGGTCGACGCGATCGTCGACGCTGATGCCGAGCTCGAGACCGGCACTGGATTTCTGTTCGATACGCTGGACGCGGAGTCTCTGCTGGGCGCCCTGTCGCGGGCCTTTTCTGCCTACGGAAACCCCGGTTTCGCACGGCTTCGGCGGCGGGTGATGCGTCTCGACCTGGCGTGGGATCGCGCGGCGCGTCGCTACGCTCAGGTGTACCGCAAGCTAGTCCCCAACTGATTCGCGGAGCGCGGCGTTCAAGGCGAGCGCGCGCCGGAGCCAACGCACTCGCCAAGCGATGCCGAACAGCACGGCGCCCTGATGCACGGCGAAGCACAACGCGATGCGCGAGCCGAGGGGCTGGGCCAGGTCGATCTTCGCCACGACCCAAGCGGCCGTGAGGTAGGCGAAGGCGGCGGCAGCCGCGCTCGCATACGATCCGCTCAATACGTCCCGGGGTTGCTCGCGCAAGAGGGTCAACGCGCGCAGCAACGCGCCGCGTGCACCGAGATCTCGCGCCACGACGGCTGCACGCGCGAGATCGAGCACGCCGTAGAGCCACAAGCTTGCCAGCAGTGCGAGCGCGAAGAGCGCGATTGGCGCGATGCTGAGCAGGCGTTCGTCAGCTGTTTGTAGGGCGGCTTTCAACGCCTCTTCGAGTAGGCTCGCGCCCAGCAGCAGCGCGACTTGGGCGGCCAGCGCTATCGCTCCCAGGGCCAGGAAACGCGGAAAACACTGGATGGAACGCGATATGCGCGCGCCAAACGGGCGCTCTTCTGCGCAGAGCAAGTCGAACGCGCACGAAAGCGGTAGGAGCTCGACTAGTGCGCTGAGCGCGCTCAAGAGCAGGGCGATCTTCAACGCGGAATCGAACCAAGGCAAGCCGACGCGCACCGCTTCCAGCAGCAGCAGGGATCCGGGTCGAAACAGCGCTGCGTCACGCTCTGGCCCATTGCCGATGCCCGTCGCATCGATCGCGCTCAGGACCGGGTAGGCGACGAGCAGGCCGAGCAGCGTGCGCGAGACCCAGAGCAGCGAGCTGGCTGCGGCGCTCGCCGGCAGCCGTCCGCTCTTGCTCGGTAAAACGGCCTGAATCACGGCCCCACCGCGCCGAGCAAGAGCTGCGCTAGGTACAAGCCACGCTCGAAATTGCGCGGGGCGCGTACGGTCTTGCTGCTGACCCAATTGTTCGTCAAATCGTCGTCCAGCAGGATGCGCTGCTCGGGATCGACACTGACCGCCACGACCGGTGAGGGGCCCACGTAGTCCACGTTGTGCGTGAAGCCGTGCCCGTCCCAATGACTACGTTGGCGAGTGCCGTCTTCACAGGTCAGCTCGATGTCGACCGGCAGCTCGAGCGTCCCGTGTCGATACACCACCACGCGCCCTGCGTATTGACCTATCGCGTGCGGCGGATCGGGCTTCTTGTTTTGTCGGCCGTCGGGGCCGTCGAATACGCCTGCGGCGGTCGGCTCAGGCGCGCTTACGACCTCGCGCACCAAATAGTCGACCGTGCCGCGCGCAAATAGCGCGGTCGACAGCGCGCTGGCTGCGTCAGCCCCGAGCTCGTCTCGCATCACCGCTAGGAAATCGCTCGGGTCTGGGTGCTGGAAGCGAAAGCGGCGCGTGTAGTTGCCGACCGCGCGAGCCACGCGCTCCTCGCCGTACACGCGGCCCATGGTCGCCATGACCGTCGCCGTCCGGCTGTATACGATCGCCGCTAGATTGCGAAAGCTCGCGAAATCCGCGGCGCCCTGCGCGATCGGCTCGTCCGCGCCGCGCGCGGCAGAGAACGCGCGGTTCAACGCGCTCGAGCTGACGCTCAGGCCAAAGCCGTCGAACACCGCGCCTGCCCCGTAGCGAGCCTCCATGGCTTCGGCTTCGGCGTAGCTATTCAAGCCTTCGTCGAGGAACGGTGACGCGTGCTCGTTGCTGGCGACGAGGCCGTAGAACCACTGGTGCCCGAGCTCGTGAATCGTCACTATGTCGATGAAATGGCCGCCACCGAGCGTGGCGTACCATGGGCCACCGGTGGTGATCAGCGTCGGGTACTCCATGCCACCGGCATTCTCGGCGGCTTCCGGGGGATGAACGAGGGTCAGCGTCGGGTACGGGTAAGCGCCGTACAGGGCGTTGAAATGGGGTAGGGCGAAGCGCACGCTGTCGAGCTCTGCTTCCGCGTTGCGCTCTTGATGCGGCGGGTAGAGCACGCTCACGTCCGTGCCCGCGATGCGTTCACTGCGCATCTCGAACTTGTCCCAGGCGGTCCAGGCGAAATCGTGCACGTCCGGTGCTAGGTAGCGCAGGCGCTTTCTGCCGGGGTCGTGCGAAATAGGTTCGGGATCGAGTCTGCCCGAGGCTCCGACGCGGAATGCTTCGGGCACGTCGAGCGTGACGTCATAGTCGCCGAAATCAGCGAAAAACTCACTCTGGGCGTGGAACGAGAAGTGCGCGAAGCTTCCGTTCGGCTCGAGCCGAGCGAGCTTCGGGAACCACTGCCCGAGAAAGTGAAAGCTGCCCGAGTAGCCCATGCGCTCCACGATCTCGGGCAACTGGTCTTCGAACGTCAGCTCTAGGCTCAGGCTGGCACCGGGCTCGATCGGGTTCGGAAGCGGTAGGCGTATGTCCGTCTCATCGTCGGGATCATCCGGGCTGTGTCGATCGCGGCTCGGCCACAGGTCTGCGCCGTCTCCGCCGACGAGGCTGAGCTTCTTCACGTCGACATAGCCGTACTCGTGCGCTTTGTCTCCGCTTCGACCGGCGCCGAAGGGCGAACGCAAGAAGAGCGTCTTGTCGTTCTTGAAGGCATTCAAATACAGATGAAACCACAGCTCGTTCAACTGGACCGACGAGCGATTCACGAAGTGAATCGTCTCGTGGCCGGTGATGCGGTGCGCACTCGTATCGAGCCTGGCGTCGATGTCGTAGGATGCGACCTTGCTCGGCGTTTGCAGGGCCGCTGCGAAGCTCGCGCTTGGCGAGCGCTGGCTCGCGGCCTGTGGCCGCCCGCTCTTGAGCTCCGAAAGGCTGAGTAACGACAGCCCAGAGAGCACCGAAAATGCCGCACCAATCAGCAGATCTTGTGCCGCGCGACGCATCCGTACTCGCTTGCCGGGCTAAAATCAGCCGAGCGAGATCACGCGCTGATCGAGCAACTGATACATGATGCGCAGCGCGTCGAGCCGCGTCATGCCGCTGATGTCGAGGATCTGATCGACGGTCGAGCCGCCGTCGACCAAGGACAGCAGAAAGCCTGCGCGATGATCGAGCGTCAGCCAACGGACCTGATCGCTGGGCACGGCGATAGTCACGACTTGATCGAGCGAGCCGAGCCGCGCCGAGTACATTTGTGTCAGTACGTCTCGGCAGCTCTGCGCGTAGCGTGGCGCTTCTAGATCTTCCGGGTTGGACTCGAGGATGCCTTCAGCGACCACGAGCGCGCCGCTGAAATCGCCCATGGCGTAGCGGTCCTTCATTTCGCCGACGGGACCGGTGTCCGGTTCTTTCGGCAACTCGTTTGCCCCGACCTCTTCGAAGGACAGCTCGAGCACCGGATCGCGCGGATCGTGGGTGACTTGCGGCTCCACGCGCGGCGCCGCTTTGATCGACATCAGGCTGTCGAAGTTCAAGTCGGCCAGCTCGAGGCCGGTGGGTGAGGGCGAGAACGGCGGTACGCCGGGGCTGCGTACGGGTATTGTGGGCAGCGCGGGCTGAGCTGGCTGCGCCGGTCGGGCAGTAGGCGCGCTCTGCGGTGAAATGGCCGCATACGGTGCTGTGCTGTCTGCGCTTCCTCGACCTGGCGGGGGCCCGCTCTCGAAGCTGAAATACTCCGGCGGGGCAGGCGGCGGTGGGGGCTCCGGCAACGGCGCGGCCTTCGTCGGGATGCGACTGTCTTTCGCCGACTCCATCACCCGCTGCGCGTACAGCTCTGCCGGCAGCTCCGGGATCGCCGTGACGCGATCGAACTCGTTCAACGGATCGTCCAGATCCAGACCGGGCACGGTCTCGTCGTCCCAGCTCGCGTCGACCTGAGCGGTCGACTCGGGCGGTGCCGAGCTCGGACGCAAGCTGATGAGGCGACGATCGTTGGTACTCATGCCTGTTCTCTCGGAGCGCTGGGCGGCAAGTATCAGCCGCGCGAGACGACCCCCTTGAACATGCGCTGCGTTCGCGACAACTGATCGACTTGCTCTTTGACCAAGCCGGTGTCCTTGCTCGTGATCGCGGCGCGCGTGCGATCGACCGTGGTACGCGCCTTGGCGATGGCGTCACGGCCGAAATCCGCCGAGCCCACCACACGCTCGATTTCCGGGAAAAGCCGCTCTATCTCCGCGATCAGAGTCTCGGCCTCTTGCTTGGCGGCTTCGAAGTGCTCGTCCGTTCGACGCTCGACCAAATAGTCTTGGGCGTGGTCCATCATGTTCTTGATCTCGTCTTGCGTGAGGCCGCTCGTGGCGGTCACCTGGATCGATTGCGCCTGGCCATTTTCCATGTCCTTGGCGTGCACGCTCACGATGCCGTCGGTGTTGATCTCGAAGGTGACCTCGATCTCCACGTGGCCCTTCGGGGCGCGACGTAGCCCGGTCAGGATGAACTCGCCGAGCAGCTCGTTCTCGTCGGCGCGCTTGCTCTCGCCCTGCATGACCAGGATCTTCACGGCGGTTTGGTCGTCCCGGCTGGTGGTGAACACCTTGGTGCGGCTGGTCGGCACGGTCGTGTTCTGCGGGATCAGCTCCTCGAAGTAGCTGCCGAAGGTCATGATGCCGAGCGCGTGCGGCGTCACGTCGAGCAAGATCATGTCTTGGCGGTCCTGGACCAGGGCCGCGCCCTGAATCGCTGCGCCCATGGCCACGACCTCGTCTGGGTGCACGCTCTTGTTCGGCTCGCGTCCGAAGTAGCCGGTGACCGCGGTCTGCACGGCGGGCATACGCGTCATGCCGCCGACCAAGATCACGTCTTCCACCTCGCTCACGTCGAGCTTGGCGTCAGCCAGCGCTTGCTTACAAATGTCGACGGTGCGCTCCACCAAATCTTCGGTCAGCTTCTCGAGCGTGGGGCGAGCCAGCGTGCGCTGCAAATGCAGCGCTTCGTTGCGGCCGGTCGAGATGATGAACGGCAGATTGATTTCCGTCTCGCGCACGCCGGAGAGCTCGCATTTGGCCTTCTCGGCGGCGTCGCGTAGGCGTTGTAGTGCCATGCGGTCTTGGCGTAGATCGATGCCGTGCTCGTCTTGGAAGCCGGTCACGAGCCAGTCGATGATCCGGGCGTCGAAGTCCTCACCGCCCAGGAAGGTGTCACCGGTGGTGCTGATCACCTTGAACACGCCGTGCGCGCCGATCTCCAAGATGCTGATGTCGAACGTGCCGCCGCCCAGGTCATAGACCGCGACCGTGCGGTCCATGTCCTTGCCGTAGCCATAAGCAAGGGACGCTGCGGTGGGCTCGTTGATGATGCGGATCACGTCCAGACCGGCGATCGCACCTGCGTCTTTCGTGGCCTGACGCTGGTTGTCGTTGAAGTAGGCGGGCACCGTGACCACGGCCTTTTTCACGGGCTCCCCGAGGTAGTCCTCGGCGACGATCTTCATCTCTTGCAGGACCATCGAGCTGACTTCGGGCACCGAGTAGGTCTTGTCTCGGAGCTTGATGCGGACGTCGGCGTGTGGGCCTTCCACGATGGTGTAGCTGGAGGTCATGATCGCGTTCTTGACCTGCGGCGAATTCCACTTCCGGCCAATCAAGCGCTTGGCGGCGTAGACCGTGTTCTCGGCATTGGTGATGGCCTGGCGTTTGGCAATGTGCCCGACCAGCCGCTTACCCGCTTCGGTTACTGCGACGACGCTCGGCGTGGTCTTGTATCCACCTCGGTTCGGAATCACGACGGGCGTGTCGCCCTCCAAAATGGCGACGCAGGAATTCGTCGTTCCGAGGTCGATGCCGATTACACGCTCCATACTGAGCCTTTCCCATCCCGAGCGGTCGAGCCCTCAGGCCTCGCCGCGTTTGAGTCGACGTATCCAGTCTCGGATAGTATCATCCTTGGGCGCCAGCGTCGCGGCGCGCTCGAATTCAGCGAGGCCGCTCTGCTTCATCCCCGCGGCCACGTAAATCCGGGCCAGAGTCACCCTGGCCTGGGCTTCCTCAGCTGAGCTAGGGATCTGACCTACGGCTTGCCCGGCCTGCACCAGCGCTACGGCTTTTCGCGCATAATCTCCGGCAACACGTAGGTCACCTTCGGCCATCAGGGTGCAGTAGGCTGCGCGCTCGAAGGTGCGCGCGTTCGGGCTGCCCAAGGTAGCCCGGCTGTACGAGCGCGCGGCGTCCACCAAGCGCCCTTCACGCTCCTCGTATTGTGCCTGGGTCAGATAGTGATCGGCGAGGAGTATCGTGGCTTCGGTTTGCGCTTCTTGTAGGCGCGCGCTGATCTCTGCGTTGTCGGGGACGAGCGTTGCCGCGACGCGCAGGCCGTTCACCGCGGCCAGCGGATCCTTGTTCGTGAGCGAAGCCCGCGCGTTGAGGAGCAATCGCTCGGCTTGCTTCTCACGCGCCTGAGTGACGCGTTGGTCGTAGCGTCGCTTCAGATCTTCGCCAGCACGTTCGCGCGTGGCGGCGCTGGGCGGCGGCGGCGGAGAGGTCACCGTCGGCATCTGCGCTGCGGGTATACTGCCAGAGTTTCGCCCACCGAGCTTTCGAGCGAGTGCTCGCTTGCGTGCCTCGGGATCGAGTGGAGGGCGCACCGAGTTCAGCCGAGGCTGAGAGCCGGAGGGCGGGCTCGGAGTCGGAATGGGGATCGGCGTAGTACTGCGCTCGGCCGGCACGCTGCTGAGGGCGCGCTCGGCCGCTTGCGCCTCCTCTTCGATTTGGCGTTGGATCGCCTGAACTTGAGCCTGTAGCGTCGAGTCCGACTGCTTATGGTCGAATTCGCGCGTCTTCTTGAGCGCCGCGAGATAAGCGTCGTACTCCGCGCGCGGTCCGGGTCGCGTGATCGCGTCGTAGGCTTCGGTGAGCCGCGCGAAGACTCGCTCGAGCTTGGGCTTGAACGAGCCCAGGTTTTTGCCGAAGTAGCGATCCGGGTGAAAGACGTTGACGATCTCGTAGTAAGCGTTCTTGATCGCGCGCTTGTCCGCGCTCGGCTCGACCTTCAGCAGCTGATAGTGCGTCGCAGTGTCGAGGTGGTAAAACGCCTCCAGGATCACGCGCTTGCGGTCTTGTTCGAGGTCGACGGCTTCGTCGAGCTCGCGCGCGTCGTACAGCGCTGCAGCCGGGTGATGCGCTTCACCCTCGCTGCTCGACTCGATGATCGGCCCGATGCGCAGCGAGTGGGACGCGCGTGCGGCCGGGCGCGTGGGGCGAACCGATTCGCTCGGCACGGAATCGTCGAAGCGAATAGCGCCCAGCCGGGCGAGCTCGCTGAGCGTGGCTGCCACCGTGGCTGGCTCGAGCCCCGCGGCTTCCGCGATCTCGAGCACGCTGGTTCTGCCGTCTACGCGTGACAACACGAAGGCCTCGGCCGGCCCGATTGGCAAAGCCCTGAGGTCGATGCCCTCGACCAGGTGAGGCAGTCGGATATGCGGCGGGGTTGTGGCCACTCGATCCCCTAATGGAACGTCCGCAAGTGTAGCTATGCCTTAGTTTTTTCTGCAATCAGCGAACGCCGATTGACGCGTTGCGTTATGGGCGCTTCCCAGCGGGAGCCGCCGAAGCCGCCGGATTGCCGGTGCTAGACGGCTTTTCCGTCCCACGTTCGATCACGTTCGACTGCACGGCCATGGCGGCCTCCAAGAGGCCGATGGCGCGTTGTCGCGCTGCCGCGGCCGCTTTCGGATCGCTCGCGTCGAGCGACTTAGCGCGACGTTCCTCGACCAACCCCTGAGTTTCTAGCAGGTGACCTTGGAAGTAATTGGGGCCACCAGCGTTTTCCAGACCCGCACGGACGTCGGTCAGTGCCTGGTCGAACGCGCCGAGCCGGCTGTGGAAATCTGCCAGTCGCGCCAGGGTGTCGGCGAGCACCTCGCGCACTTCGGGGGCGAGCTCGGTGCCGCTCTTATGCGGGAAGGGGCCGGCCACGAGACCCGCCAAGGACGCGGCCGCGCCGCTCAAATCGCCGTTGGTTTCGAGATTGTCGGCGACATGGTGGGCGGAGCGCGCGCGGCTCAAGAACGCGAGCAGCAGCGGGTCCACTGGCGTGCCGGCGTCTTGCTCGGCGCAGCGCTCGGGCGCCGCGAGCTCGGGGCGGCTACAGGCGAGCAAGCCGAGCGCGCAGCATAGCAGCAGCGCGCGCTTCATCGCACACCCCACATGGCGTAGCGGTTGGCGCGCAAATCACGCTCACGCACGCTTTCGATGCGATCGATGCGCGCCGAGGGCGGACCCACCGAAGCTGATTGAAACAGCGCCGCCGTGCTGCGCGATTGAACCAGCGCCAGCGCTGGAAGCTCTGGCGCAGAGGCCTCAGGGCTATTTTTCGAGCTCATCACGAGCAGCACTGCAGCTGCGGCGGCCAGCGCTGCGGCGACTCCGCCGAAGCGCAGGTACAGCACTTTTGCCGTGGGCTTGCCGTTCGTCAGAGTAGCCGGAAGGGCGGCCTGTGGCGGCGCATTGCTCGGCGCATAGGCGGCGGACAGTGCACGCGCCAAAATCAAATCGACGTGATCTCCGTCACCGTCGAGGGCACGCCGCAAGCGCTCGCTCTCCACGAGCTCCTCGGGGCTGGCCGCAGCGAAGGGATCTTCGAGCGCAGCCTGCAGCAAGCGCTCATGACGCGCCGGCTCGATCTCCTTCGGCGCGAACGCGCTCTCGAGCAAGCCCGCGAGGCGACGCTCTTCGTCCGGGCCCAGCGTCGGCAAGTCCGGATCGGAGTCGTGACGGGTCATGACTCGTTGCCTCCTTCCGGGAGAGCCTTGCGCAGCGCCGCCATTGCTCGATGGAGTACCACGTCGAAGGTCGCCACGCTGACGCCCAGAGAGAGCGCGGCTTCCTCGCGCGACCGCTCTTCGAGGATCCGGAGCCGGATCGCGTCCGCATAGCGCGGGTTGATCCGGGCGAGCACGTCGCGCACGCGCTGCTTGGCGCAATTCAGGTCGTAACGCTCGAGCTCGTCGGCTTCACGCGCGTCGCGCTCCGCGTGCTCCAGCTCGCGTTCGACGTCATCCGGCTCGAAGAGCAGCTCGCGCTTGCGAGCCCGCAGCATGTCGAGCGCGACGCGCAACGCGACCACGCGCAGCCACGGATATACGCCCACCGCTTGCCACGTGAACCGATCGAAGCGCTCCAGCACCTTCACGTACGTGCGAGACAGCGCTTCTTCGGCCGTGCCCGCGCTGCCCAAGCGGGGCAAGAGCACGCTGCGGTACAGGCGCGGGCCATGCTTCTGCAGGATCACTCCGAGCGCAGCGCGTTCTCCGGCCTGGGCACGCAGGACCAGAGCCCGTTCGGCATCAAGTTCTGCCGAGTCGTCCACCGCGGGCACTCTACACAACTGTTGGGAGGGGGCGCCCGCAGGTCCAGACAGCACCCCGCACCAGTCGAACGGCCCGTAGGTCGGCTGGGGACCAACGGCAAGGGCGGCGCTGAGGTTCACGTATCGAGAACGCGCGCGCGGGCTTCGGGCTTACGGTAAGACGCGAAATCGCTTGCAATACCGGGGCGAAAGGCCGAAGAAACGGCGCGAAATGCCGAGTCAGTCCACGATCTGCCCGTTCTGCCGAGGGCTGAACTCTGCTGGCGAGCGGCGTTGCTACCGCTGCGGGCGCCCGCTGCCGGGTCCGCTCGCCTCGGGCGTGATCGGCTTCTTCCAAAGCACGCTCAGTGGCGACGCCGCGATCACGCGCCTGCTGCTCGGTCTGAATCTGCTGGTGTTCGCGCTGTGCATCACCAGCGATCACCGGCTGCCGATCTACTCCGACCAGTTCAATACCTCGACGATGCTGCGCTTCGGGGAGCTCCTGGGCTCGCTCGGCAGCGTCGAGCCGTGGCGCTATCTGTCCGCGATGTTCGTGCACTACAACGTTCTGCACATCGGCATGAACCTGTGGTCGTTCAGCTCGGTCGGCTCTGCGGCGGAGCGCGAGTTCGGCAAGGCTCGCTTCGCCGTGCTGTTCGTGTTGTCCGGTGCGCTCGGCTTCGTGCTGAGCGGCTTTTGGTACGGGATAAGTCCGCCCACCGCAGGCGCCAGCGGCGCGATCTTCGGCACCTTTGGTTCGGTCGTCGGCGTTGCCTACGCTCGGCGTGACCCGAATTGGAAACAGGTGCTCTTGCAGAACGCCATCAGCATGGCGATCATCGCTTACATGTTTCGGGCCAATAATGCGGCCCATTTCGGCGGGCTGGTCACCGGCGCGCTGCTCGGCTTCTCGTTCACGAAGGAGTCGCGCAAGCTGAAGCTCGATGCGCTCTTTGGCGTCGTTGCCGGGCTATTGCTAGCGCTCTGCATCGCCAGCGTCGCGCTCTCGGCTATCTCACCGATTTGGCGCGTCATCCGCGCCCAGGAAATGAGCCGCGAGTACTAGTGGACTAGGGGCCCTCCCGTAAACGTGCCCGTGCCCGTGCCCGAAAAATCGGTACTTAAACCTAAGGCTAGTCCGCACTGGCGCACGCGAGCTGCCACGAGGCGACCATCAAAAGCTTAAAGAGAAGACCGAGAAGGGGGAGAGGGAGTCCGGGCACGGGCACGGGCACGGGCACGTTTACGGGTGCCTGAACAATCGGCACTAGCGCGTCGGAACAGGCGCGAAATCAGGGGTAGCGGGCTCCGGCCTCGCGCGACTATCCTCGCGGCGCAATGCCCGTAGTCAATCCCTTGGCGAGAGAGCTCGTCTTCAAGGTCGTGTACTACGGGCCTGGTCTGGGTGGGAAAACCACGAGCCTGCAGTACATCCACGCCACGGCCAAGCCCGAGCACCGCGGCAAGATGGTCAGCTTGGCGACGCCGGTGGACCGGACCTTGTACTTCGATTTCCTGCCCATCCGCGTGCCGAACGTGCGCGGCATGAACGTCAAGTTGCAGCTGTTCACCGTGCCCGGCCAGGTTCACTACAACGCCACGCGTAAACTGGTGTTGACCGGCGCTGACGGCATCGTGCTCGTTTACGATTCGCAGTCGGCGCGCTCCGACGCCAATCTCGAAACGCTCGACAATCTGCGCGACAACCTGGCGGCGCACGGGCGATCCGTGAACGAGATGCCGCACATCGTGCAGTACAACAAGCGCGACCTGTTCGACGTGTTGTCGATCGACGAGCTCGAGCGCCAGTTGAACCGCGCGGGCGCGCCGTCGTTTGCGACCACCGCTACGACGGGCGAGGGCGTGTACGAATCGCTCGAGGCGATCACTCGAGCGGTGCTGGATGACTTCGAGCGCCGAGTGCCCGGCCAACGCGGCACCGGGGCGACTTCGCTGGAGCTGCCAGAAGGCGGCTTGATGGAGGCCTTGAAGCGCGCGGAGGACAGCGATGCTTGGGGTGACGAGCTTGCCGAGCGCGCTGCGCGGGCCGTACAGCGCCACCCAAGCGGAGTGCTCCTGCTCTCCGAGCTGCCCGAGGCGGACGTCGGGGAAGCCGCTGCACGCGCCGTAGTCACGGACATGGGCGGCGAGACGATCAGCGCGCCCGAGCCCAGCGTGCGCACGCCGCCACCGCATTTCGACACTGCGCCGGCCGTACCGCCGATGGCCGAGCCACCGCTTTCGCCGCGCGTTTCCAATCTTCCGCCGCCGCCAGATGCGAACGACGCGAACATGGGGCTGAGCTTCGACTTGCTGTGGCCGCAGCAAGAGCGCGCGACCGTTCGTGAGCTCGAGACGTCCATTGCACAGGGTGACTTCGAACGCGGCGTGACACTCGCCGATCAGCTCGTGGCCCGAGCGTTGGCCAGCGCGGCCAGCTTGCTCGGTGGCAACTTGGACTCGCCGCGCGATCCGGCCACGACCGCGCTGCTGCTCGGCTTGGAAGGTCGGCGCTATTTGGAATTTCGCGGCCTGGTGCGCGACGCGCGCAGCGGTCGGGGCGTCGAAATCAGCGAGGCGTTGAGCGCTTACGCGATGGCGATTGAAGTGCGCTTGGCGCGCGCGCGAATTCGCAGCCGAAGCTGACTCAGTTGCTCGCGCTGGTCGCGCTCAGCGTACCCGAAACGGGCGCGCTGTCTTGGCCGACACTGAGCTCGCCGACCCAGCTGCCCTTGCTGAGAGCGGTGGCCGCAGCGTCGTCGCCGACGGCGGCGCTGCCGGTGCCGGTGACGTCCAGTGTTGCCACGGTGGTTCCCGACGAATCGCGAGCTTTGCTCCACAGCGAGCTCACCGCATTGGTGCACGCGAGCAAGGCGCAGCTCTCGTCGCAGCCGGCATAGACCGCGGTGCCTGCGGTCGCGCCGTCCGCGAGCAGTGTCTGCGCGACCAGCCCGCAGTCCACACTTTGAGCCAGCGCGCTCTCCAAGCTGCCTGCTTGCGGAAACTCGAGCAGGGCGGGGGCCAAGGCCAACGCGGTGACCAGTCGGGAAGGCAGCCAAGTCAGCTGCGTGCCGAGCAGCAACGTATCGCTGGAGTCGGCCGACCAAGTGCTTTGAAAGCTAGTCGGGAAGCCCGCTTCGGAAGCCGGGACTCCAGCCACGCTTGCCAGCTCGAGCAGCGCGCCGGCCGACAACGACGTGAGCTGCCCGCGGAACGAGCCTGGAGCCTCGAAAGTTTGCAGACCAGCGCTCATCCAGCGGTCGGCGGGATCACGCAGGCGGGTCGTGGCGTCGCGACCGAAGGCCGAAGTCAGCGCGGCATCCCAGCCCTTCGCGAGCCGCGTCGCGCTGAAAGTGTCGCGGTCGGCAGCGACCGTCGCGCCCTGCATAGCGTCGAGCAGCGCCTGCACGTCGCTCCCGGAGGCGCCAACCAGGGCGCTCTCGGCGACGCTGACGCTGCTCTTCATGAGCGCCGAAAATTCGGGTGGTGCGTCCGCAGGCCCGAAGCTCAGAGCCAGGTTGGTCGCGTCTAGGTTGATCGGGCGATCGCTGGCGTAGACGAGCACCTGATTGCCGTCACCTTCGCTCAGCGGGCCTTGATCGACGCAGCCACCGATGTAGTGCCCGGCGCGCAGCGTGACCGTCACGTCAACGCCGGTTTTAACCCCCTCGATTTGCAGCGGTTTCCCGTTGTCGGCGCTGACCGGATTCATGCCGTCGGGTGGCGGATCCCCGACCAGCTTGCTGCACTTGGTATCGAGGTGAAAGGACGCCGTCCACTGCGTCACCGTGCGGTGCCCGCTGTACGCGGGTTGTACGCCCAGCGTCGTATAGCCCAGGGAGCTCACGGACACGGCGAGGAACGTGGATACACTATCGGCCACCGAGGCCCTCACGCTGAACGTAGTCGGCGTGCTGGGCGCGGTCAGTGTGACCTGCGCGATGCCGTCGTCGAGGGTCCACACGTCGCCCGTCATGAGGTCGCCCGGGCTCAAGACGGCATCACCCGGTCCGGTGTTGGAGCTCGAGCCGACCAGGGCGAAGCGCACGGCAAAGCGACCTGGGGGGTCGGTCGTGACGGTGAGCACTTGAGTTTGCTTCGGGCTCAACATGACGGTGTCGGTGGTCATGAAGGCGAGCGACTTGGGCACTGACGCGTCGGTGTCGGCGGCGCCAGCCTCGCCTGGCTCGGGATTGCCAACGCTCGCCCCGGCACCGCCGGACGGGCCGGCACTCGATTCAGTGCACCCCGTGGCGAGCAGCGCGCAGGCCAGCTCACAGCTCAGGAAAAGCAGCGTCGAGACGCGCGGAGCGGATAAAACAAGACGCATCGTCACGGATTCAAGCAAGCTTGCTTCGTGAAAGGGTAGAAGCTCTGCACTGAAGCGCAAGCCTTAGCCCGAAAATGCTAGGGTTTTGGCTCGTGGCATCGCTCGTCCCCCCGTCCATCAAGGTCCTGATCGTCGAAGACGAGCCCGGCCTGCGTCAGATGCTCGAGATCTTGTTTCGGCGTGAGGGCTACTCGGTCGTGTCGGCGCCCGGTTGTGTCGCCGCGCTCGAAGCCATCAAGCAGCATCCGCAGCCTTTTCCTGTCGTGCTGACCGACCTGGCCATGCCCGACGGCTCGGGGATGGACGTGCTCGCTGCTGCCAAGGCGCGCAACCCAGCGACCGAGGTGATCCTGATCACCGCGCACTCCACGCTCGAAAACGCCATCGGTGCAATGCGCAGCGGCGCATACGATTTCGTGGCCAAGCCGTTCGACGCCGCGGAGCTGGCGATGCTCGTCAGCAAAGCGCTCGAAAAGCAGGCCTTGGCGCTGGAGAACCAGAGCCTGCGCGCGCGCGTGTCGGAGCTGGACGATACCGAGGTGCTGGGCAAAAGTGGCGCCATGCGCGGTGTGTTGGACTTGATCCAACGCATCGCCAACATGCGCACGACGGTGCTCATCACCGGCGAGAGTGGCAGCGGCAAAGAGCGCGTCGCGCGCGCCGTGCACGACGCTTCGGATCGACGGGACAAGCCGTTCCTCGTCGTCAATTGCGGGGCGCTGCCCGAGGCGCTCATGGAAAGCGAGCTGTTCGGCCACGAAAAAGGCGCATTTACAGGCGCCGTGAGCAAACACCTGGGCCTGTTTCGCGAGGCCAGCGGCGGCACGGTTTTGCTCGACGAAGTCGGCGAGCTGCCTGCGAATCTGCAGGTCAAATTGCTGCGCGTGTTGCAAGAGCGCAGCGTTCGCGCGGTCGGCGCAACTCAAGAGACGCCCATCGACGTACGCGTGCTGGCCGCCACCAACCGCGACGTCGAAGCGGACGTCAGTAGCGGCAAGTTTCGCCAAGACCTGTACTATCGCCTGAATGTGATCCGCATCGCTTTGCCTCCACTACGCGACCGGCGCGAGGACATCCCCGTGTTGGCCGAGCGCTTCATGCGCCGCTTCGCCGATGAAATGGCCAAGGAGGTCACTGGTTTCACGCCCGACGCCATCCGCGCGCTGCAGGCTTATGCTTACCCGGGCAACGTGCGCGAGCTGGAGAACATGTTGGAACGCGCGGTGGCGCTGGCCGGCTCGCGCGTCATCGGCTTGGGGGATTTCCCGCAGGAGCTGAGCGGCACGGCCGGCGCCGCGGGCGGCGCGCTGATCGACCTGCCGGAAGCCGGCTGCAACCTCGACGAGGTCATCAATGAGGTCGAGCGGCGTCTGATCACCGCGTCGTTGGAGCGCACGGGCGGCGTGCGGACCTCCGCTGCCAAGTTGCTCGGCATCAGCTTTCGCTCGATGCGCTACCGACTGGCCAAGCTCGGTTTGGGCGAAGCCGCTTTAGGCGAAGCCGCTTTGGGCGAAGAAGGCGGCGGCGGAGACTCCGGTGAGGCCTAACCGCGCGGAGTCAGACCGCTAGAGCTCGGAGAAGCCGAGCCTGGCCGGCGCGCAACTAGCCGAGTCTGTGAAAACGAGCTAGGTTGACACTGCTTTGAGCGAATCATTGCCGACGCGGCGGGTAACACAGGCTGGCTTCACGCTGGTCGAGTTGATGGCCGTCGTATTGATCACCGGCATCTTGTCGATCGCCGGCGTGGCTGTATTTCGAAAGTACATTTTCTCGGCCAAGGGAGGCGAAGCGCTCTCCACCATCCAAGCCATCCGCGCCGCGGAGGAAGCCTACGCCGCCGAAAATCACGTGTACCTGAACGTGTCGTCGACGGGCGGTGCTAACCCGGAAAGCGGAAGCAACTGGTGGCCGCAACTCACGCCGGGCCGTGGGCGCTCCAGTTGGATCGGAGCGAGCAATCATCCCGACAGCGCGGCGTGGCTGCTGCTCGCGCCGTCCGTCAACCACGCGGTGCAGTTCAGCTATCTGGCGAATGCCGGGGTGGCCGGCAAGGCCGTCACCCTCCTCAAGACGACGAACAAGCCGACATTCGCCGCGCCGACTCAGAATTGGTACGTCATCCAAGCGGAGGGCGACACCGACGGCGACGGCGTGTTTGCCAACTACGCGAGCACCAGCATGACGGGCGATATCTACAGCGAGCGCGAGGGCGAGTAGATCGCAGTAAGCTCGGTTTCGAACGTCGACAGCAGCTGCTTCACTTGCTCCGCATTGAGCGAATTCGTTCCTTTGGGGCGGCCGGAGCTGTCTTCGGGCCAGAGCAGGGTAACCGTCGGCTGACGGAGGCCGAGCTCAAGACGCAACCGAGTCGTGCCGTGGATTAGAAGGGCATCCGCCTTCTTGTGACCGTACGAGCAGTGAGCGAGCAAGAGCCCAGCGCGCGGCGGCTGTGGAGTGAGCAGATCTTGCGAGTCGGATGGGCCGGTCGCACGTCCGCCGAGCGCGTGTACCAACGTGCGCAGCAGATCGGCATGTAGCGAAGGCGCCACGCGGTGGCTCGGGACGATACCCGGACCGACGATGGTGAACGGGACCTTGGCGATCGAGTTGGGGAAGCCGTAGCCGTGCCCGAA
>Ga0210392_10000700_pt1 | contig 19574 bp, 19 predicted proteins | sample IncBWC30OmetaG_FD_161057 | JGI IMG/M metagenome (GOLD analysis project Ga0210392, IMG submission 161057) | Forest soil microbial communities from Barre Woods Harvard Forest LTER site, Petersham, Massachusetts, United States - Inc-BW-C-30-O ...
CTTGGTTGCGCGCATCTTCATTGATGTCGCGAGCGATCTTCTTGAACGGCGCGCGCGTGCATTGTTGCTTCAGCGTGCAAGCACGGCAGTCTTGAGGTTGTGACAGGTAATTCCTGACGCGGCTATCGCGGGCCGTGACCAAGCCGGTCAATTGAACGCTCTTGAGTTTTGGGAATTTGTCCAGCGCTGCGGGAACTACCGACCGCACGATAGTGCCGAACTCGCTCTTCAAGTCGCTCTGCTTCGCAACGAAGGGATCGAGCCTGAGCTCAACCACAAGGCATTCATCGGGAACTGTGACGATCGTCCACGGATGCAAGCCCGGCTCGGTAATGACGCTTTTGGCGAATATCGCGGCGGTTTCGGCCGCAATGGCAGGAGCTGACAGCAACAGCGCCAGGACCAAAACAATTGCAAAATTCATTTCGGCACCTAGTGTTTTGCCATACGCATCATTTGAGCGATCCTTAAGCCTTAATCTCGTTGACAGGGTGTCCGCCAATTTGCCTTTTCGGCGGCATAGATCCTTACTATGATCGCGGCAATCGCAAATGGAAACACAAAGAACCACGCCACCGACGACGGCTTGTACTGGAGCCCCACGCGCGGCGGACGCGGGGTATCCGGCTCGCCGCGAGCGGCGTTCCAGCGGATCGCTGTTGGCAGCGGATTAGCGTCGAAATGATCGAGGCTGCTTCGGGCAGAAGCTGACTCAGCGCAACACAGCGCCCTTCGCAAGCCGAGCTTGCTCGAGACCAAAAAACAATATCCGTTTTTGGAAAAATGCTTTGAAGGTTGCACCTTCTTTAAAATCTTCGATGAGTTTGCCCGCAATTCGAAAAATATTCATCAATTTCTGCGTTGGACGATGCTGGCCTCGATCTTCACATAATGAGAGGCTGAAATGAAATTGATTGCCGGTCTTTTGATAAGCGCTGTTGTAGGAGTTGCCCCGGCACTGGCGCAGTCAACGTCAGTGTTCACTTCCACGAAGACGTCCGACGGAGAGCGATACACCACGACATGGTCAGACGGATCATCGGTGACGACGACGACCAACGGTTCAAGATCTACGACAACCTATCAACCGCCGGGCTCGGGTTATCAGCCGATGGGACGGAGCGGCTATAGCCCGATGGGACAAAAGTAACGCGCACCACACTAGACAAGCCCCGGGGCTCGCTTAGCTCCGGGGCTTTTAATTAGGCAACCGTCTTAACCGGAAAAAGTGACCTACTCGATCACCTCGTTGCCACGGGAGCTCAGCGAGGGCGACACCATGTGAAGCGTGTGCGCTGCGCCGCGCGTTCGCGTTATGGACCGTCTCCGCGCTTGGCAAACGACAACAGAAGGAAAAGAGCTCGATTCGCTTCATAGGACGCCGCCTTGCGAGAGGCTTCATGGCCGAACAACATCGTTCGACCATCGGGCGTGCGGACGAGCCATTCCCACCGAGAACGGTTTTTCAATCGGACTTCAATTTCGAACATCTGAAGATCCCAATCGGAGGTGCGACAGCCCTGATTCCACTGAGTCAAAAGACGCCCCCTAGACGGTGGACCAAAGCAGCCACCCGAAGCTGAAAGTCTCTAATTTCCCGAAGCGCATCACGGCGATGGGTGCCTTCGGGGAGCTGGTGCGCAGCCTCCTTCAAGCTCTCCAGTAATATGATGATCTCTTGAAGCTTGCTGACCTCGGCCACATCTCGGGTCGACATTTTTGACGTTCCTCAATGAACTACAGCCTTCGCTGCTTTTGCAGCACCGACGCCCAATTGCCATTTTGCAGTTTGAAGTGCGGCCAGCAGATCGAACGCTATCGCGCGCTCCGTCCAAGTTCCCAGGATAGTGAACACTTTCGTAGGTAGAAAATTCCCAAAGCAGCTGGGCTACGGAAATTTAATGTCCGAGCGGCGCAGGTTGCGATTGCACCGAGCTCGAAGCCGATTTGACGAAATGTTGCTCGACATACTCGCGGCCATTGCCAAGGAAGGACTACGAGGACCGCCGTCGAATGTGCCAAGCTGGAGTTGCGCCGCTATTATTCCCGTGACGGCGCACCCCCAAAGCCCCGCTACCGCGTCCTGACCTTGCCGCGCGGTGGCGGGGCGCGGAGCGCCGTGTTCTCGGTGCAACATCTCTTTTGTTCCATTCGAGAGAACGCAATTTTGGACTTCCACCCCGCCTCGCCCCGGTGCAAGTTTGCAAAAGACTGGGGCGGGGCATTCAGTAAGCAATCAATTTTGAGGAACCCCCGGCGCGGCCCGCAGAGCCCGAATGCTCTGCGGGACATTTTTTTCTGTAATGAGCCTCCAGAGGTCGGAGTGTCGTGAGGCAAAGGGTGAATTGACGATGAGGTCGCTGCTCATTCTCGTTGCTATCTGCTTGTCGGGCACAGTATTCGCTCAGAGTGCGCCGCCCAAAGTCGGTAACAAACCGCTGGTTCAGCTAAAGCCGAAAGCGCCGATGGGCTGCAAACTCGTTGGAACGGTCCGGGGCACAAAGCTATGGGCTGGTGATTGCGTAGGGCCAGAGCTTAGGGGCTCGACAACCACGACGGAAAATCAAGCCTTGCCTGAGGAATCAACCGGATCAATCATGCCCGATAAGAAAGAGTAAAAACTCGATGTCTGCTGTGCCCCGACAGCGACCAAATTCCGCATCGCATCGAAATGACGCTATGTGCTGCCATAAGCAGAAGTCTATGTTTGATTAGCCGAAAGAGCCGCTAAGGTGTATTTTGGTTGCTCGGTTCGGCCTCCAAGGTCTTGACTGCTTGGCGCATCGGCTCAGGCGAGACACGAACGAGACCTCCAAAGCCCTGCTCAAGTTCCAGGAACATTGCAACAGCGCCGGCCACAGCCAGCGCGCACAACATCAAGGTGACAGCAGACGTCAAGTTGGGCGGCGCAAAAAGACCAAAACTAGCGAAAAGCAGTGCCAGCCAAAAGACGAGGAGCGCGACGAACGCTTTTGGCGTTCCTTGCCCAATCTGCTGTGCGATCAGCCATCGTGCGTCTCCGATCTTAGCCGCCAGGGTCATAGCCTGAGCCAACCACCATTGATCGCGGGGAGTTGCAGGTTTCAAGGCGAGGAGCATGTCCTCAAGCCGCTGCAACAGTTCATAAGTCGACGGATTGCTAAGACGCACATCGGCGGGATTGTCCGGGAACAGATCGTCCGCCTTGTGTTCGGCATACTTTAGCAGCGTATTTCGTGCCGGTTCCGCGTCAGCGCCGTATTGGCGCAATATCTGATCGAGCCGGAGGATTTCCGCGGATAGCGACGTCACTTGCCCGCCGAGCCGCGTAAACGATGTGTTGGCGTTAGAGATCAGAAGCCCAAGCACCAGCGCCGAAACGGTAGCGACCACTGCCGTCGAAACGTTTACAAGGTTTTTCGTCTCGTCCGTCAGGTGATGCTTTGGCAAACGATCTCTGAGCCTCACGCCAGCGAATGCCCCGACGAGGAGAGCGGCCAAGACGATAAGCGCGATGATCAGGGTATCATTCATGGTCGGGTTCCCTGCTTTGGGAATAACGAAAAGCGGCCCGCGCGGATCGGCGTCATCACGATTTAACTGCACGAAATTGGTCTTCGGTGTGGCGATGCTCGCTGAGGTGTGAACGAGAGAGCGGTGTTTAGTGCCGCGCCTTTTTGGCTCAATTTGAAGCGCCTGATTGCGATGGATCAACGCTCTGCATTTCATACATGTAAGGGAACTTCTGCCGCTCATTTTTGCTGGCGAGAATCCCGATGCCGAAACACAAGCCGGGCGACAATCTGGATGAGATCGAGTTTGCTGAGAGCAAACTGGCCAAGAGCCGAGACCGATTGAAAAAATTCAGAGGCTTGCAAAACTCGTTCGTTGCTGGCTCGGCAGAACGCGCACTGGCCGCAAGAACTATCGATGAGATTGAAAATCTGCATCAAGTGTTAGACCGGCTATGTCACCGCCTCCGCGGTCGCCCGCACTAGGCAAGTGCTACCGTACCAGTTGCGCCGCGCGATGGCCTGGTGCTATGGATCTTGATTTGCATTAAATTTTTTACGAAAGCTCAATCTCCGCTTGAACCTGCACGATGCTGAGCCGACCATCAGAAATGTCCTTCACGTTGGACAAAGATAAGTGTGCATTTTTGAACAATAACAATAAACGTGCGGAGTTTAGGCCATGCTTGACATCATCAGCCGGCATTCGACTGTCAAGCCAGACTATCCTGTCGCAATAGGAGAAAGCGCCTTCTGGAGTGAGTTCAAATATGCCAGGGGCACCGAGATTTTCGCAGAAAACGAAACTGCGGACTATGTCTATCAGATCATCTCGGGTGCGGTCCGCACGTTGAAGCTGCTGCCCGATGGTCGTCGTCAGATCGGCGCGTTCTATTTGCCCGGCGATATTTTCGGGGTTGAAAACGGTGATGCCCATCGGCTCACGGCGGAAGCCATCGTCGATACCAAGGTTCTGCTTGCTAAGCGCACACGAATATTCGGCGAGCTTTCGGAGGAGAGCCTCACAGGCACCAGGGAAGTCTTAAAATTGCTTTCGAGAAGTTTGCAGCACGCAGAAAATCATCTTTTACTTTTGGGTCGACAGACATCTGTCGAGAAAGTCGCAGCATTTCTGATCGAAGTGGACCGGCGACTGCAATCGCCGGGGGAAATTATCCTTCCGATGAGCCGACGCGATATTGCGGACTATCTTGGTCTGACCGTTGAGAGTGTATCGCGCGCCTTGTCGATCTTGCGGAGTGAGGGCTTGGTAAGCTTCCGAGGATACGCGCACCGAGAGGTCGTGTTGCACCAGAGGACTAGACTGGCTCAGTTGGCCACTTCATCCGAAAGCAGGCCGGCGCTCGATCCGTTGAATCACGCTGGGCGCTGCAAGGTTCGCCAACATGGCGCAATGGCTCCGCGCTGATGCCTGCACGCCAAGAGCGCGGTGCAGGGGGGGCCTATCGAATTAGTCGACATCGGTCACCGGGTAAGCCAAATTTCTTGGGCGCCGGTCCGCCAGCGACAGCTCCGCGGCTGTTCGAAGCAATATCCGCTTCGGATCATTCGCGACCGGGTCGAGCCGGCGGTAATTCCGGCCATGTCCGCTACCTCGCACAGTTCGGAAATGTGGATGGGTTACTGCCCACAGTCAGGCCGCCGGGCAATTGCTCAGGGCATTGCTGAAGGCGCAGGCACGGCTTTGAGATGAAGGCGGACGTCGCAGCCTGAGTTGCCGGCGAGATCTATGTTAGCGTGTTAGCCAAGTGCACAACGCCAACCGAGGGCAAGGAAGCATGATGGGAAAGTTCTTCTCGCGCACGGTTTCCTCAGTGATGATCGGTACCGAGAATATAGCGAGGCCCAGGGCATTCGCTGCCTCGCGGACATGCTGCTCAAAAGCATTGTACATCGGGCCCACCGGAGTGGTCAGATAGGCCACCCTGCGTAAGTCAGGGTTCAATTCGTGCAGTAGCTGAAGACGCTTGGCGCTAAGCGTAGGACTCGACAGGGTGAAGCCGGTCACGTTGACGGTCGGCCGCGACATGCTATTGGTTAGTCCGCTTGCGATCGGGTCGGCCATGATCGTGATCACGATCGGAATGTCGCGTGTGGCCTTGGCCAAAACGTCAGCCGTAATCTCGGAGGCTCCGACCAAAACATCCGGCTTCATTGCCACCAATTCACTGGTGAGCTTCGGCAGCCGACGCTCGCTTTGCGGAAGCTCTGGCCCGCCAGTCAGGCATCACGCTTGCTTGCGATCACCAATCCAATGCCACCGAGGATAACGAGCGAAGATGCCGTCAGACGAACCGTCATCCCTTCACCGAGTACCAACGCTCCGCCCAGCGCGGTAATCACCGGCACGCTCAATTGCACGGACGCGCCCTGCGTGGGCGTCAGGCCCGGAATAGCCGCGTACCAGATAGTGTAGCCGAGCCCCGACGCTACCGCCCCAGAAAGCACCGCATAGATCAATCCGGACACGCTGAGCTTGGCACTGAATATTACGGCGACAACGCACAAAGCGACGGCCATCGGGAGCGTGCGCAGAAAGTTCCCGGCTGTCGCACCGAGAGGATCCACAACGCCGCGACCAAGAAGGGAATAGGCGCCCCATGCAACACCTGCTACGAGCATAAGAAATGCGCCCATGACCGGAGACGCCGATACATCGGGCGCAAGAAGCGCCGCCAGTCCAACCAAAGCGAGCACGAAGCCGAACCATTGGGCTAACGTTTGGCGCTCGCCCCGCACGAGGCCCGTCATAACCATCGTCGCCTGGACCGCCCCGAAAAGGAGAAGTGCTCCAGCTCCCGCTGGCAGCGAAATGTACGCGAAAGAAAATGCGGAGGCATACGCGAACAGCGCCATCGCGGCGCTCCATGAGCCGCGCACTTGGCCACCTCGTTTGATTACCAACCATATGATCCAGAGCATGACCGTACCGGAAGAGAGCCGTACGAAAGTGAAAGTCGCGGGATCAATCGATGCACTTGTAAAGGCCAGCCTGCACAGCACGGAATTTGCGGCGAATGCCACCATGGCGACCGTTGTCAGTGCAATCGTCCGAGATGCGGGTGAATGGGACGGCAGCTCGAGATAAGTGTTCTTCATTTCAATCTCGCTGGGCTCGCGCGAACCTTCGGTATGATTGACTATCGCCAGCCCTCGAGGAGGCGGGCCTGCCCATCGCCACCACGAGCGTGGCGGCGAGTACCACGAGCGTGCCGCGATGGCCGGCGGCGCACCACGGGCGGCTTTCCGATTTCCAGCGCGCTCATGAAATTATCCTATCGTGCGGTGTCATGTTTCCGATCAGGTAAGGGCATCGTGTAGGTCGTCGCGGTACCGAGAACGCAGTCTTCTCCCGCCGCATTGCGTACTGTCGTCACGAGCTTGCAGATCGGTTTGTCGCTGCGGACATGTTCGACCTCGACTGTAGCCGTGATCGTCTCCCCGACGCGTACAGCTTTGACGAAACGCCAGTTCGTCTCAAGGAAGACAGTGCCGGGCCCGGGAAGATCCTCGGCGACGACAGCGTTCAACAGGCCGGTGGTGACACCGCCCTGAACGATCAGTCCGCCAAACGGAGATTTCGCTGCGAGGTCGGCATCATAGTGAATTGGATTCCTGTCTCCCGTCATTGCCGTGAACATCTCGACGTCACGCATCGACGTCTTACGCCGCCGCTCGGCGCGTGCGCCCACCAGCGGCTGGCCGGCCAGTGTGTGCTTCCAGGGGGAATCGTTTGGTGTCATTGTCGCGCTCCTAAGCTGCAACGGGATTAGCAGGCCACTGACGCCAGTGCCGCGTTTCGATCTGACGTTCCTGATCGAGTTTGCGGCTCGCGCCGCACAGGTGCAGGCAAGCCTGCCATGTACTCACACTCCGCCTGCATGGACGCGCTGAGGCTCGAATGCAGGGTCTTGATCTCATCGAGATTCCACCGGAACGAGGCGATCGCCTCCGTATCGTGGAACAGCGGCTCCGACAGGACGTCGCGCTCGCGCTGATACGTTTCGAGCGCTCGTCCATCTAGGATCGCACGGGCGAGCAGTTCCGCGTCCCTGAGTGCGTCGGTTATTCCGTGAGCGGTCAGCGGGTCCTTGAAGTATCCGGCATCGCCGACCAGCGCCCAACCGGGACCGTGAGACTGCCTGAGATGCCCGGGGGCGCCGGCGAAGCCACGCAGGCGGCCGACCAGGCGAGCGCGACTGACATCGTCGCTGAGATGCGGCGAGTTTGCCGCGAGGACCTGGCGGAAGGCGCCCTCAACATTTCCGCGAAACGTCGCCCGGAAGGCTGTGCCGGGCACGCCGACAAACACACAGTGCTGCCCGAGATTCGTGGGGATGACACCCGCCGCAACGTTCTCAGCAAAGTGCCAATGATATCCATACCGCTCGAGGTTTTCGTAGTACCCGTAGACGTAGCCGCTTGTGCTCTGGCCATTAAGATAGGTCCCGGCGTTGACCAGCGCGGCAACCGTGGACTGCCTGCCGTCCGCGCCGATCACAATGTCCGAGCGAACTGCCGTGCTATTGCCGTCCGCGTCCCTCAACAATGCACCGACGACCCGGCCTCTTGAATCGATCTGAAGGCGAGAGAGAACGACGCCGTGACGCACATCGGCGCCCGCGCTGAGGGCTGCATCGACGAGAATGCGATCCAGCACGGTCCGCCTTGGCGCGCAGAGATACTCGACGCCATACTCTGGCTTGATGCTCAGACGCAGCGACTCGCAGCCATAATGAAACGTCGTGGCGCGAATTTCCGGTGTTCCCGCCTCCATCACTGTCGGCAACAATCCCCATCGCTCGAGCTGAAGGACTCCCGTACGCATGAGGGCGTGAGTCGACATCGTGTCGGAGCCGTAGGCCTGACGGTCGATCGCGAGAACATTCATCCCTGCGCGCGCGAGAAGCATGGCCGTGGCGGCCCCGGCGCATCGCGCTCCGACGATCACCGCGTCGTAATGCGGCTGGAAATGACGAGGCGTATCCATGTGAACTGCTCCGTGTCAGGCGGCCGAGCGACGCAGGCCGAGATTCAGGTGCGCAGCAAGGTCCGCGGCATCCTTCCCGGCCCCGTCGATGAAAGATGACTTGCGCCGGCGCATGAACGGCAGGCCCATGACGTAAATCCCGGGCGCCGCCGTGACGCCGCCATCGTGACGGATGTGCCCCTTGCGATCGAGGACGGGGACATCGAGCCAGGAATAGTCGGGGCGATATCCGGTAGCCCAAATCACGGTTCTGACGCTTCCATCATTCAGGTCCATGCCGAGCCTGATCTGCGGGTCAATCTCTGTCGGCTCGAAGCGATGCGGCCCGGGAAAGCGATCCTCTTGCCCACTCGCGAGAATCCACGCGTCGATACTCGCCAGCAGCCGGTTCATCTTGAGGTCCGCGAGCGCGCTGTGATTCGGGAGCGACGCGGAGAACTGCGCCCTTCCATCATGCATCCCCGCAAGACGCCCGACGATCTCGACGCCGGCCTTGCGTAGGCTATTCAAATCGATGGTTTCGCGTCCGGGCGTGCCGATCAGCTGAAGCGATGGCAGACGCCTTGCCCGATCTATGTCGTCGACCGCGTCGTAGCGCAGGTCCATGGCGCCGATCGCATCCATCCACCATTTGATATCCCGGCCGCGGTAGACGCGGGGCACCCGGACATGCTCACCGGCTGCGAGAATGACGCTTCGGCCCGAGGCCCTGATTTCGCGTGCAAGCTGCACGCCGGTCGCCGAAGCTCCGACAACCATCACACCGCCATCCGGCAATTGTTCCGGTCTGCGGTACTGCATCGGCGTGAGGCTAGCGATCTCCGGCGGCAGGCCCGCCGCGAGCGCCGGGACAGTCGCGACGTTACAGGCGCCGCTTGCAAGGACTAGCGTCCGACACCGCCACGGACCCTGGTCGGTTGCCACCTCGTAGCCGCCGTCCACCTGGCGCACGCGCGTGACTTTTGTGCGCGCCTGGACCGGGGCGCCCGAGGCGCCGGCATATCTCTTCAGATAACCAACGACCTCAGTCACGTTCATGAAGCCGTCCGGGTCGCCGCCGTCGTAGGCGTATCCAGGAAGGCGACTCTGCCAGTTCGGCGTGAGAAGGCGAAGCGAGTCCCACCGCTCCGTTTGCCAGGAGTTGGCGACCTCGCCCCGCTCGATCAACACATGGTCGATCGAGCGGTTGGTGAGGTGCCTGCTCATGGCCAATCCGGATTGGCCGGCGCCGATGATGATGGTGGTCGAAAACCTCACGACACTCGCTCCTTGATCCAGCTGCCGCCGTCAATTGACGGTGACGAAGACGTTCGTCGGGTTGGTAATGATGTCGAATACGGCCGAACGCTTCTGCGACTGGGCGACCAGCGCCTTGATGTCATCCGGGTTCGCATCGGCGCGAATGTCGAAGTGGACGCGGATGCCGTCGAAGCCGTTGCGAACGTCGTCATCCATGCCGAGGATGCCCTGGATGTCCATGTCGCCCTCGACCGTGGCCTTGACCGAGTGAAGCTGGATGCCGCGGCGCTGGGCGACGGCGGCGACACCGGCCGTGAGGCAACTCGCGAGCCCGGAGAGAACGATCTCCACCGGAGTCGGCGCGTTGTCCTCGGACGCGAAGACCTTCGGATGATCGGCTTCCACGCGGAAATTCTTATCGCGGGGCTGCTCGGCGCCGAGGCCGAAGAAGTTGCCGATTACGGAGCGGCTGTGCGTTCCGGTCACCCATTCGCAACTTGCGCGCCACTTGAACTGGGCCGCCTCGGGCGCCTGCCCAAGCGCCTCGCGGGCTCCTAGCAGTGCAGTCACGTTTACCCCATTGTCCGCCTTCGTGCGGGGCACAAAGCTTGTGGTCGTGGTCATTGTCTCTGTCTCCTCGGTTGTGTCTCGGTTTCTTCAATTAAGGTTTTTGGGGGTGCGAGCGTGAGTCGCGGCCAGCCACTTCGATGTCGCTCTCAGCCACAATCGGCTTTGGCCTGTCGCGTTCGGCGCTGCCGGACCGCTTCACTCGCCCGGCCTGCCGCCAATGAACTATCTCGCTGGTTGGCGCATTCAGGTCGCGACCCAGAAGCTCCGCAATACCAACGCGTCCCTTGCGCAGATTGCCGACATGGTCGATTACCATTCCGAGGCGGCGTTTTTCCGGGCCTTCAAGAAAGCTTTCGGGGTCGCCCCGGCAACGTGGCGACGTTCAAATAGTTACAAGGCAAACTTTGAAGCCTGCGCATTCGAAGGCCTAATCCAGCTGCCCGGGCTGACGGGGATTTACTTCAACGCCAGTCAGGCTGACGATGCCCAGCCCTGGCCCTTTTGAGACCTCTGCGGGCGGACTCTGAAAGAATCTGCTTAAGGTGAGTCATCGGCGCGCGGTCACAACGACGCGACGACCACAGCTCTGCGTACTCGCAAACAACGGTGCGGCCGATGCGGTTCTTCGCAAACCACGCTGTCACTGCGTCGGATCAGCGCATGGCGAAGCCACCGGTACTGTATTGACCTGCTATTTCGGTGCTTGGTGTTGCCGTCCGTGCTTGATTGCAGCGAGCGTCGGTTGCATATTGCGAGATCACTTTGAATCCCATTGGGCGGACGTCCAAGAAATGGCGAAAAAGGGACCCGAGATTAGTCAACCAAAAGGAGAGAACGCGTCGTCTCCACGGCTGTCCGCGGCCTCCTTGCCCCATCGGCTCCAAATTTTCACGCACGGGGCTCCTGAGCGGGACCGCTTCGAAGTCTATCGCGAAATGTTCCGCCAATACGTTTACCAGGCACAGATCGAGAACCGCTCGGAAGGCGTCTTCGAGGGCAGCATCGAGCTGTTGCAAGCCGGAAGTGTCGGCGTCTCGAAAGTCATCGCTCCGCAGTCCACCTACGCACGAACACGCCGCCACATTTCTGATTCCGACGATAGCGTGACCTTGTTCATTGGACGCACCCAAGGTCTCGTCATTGATCAGGCCGGCGAACAGCACGAGTTTCTACCTGGCAACGGCTTCCTCTATTACGGTGCAATACCTGGATTGGCGGCAACATCCGCTCCGATAAGTATGTGGGGTATAAAGGTCGCCGCGGACCGCCTCATGACGGCCTCAGCCGGAACCGCCCAGCCTATGTCCATTTCCGCTGAGCAACCAGCAATCAAGCTGATCACGCAATATCTCCTTTCTTTTTCAACTGTGGCCGAAAGCTCCGACGCGGATGTCCGTGACGCGTTCGGCATGCACCTGTTCGACCTTCTGATGCTGATTGTGGGTACGGATCGCGATACGTTGGAGCTTATCAAGGGGCGCGGACTCAAGGCAGCACGGACCGACGTAGTACTGAGATTGATCGCACGCGAGTACGCGTCTCCGAATCTGTCCGCGGAGCGCATCGGCTTGACCCTCGGCATCACGGCGCGCCAGGTCCACCGTCTGCTCGAGGAAACGACCAAGACCTTTTATGAGCACCTTCTTGAGCGCCGTCTGTTGGAGGCGCGCCGGCTGCTCACGGACCCTTCGTGCGGTGTGCTGCCGGTGGCCGAGATCGCGCAACGCACGGGATTTGTAGATCGGACCCATTTTAACCACACGTTCCGCACCCGCTTTGGTGAAAAGCCGACGGACGCACGCGAAGCGGCCGTGCGAGAAAATGCGCGGCGTTTTCTCGGCACCTCGATCCGATAGGGCTCGACTCAAGTCTGCTCGCAGAAACGGTGAGAGCGCTGCGAACCGCGCCCCGGTGCCACTCTGCACAGGAACCAAAGGGCGCGGCGGCGCTCGCGAGCGCAATTGACTGTGGCTGAGAGCGACATCGAAGTGGCTGGCCGCGACCCACGCTCGCACCCTAAAAAACCTTAGTTGAAGAAACCGAGACACAACTAGCGCCACCACTGACAGGCCGAGCGCCAAGTGCGCGATACCAAGGAGAAATGGCAATGAATACCGTCGCAACAACCACGTCCTTCGCTATGGCCGCCCGAACTGTTCGTGGAGGACTCGTTACGCTGCTTGGGCACTTGGGCCGTCACATCGACAACTGGGTTACGGCCGCCATCGCTCGCTGGGAGAGCCAGGCAGCCGCCGCGGCGCTGCGCCAACTCAGCGATCGAGAGTTGAAGGATATCGGCCTTCGCAGATCCGGGATCGATGCTGCGCTTGCAGAAGCCGCCCGGACTGGAACTCGGACGACTCAAACAGGCCGGAGGGTTTGAAGATACGAACCACCGAGGAGCCGCCTCTTCCGTTGTGCCAGACGCGATCGGCCAGATGAATAATCGAGAATTGCGAGAAATCGGTCTGTCACTCACTCGCGGGTCAACCCTGAAGAATGGCTACGCGAGTGCAGAAGCACAATTAGGAATGGTCCGATCGGCTCGTCCACTTATGGAATGGTCCGGCCGTGCTTCCGCCCTGCCCTGTCTGCTTGTAACCACCTTCAGCGCCGGTCCGCGGTGCGGGCCGCGGTCCGCAAGTGCAGCGCTCGAAAAATGCGCATGGTGAACGGCCGATGTGAACCGCGCGCGCGACCTGCTGCGGCCCCTGCTGCGGCGCCACCTACGACCCAACAACCTGCGGCTACTCCCGCCACGCCGCGTTGACCGGCGGCTGCAAGCGTTGACGCGGACCATGTAACGCGCGGGCAATGGAGCCGTCCCCATCTTCATCACTATATTCCCGCTGCTTTTGAGCGAGTAGTCTTCGTCAGAGCGAGGCGCGATCGGACGCAGCCGCCCAGTTGAAATGATTCAATTTCGTTTTTGTGCCTGCGTCGCGGGTGAGGCGAATGACCACTCCTGGCGCGTGGAAGCCAGGTAAGGAACACACCCCGAGCTGCTCCTTGCGTTTTGGGCCTCGATAGGTTTTAAGCCCGCTGACTTCGTGACCATAGGCATGACCGAGAAGCGAACTGCGTGGCTTTGCCGCGTTTTAAACAGAATGACGCGCCCCGCGTAGCTCATGCGCTTTAAATTTTTCTGAGCCTCCACAAAGGAACCCATTATGGCCAAGATGACCAAGAATCAGTTGATTGATGCAATTGCCGAGGGAACGCAGGTTTCCAAGGCAGACGTAAAGGCCGTCATCGAGCAGATGGCGGCTGTAGGCTATAAGGAATTGAATGAATCCGGCGAGTTCGTCATTCCTGGCTTCGCCAAAATGTCGGTCGTGAACAAGCCTGCTACTGAAGCCCGCAGCGGTGTAAATCCTTTCACGAAAGAGCCTATGGAGTTCGCGGCCAAGCCAGCCAGCAAGTCGGTCAAGGCGTCACCCCTGAAGGTTGCTAAAGATGCTGTTTGAAGCGGATGGGTTGGTTGACCAGTGTTCGTTCGTCTGAACTGAACTGTGGGTAATTTCATCACGCTCTAGACAGGCACCTCCACCCGCACACTATGCGCGCCGAGACGAAATCTCTGGAGGGCCTAGGGGACAGTCTCGCAAAGGCCATGCCGTGTAATGCCGGCGTGGTCTTTTGTTTTATTGTCTGACCGTAAAGATAAGGACTCTGGGTGAACGGCCGCTTCTGCGCAAAGCGGCCATTCCAAACATCGCCTGCGTCCGGTGCACGCGTGCTACGAGATCGCAATGATCTCAAGCTCTTGACTGGATGCACCGACTACATCCCCAACAGCTTTGCCCATCAGAAGCCTCGCCGCCGGAGATACGAAGGAAATAGAACCGGCCCTGGGGTCCGCTTCGTCCTCTCCCACGATACGATATTTCTGTACACGCCCATCGTGGCGCCTGAAGGTCACCCTGCTCCCAAAGGCAACAGTGTCAGTTGACGTAGGATTGGTGATGACCTGAGCCGTCCGAACTCTCGCTGCAAAGTAGCGCATGTCACGCAAGGGGATTGCGGCTTGCCGCCGCCGTTCATTCACGTCGTCGATCTTCTGCGCCGTCTCGTACGCCTCGCGAGCCTGGCAGAGTTGAAGTTCAAGAGCTTTCAATCCCGCTTCCGTAACAAGATTCGGATGAGGTGAAACCGGGCGGTCGGGTAGCAGGGTCTCCGACGCAGTTTCGGCACTGTCTTCCTTGGTGAAGGCAACACTCAACTCAGACTCCTTTTAAGCCAGATTATGCTAGCCGCTTCGTCAGCGCCACCCCAGGGCGGGAGCGACGTGGGTCAGAATCGCTTCGATCACATGCGCATTGTAGGCAACGCCCAATTGATTAGGGACGGTCAGAAGTAGCGTGTCGGCCTCGGCGATAGCTTCATCTTTTCTGAGCTGCTCGATGAGTACCTGCGGCTCGGCGGCATAGCTGCGGCCGAAGATCGCTCGGGTTCTCTCGTCGATGAATCCGATCTGGTCATCATCTTCGCGCTCGTGCCCGAAATAACTGCGGTCACGATCGTCCATCAGTGCGACGATGCTGCGGCTGACTGAAACCCGCGGCTCGCGAGCATGGCCTGCCTCCCTCCAGGCAGCGCGGTAGGCCCGGATTTGGGCAGCCTGCTGCACATGAAAAGCCTCGCCTGTTTCGTCGTTCTTGAGTGTCGAGCTCTGCAGGTTCATCCCGAGTTTTGCTGCCCAGATTGCCGTGGCGTTCGAGCCGGCACCCCACCAAATCCGGTCGCGCAGGCCGTCAGAATAGGGTTCCAGGCGAAGCAGCCCGGGCGGATTTGGAAACATGGGCCGCGGATTCGGCTGGGCGAAGCCCTCGCCGCGCAGCAGATCGAAAAAGATCTCCGCATGACGCCGCCCCATGTCGGCGTCATTCTGGCCTTCGGCCGGTTGATAACCGAAATGTCGCCAGCCATCGATCACCTGCTCGGGCGATCCTCTGCTGATGCCGAGCTGAAGGCGTCCGCCCGCGATCAGATCGGCGGCTCCGGCATCCTCGGCCATGTAGAGCGGGTTCTCGTAGCGCATGTCGATCACCGCCGTGCCGATCTCGATGCGGCTGGTCTTCGCGCCGACGGCCGCCAGCAGCGGGAAAGGCGAGGCAAGCTGGCGGGCGAAATGATGGACTCGAAAATAGGCCCCGTCTGCACCCAATTCCTCGGCGGCAACCGCCAGGTCGATGGATTGCAGGAGTGTGTCTGCCGCCGAGCGGGTCTGCGATTGCGATGAGGGCGTCCAGTGCCCGAATGAGAGGAAGCCGATTTTCTTCATGCGGGTAATCTATTGCAATCCGGGCTTGCTTGCGACCGTCGATGTGCGGTCCCACTCCGGCGCGGGAACACGTTAGCAAATTATTCTCCGTTAATGCGCTCTCGGTTTTGCTGGGCAAAGCTCGTCGACACCCACTAACCCCTAGGAGCGACGGTTAAACGGGGTGTGCAGCTTGGCGCTGGCACGCGCCTTGCCGGACTCAACAATTCGCGTTGCCGTTCGCTGATCGGGTGTTACGGAATCTCGGGACGCCTATTCATTGCTTCGGACAACTTATGCGCGCGATTTTGCCGAGATCGTCGTTAATAACCACGAGTGCGAGCGCTCAACTTTTACACCATCGAGATTCGATCTAGGTCGCGGCCAAGCGAGATATGGGGTCGTTCAGAAATGGAGGGCACCTTTCGCAATAGGCCACATGGGCCTTCGTGGCCCTGGCCCAGGCAATGACTGCCGTTTTGGCCATTCCGGATCTCCAGCAAGCAAAGGCTTTGCTCGACAAACTGGATTGAGAGGCGCCTCATGGGGACAAGTGACATCCGGGTTTGGCCGTTGCGGACTTTCCAGACTGTTTCGGGGCGTTTCGCCTGTCAGTAGAAATGCCGACCTTCTGCGACCCGCACGCCGAATTGGCCGCGTCTCCCGGCATCCAAACTTGCGAGTCGTAGGTCCAAAGTCTGCACGAGTTCGGCGCTGCGAATTTCAAGAAGGTGTGGAGGACCGGCGAGGTATCCACGCTTGCCTCACACGGCATAACGCCGGTAGAGCACGACGATGACAACGAGCACCGTCCCGGCATAAATGAGCCGCGCTACGTGATCCGAAACAACGGCGACGCGCTTTCGGCCGGCGTCCCGAAGTTTTTCATGTCTGTAGCCCGCCACTATCGTCATCAGGCATAGTATAAAGAAAATGTAGAACATCTCTTCGACCACCACCGTGTATCCGACATCGCCGATCTGACTGTTCACCGCCACGAGCAGCACCGCGCTCGCCAGGATCGAGGTCACTGGAATCGTCACGCGTTCACGAAACATGGTTTCGGGAAAGAACAGCGTCGCGAATACGACGAGCACGAGCAGAAACAGCGGCAGCAGGTTCTTCAGCATGTAGATGGCGGAGCTGCGGCGCAGCATGATGGCCGCATCGAAGCCTGCGAATTCCGTCCTTGCCTCGGCACCAAACAAAGACGCCTTTCCGAGCGTCGATCCGCTGGACAGGGATTCGACGAAATAGTTCAGTCCGAGAAATCGCCAGAGCGGAAGTCCGGAATAGGCCCCGTCCTCGGCCCGCGAGCTTCCGTCGTCGGCGAGGCGCAAGCCGAACCGATCGATGACATAGGTGACGAGTTCCCGCCGCTGTTCCGTGTTCTGGAAATGCAGAAGCAACTGCTGCGTATCGAACGGATAGTCGTGGAGATCGAAGCGGGCTTTGAAATCGCCGTTGATCCGATAGAGCCGATAGCTCAGGCCGTCTTCCTGTCCGGCCTGCACTGGCCGGGCCGGATCGAACGCCCCGCGATCCAGCAAGGCCGGGAATTCGACATGGGTCTGCGCCTCGTCGTCGCCGGCGAACCGCATCCAGAGATAGAAGTCGACGCTGAACGAATTCTGCTTCATGTCGACGCGGCTGACGCGATTGATGTCAATGCCGGTATAGACGACACGCTGAATCCAGTAATGCCGGTCCCTGAACGTCACGACATGGCCTTTCTCGCGTTCCGCAGCGAGATCGATGCCATTGGGCTGATCAATGTGCACGAGTTGCAGCGGCGCCGTGACGAACCGGCCGTAGCGGAAGAAACCCAGCCGGATCGGGCGCGGAATGTCGCGGTTCGTGTTGAAATAGAGCCGCCCAGTCAGCCCAGCGACCGCCGATTTCGGACTGTCGATCGCACCCAGTGCGACGCGGACACGGTCGCGATCTGCAATCTTGCTGTCGGACCTGTTCTTGACGTCAGCCCGTTTCAGCGCCTCGATCATCAGGCGCGCAGCGTCATATGCGCCGCCGGCGAGCCAGCTTGGCGAGGTTCCCACTTTCGTCTTGTAGTCGGCGGCAAAGCCCTGCGCCGCCACGCCGGCGCTGTCGAAAATCAGCGACGATGCGGCATACAGATTCTCGCTGAAGAAACCCGGATGCGCTTTTTCCTCGGGCTCGTTGACGAAATTCTGCAAATAGCTTTCGCGGGCTGCGCCCTGGGATGCGATGATCGTCCCCTTGATGCCGCGGCGGCGCAGCGCCTTGACGATATCAGCGTCAAAATCGGCTGCCGCGCCGATGACGATGACGCCGGGTCCCGGCTCCTGCGCGGCGGCCTCCAGCGCCTCGTCCATCGATCCGATCTGCCCTGAGGCGACGTCCAGTCCGAACACACGCCACTGCACCAACGGATAGGCCGCTGCAAATCCGCTCACAAAACTCTCGCCGTAGGCATCACGGGTGTGAACGAGGCGGACTTTTGGCTCCTTCATCACAGCGCGCAGATGTTCCGCAATCGAGCGCGCCTGCGTGGAGATCGGCGTCTGCGCGCGAAAATAGTATTCATTGCCGGATGTTAGATCGTCGGCAGCCGCGCTTCCCGTCAGCGCCGGGATTCGCGCATCCTTGTATGCCGGCGCGGCTGCGAGCGAGGTGGAGCTGAGAAAATGTCCGAGCACGGCGACGCACGGGCTGTCGGCAATCGCCTGCGCATTCGCGCGCGCCACGGCTGGATCGCTCGCGTCGTCGAACAGGACGAGTTCGATCGGCCGTCCGTTGACGCCACCCTTGGCGTTCACCTCGTCGATTGCAAGCTGCGTCGCGTCCAGGCTTTCCGTCCCGGTCGGGGCGGACGGGCCAGAGAGCGAATTGGCGAACGCGATGCGAATAGGCTCCGGGCGGGTCAAGAGGATGGCGGCCCAGGCGACAGCGAGCACCAGGACGACGCCCGCAACAACGGCAAGCCACATTATAAGCCGCTGCTTCATTTCGATCCTTGCATCGATCGGTATAAGCCGAGATTCTCCAGATCGAGGCCTCAGTCAGGCCGAGACTGCCGCCGCTGAGAGCGTTTTTCAAGCCCGCCCCATCGTTACCGGCAAGATCTACGACCACTCGAAGCGGATGAAGGATAAGCGCGTGGTGCCGCGCTAGCGTTTGCTGCCCGCCGGAACCGCGCTGGCTCTGTTGGGCTCTAGCCCTGACGATGAGGGCGGATACCGCGCAAGTCGCGCCCCACTACAAGCTTTCCAGCGCGCCATTTTCGTGCATACTTTCGAAGCTCAGGGAAGGGACGTTCGGATGGCCCAGGCCCTTCAGACGACCGATGGGGTGCCGCAGCAAGACGCCCGAAGGCTGCCCGCCGTTGTGGTGCTCACGGCGCTCGGCGTCGTCTACGGCGATATTGGCACCAGCACGCTCTATGGGCTGAAGCAGGCCGTCGACGCCGGCGGGGGGCCCGCACCTGAGACGGTCATGGGCGCAGTCTCGCTGATTTTCTGGGCGCTTCTCCTCATCGTTGGGCTCAAATACGCCATTCTGATCCTGCGCGCGGACAATCACGGCGAAGGCGGCATCGTGGCACTGCTCGCGCTCCTCGACGCAAGGCACGCCCCACGCGGAAGCGCGCGGGCCTCCCTGCTCATCGTCGGCCTGATCGGGGCCGCGCTACTTTATGGCGACGGCGTGATCACGCCGGCAATCTCGGTGCTCAGCGCCGTCGAAGGTCTGAAGATCGATGCGCCCGCGCTCGCGCCAATGGTCGTACCCATCACGATTACAATCCTCGTCGGCCTATTCCTGGTGCAGCGGAAGGGAACCGAGTTCGTCGGCAACATCTTCGGGCCGGTAATGCTCGTGTGGTTCATAGCAATCGCCGTGCTCGGCCTCAGGGGAATCTTGCAAAGCCCGTCCATCCTTGCCGCGGTCAGCCCACATCACGCCGTGCTCTATCTCAGCCACGCGGGACCCGGCATCGCCTTCGCCGTGCTCGGCGCCGCCT
>Ga0210392_10000701_pt1 | contig 19537 bp, 10 predicted proteins | sample IncBWC30OmetaG_FD_161057 | JGI IMG/M metagenome (GOLD analysis project Ga0210392, IMG submission 161057) | Forest soil microbial communities from Barre Woods Harvard Forest LTER site, Petersham, Massachusetts, United States - Inc-BW-C-30-O ...
CACGCCCCCGCTCGCCTCGCCCGTCCAACGCGTGTACGGCGTGGAAAATTTGTCCGTGGTATCATGTTCCGGCACCGAAGTCTTGGGCTCCGTGCCGATGAACACGATTCGATTGCGAAAATAATTAGCCGGCTGGGTCAGCGCAAATTGATAGCTCAATCGCGTCCAGGCCCCATTCTGTCCGTAATAGCGCAGCCACCGTTGCCGGGGTTCGCTGCTCAGCTTCGCCCCGGCCGTTTGCGCCGCCGTCCACGACAGGCTGGGATACGGCCCTGGCGATGGAAACGGCCATTGCTGGCGGACAATGTGGTCAAGGTCCGCACTGAACCACGCCACGCCCCAATTATTGGTGCCTGCCGCCTCCAAAAACTCATCCGCCGGCAGATCCGGCTCCGCTCCTTCCACCTTTGGAGACAACACCTCATTTTGCTCCGCCATCAAAACCATGTGCTGCTGCCGGTGCATGGCCGCCGCCAGGGCGGCATCCCTGGCCGGGTCGCGCGGCAGTTGAAAAAAAGAATCGAACACCGTCAGCGAACAGCCGTCATCCGCCAGCCGGTTCAGCAATTGCGCATGCAACCCCCGGTCCCACGGCTGCCCGCGCGTTTGTTGAAACTGGGTAAATGACCCGTTATCCATCAGGATGAGCGTCACCTGGTTGGTCACCGCGCGTGAGCCAAAGCGGAAAAGGTAATCATAACTCGCATTCGTCCACGGATCCCCCAGCGACGTCCACCAAAGCAGCCAGCCGCAAAGCCCCGCCAACCCCGCGCCCAAAGCGGAGACCAACGACGGATTTTTGAGCCAGCCCTTCACGAGATGCGCCGGAGTTTAGGCAACCGCCCCATGGAAATCAGCGTTTTTATTTTTGCCCCTGCCGAAGCCGCGGCAGGAACATCGCCTGTTAATTTGCGCAATTCGCGTCTCATAAATTTTCTTGGTTGGATTTGGTCGGATTTACCCGGATTCGCTCGCATTCGCCGGCCTTCGGAGCGCCCGCCAGTGCGGCTCGCACCACCGCCCCGGCAAGTTGGACCTTGGGTATTTGGGCTTTTAGTCATTCGTCATTAGGATTTCGTCATTCCGCGGATGCGGCGGCTTAATCAGGCTTAATTTTTTCATTTTCATTGGCCCTTTCTCAAATTTCCATGGCGCAAAATCTGGCCCGTATTCACCCGGATATCCCGCATCCGCTGAATGTTGGGCGTTAAATGTTGAGTGTTGAAGGTTCGCGGCCCGATCTGTTGCCTTGGTGGCCGTACGCTAGTACCTCCATGTCTCGATTTCATGTTTTCCACTCCGTTCCAGTTGTTTTCTTTGTTGCCCACATCATTTGCGACCGCGACCGTCCCTTCGCGGTTTGGTTTTCCGCGTCACTCATTACTCATCACCCGTCACTGCCCGGTCATTCCTGCCGCGTCTCTTCCTCCGGCCGCCACGCCCACCACTTCCCCGCCTGCGGATCCTGTCCCGGATGCGCCGCCATCCAGCGCGCCTTCCGCGCGTCGATCTTTGCCTGCTGCTCCTGCCGCTCCCGCTCCCTCGCCTCATCCTCCAACCGCTGCTGTTCCGCAAACTCCTTGTTCCGGCGCTCCCATTCCGCCGCCCGTTCCGCCTGTTTCTTGGCCAGATAATCCCCGTTCTTCTTCTTCCCCTCCTTATATTCCTTCAGCAACGCAAACCCCTGCCGGAACGTGTCCGCCACCTCCGGAAACTCCTTGCTCTCATCCAGGCAATATTCCAGCGCCTTCGCCTCAGTGCACCGCATCGCGTTGTCGAACTGCTTCTTATCCAACGCCAGCCGTTCCGCCCGCAATGCCTGGTCCCCGACCGCCAATTCCCCCCGCCGCAATACCGCCACGTCCTGGCACAGCATCCGCAAGCCCTTCAGCTGTTTCGTGAACGCCTCATCCACTACCCCGTTCCACCGGTTCAATAACTGCGCATACCGTCCCGCCACAATCGCCCCCAGTTGCTCTGCCAGCGGCCCGTTCGTCCCCGCCTTCAAGTCTTGCGCTTCCTCGATCAGTTCCTGGGTATCCGCCAGCATCTCCCGCCGCGCCTGCCAGTCCAGATACCCGCCCGCCTTCCATTCCGACAGGTTCACCTCATTGATCGCCCGCCCGTCGAACTGTTCCGTCAACACCGTCTGCACCTCCGGCAACATATTGAGCCAGTCCACCAGCCGTACCCCGAGTTGCCCGTCTTCCAGCCGCTGGTTCAATTCGTCCCGGATCGCCTTCGGCAACCGCGCTATCTTTCCATTCCGTGTCATAATCATGTTCCTTTCTGTTTAGTGTTTAATGTTTGTTGTGTGTGTGGTGCTTGAATGTTCAACGTTGAATGTTGAGTGTTGAATGTTCTGGCCGCCTTGCCGCGCTGAACACTTGACACTTGAACACTTGAAACTCGCTTCCGAGCTTCAGTTCCTGTCCAACCATGCAATAGGCATGTCATGCCCTCCGTTCTATCACAGTCCTTGAAAAGTTGAATTTCTCCCGGGAATGTAGAATGCAGATTTATGCCATTTATTTTCATTTTTCGGGAGTGGGCAGAGGTCAAAACCTGCTAAAAATTTAGCAGACACTTTTACCGCCTGATTGAAAATGCGTTACAACTCACTGACTCACTAATTCTCAAACTCATTGACTGAAATCATTGGCCTTTTGAAAGATTTGATTTGTCGGCGACGAGGTGATGGTAGCCGTACGCAAGCCCCCAACTAAAAATTAAACACTAAAAACTCAAAACTCCCGCCGCCCTTGCCCCCAGAAGCCAGACTCTGGACGCCAGACCCAAATCCATAACTCATTAACTCCCTAACTTTCCGGTTGGACAGCCTATGTCCAACCGGACTGCTATGATCAGTGCGTACAAAACAACAAAATCAAAGCCATGAAATCGACATCCTCCATAAAATCAACGGCCCCAAAGACAAAACCCCGCTCCTTTGCTTCAGGTTTTACTTTACAAGCCGATGAGGTGGTGGCAGAAGTCTATGGGCTCTGACGGAATTGCCCCCGGATATCAGAATATCAACGGAAATCAATTAACCTGGTACTTATACGAAAAAATGAAAAAAAATAAAATCCCCACAATCATCTGCGCGGCGGCAGTTCTTTTGGCTGGCGTCATCAGCCAGATTGCTCTGGCAGACACCCAAATCATTCCCTTCACCCCAAAATCGAGCGGCACTGGCGGAGGGTGTACCGGCGTTTATACCGGCTTTGCCAAGATGACCAATAGCGCGGGCACATTTGCGCTAACGCCACCAACCAATACCACCAGCGGCACTTTCAGCGATATATCGGGCTTTGGGGCTCCCTACGTGTCAGTGGCGAATGTGAGTTGTGGGCTCTCGACGTGGTGTGATACCAATAGCGTCAACTTTCCAGCCACCAATTCCAAAACTTATGTTTGCACCGTTTATGTGAAAAGCCCGCTCCCGCCGCCAACCAATGGTCAGCCCATATCCTTGCAGATCGTGTGGCATTGATCGGTCAGAAGCTGATCAGCAATCGTGCCAGAAAAGTCCGGTTGCGAGCCGTTTCATTATACAAATTCAACGGCTCCAGCCGGTAATTTTGATCCGTTATGTTTAACAAGCCAACGGTTAGCTCGGCCTTGCGGTGCCAAAAACGATAGCCGACATAAGCGTTCAATTGCCAAAAGTCATCCCCTGATTCGGGAGTCACAAAACCCAAATTATTTTGGTGATACCAATTGGCTTCCAAGATCGAAAAAAGGCCGGAAGGATGATTCCAATTGGCGTGCAGGTTGACCGTTTGCAACAGGCTTTCCAAATTTTGATGGGCACGAAATGTTGGGTCTATGGGATCCATCAGATTGCCCTGCACAATGTCCACGTAGTTCAAATCCAAGTTCGCCTGGGATATCCGGTATCGTCCGCCCACCGCCCATTGCTTGCCAAGCAACTGATCCATCGTAAAGAGCATGGAACATTCACGGTAGTTCATCGATTGATTAAGGCCGGTCGGACTTATGGCGCCAGGCGATCCCTGATTTGCATCGTCTAGAACAAACGCGCCCGTGACATTGTGCACCTTCGAGTATAAAATCTCCCCGGAGAGCCCAAGGTAGGTGCCAGTGTCAAATTTCTGCTCTATTGAAAGGTCGTATGTATCAAACTTGGAGCCGCTGGTGTCACCCACGACCGATTCGGGGACGATACTGCGAAAGGCTTGATTAAAACCGGCCACTTCCGTCGGCTCCAACCGGGTACTTTGACCATCAATAAAACCTGACAGCGACCGGGTATAGGCAGCGCGGACCGTTGTGCCCGTGTTGGGCGTCCAGACCAGGCCGATTTTCGGAGAAATTTGCGATGTATTCCTTTCTCGATTGGGAAACGGGGGGGCCGATACATCTGCTGGCAGGTGCAAATAATCATAGCTGACTCCGAGATCCAGCAGGAGAGGATCAAAGATCTGCCAGTTATGGTAACCATAGATATTAAAATGGTGGAAGCCAATTTTATGATTGTCCGCCAATGCTTGGGGAGAATTATAATCATTAAAGAAAGTTGTGCCCGTCTCTGCTTCAGAATTTTGATAATGAACGCTACCCCATTCATAACGCGTCCCAATAACGGTTGAATGATTCGCCCCTTCCCATATTTGCTGTGCTTCCGCCGAGTACTCCAAAGGGGTAACCTTGATGTTTTCAGCCATGCTTAACCCTAACTCTTGGTCAATTGTGCCAAAATCATTGGCAACAATATACTGTCCTATGTTCGAACCGTTGGCCGACTCATCGGCTGTACGGCGCGATGCAAAAAACAGTGTGTGAACCCCGGGACTCCATTCATGATGGTAGCCCAAAAACAGATTTGGTTCCTGCTTTTCATCCACCCGAAAGTCAGGCACCACGCTGGTAGGATCATATCGCTCGCTCACATCACCATTGCTGATCCGGTCATCCTCCACGGAAATGAACACGCTGTCTTTCGGAGTGAATTGATATTTTAGGGTCAGATTCAGGTCCCGATGTTCAACATCGTCGTTCACCCGCTGGCCCGGATCAGACATATATTTTGCCTCCAGGCTGTAACTAAAATTATCAAACGTGCCAAACTGTGCGCCCCGTTCTGTCCACGCACCACGATCCAGATACGTGCTCTCGGAAATGACACCCACCCGGTTATGGTCAAACAATTTTGCATAGGGCTGCTCGGCGGTGATATCGGACAACCACCCCGCGCTCGTCGGCGCCAGCAGGTTGGCGATCCAGAACTCGCTGCTTGCCGGCGTCTCATAACGCAGATTGCTCCAGTTCGGATCGCGCAACTGGTCGTAACTGTTTGCGAGGAAGAGATGCGCGGAATAATTCGCATAATCCGAACTCACCGCCCGGCCGGCTTCGTACATGCTCCAATCAAACATGCCCGCGTCCTTGTACATGCCCGCCAGGTTCGCGCTGCGCACCGCGCTGTCTTCATCCAGCAAAAGCTGCGAGCGATACACGCTGCGGTTGTCATTCAACGACTGAGATTTTTCCAGGTCCCGGATCGCATCATTGATCTGGTTCCCCTGCTGGTTCAGCAACGCGGAATACAACCACGCCGTCGGGTCGTTCGGGTCCAGCTTCTTCGCCAGTGCCAGTTCCTTGGTCGCATGCGCATCATCGCCAGCGAATGCATACGACTTGCCCAGATAACTGCGCAGTTCCGCGCGCTGCGGCTCCAGCGCCGCGGCCACCAGCAAATCCTCGCGCCCGCCGGCCGTATCGTTCAGCCGGATCCGCGTCAGCCCGCGCCCGAGCCACGCATTCCCCAGCGCCGCATCCGCCGCGATGGCCCGGTCAAACCATTCCCGCGCCGGCTTCGGCTCGTTTTGTGCGGCGAAAATAAAACCCTTCAAGGCCAGCGCCTGCGCGTTGCGCGGCGCCAGCACGAGGCTCCGGTCCAAATCCGCCAACGCCGGCTTCGTCTGGCCAAAGCTGAATTCCAACTCCGCCACCCGTTCCCACGCAAAGCCAAATTTCGGCGACTTCACGGTCGCCTGCTTCGCCAGTTCCAGCGCCTTCCGCAAGGAAGTTTCCCGCACCGCCCGTGATTGAGCAAAGTAAGAACCGGCCATCAGTTCCGACGCCAACTCCGGCTTGCCGCTCGCCACCGACGGCTGCCGCTTCACGGCGGCCATCAACTCGCGCAAGGCATCACCAAGCTGTTTCGGTGGCCCTGATTTGTCCGTCACCGCGGATAACGCCTGCTCCGCCTGGTCCACTTCACCGACAGAAAGCAACAGCGCCGCGTGATAAACCGCTTCACCACCGGACACATTTGCCCGCCCCGCCGGATACTTGCCCAACGCCGCCAGCAAATCACCGCTGCGGTATGCCGCCAGCGAATCCGCCAAATCCTTCTGTTCGCCCTCCGTGAGTTGCAACTCATCCGGGTCGATCACCGCCGGATAATAGAAGCACCATTGCAAAAGATTGTTCGCGATGAATCCCGCCGTGCGCTTCGGCGCCACGCCCGGTTCCGCCACCGCCTGCTCGCCATTGGTCAGCAGCAACGTGCTCTGCTCGTTGCCGAATCGCACCTTGCCGTCCACCACGGACAGCGTCGTGGCCTCCGCATCGTTCACCGCCATCACAAACTCCGTGCCCTCGACCCCCGCCACCGCCCCGCGCGTGAGCAGCCGGATGCGCCCCGGTTTGTCGCGGTGAAAAAAAGAAATGGCTCCGCGGATCAGATGCAGCCCCGCCTGCTCGTCCGCCTGCCCGGGCGGCAAAATCTCCAGCTCACCTGACGCGCCGATCGATACGATGCTCTGGTCCGACCAGCGGAGCGCTGCCCGGCTATGCCCGGCGGCACGCAACCGGTCCAGCGGATGCAAAACTTGGTTGGTCTGCGCCGCCACCCAATGGATGGTCCCTTTCGGCAGGACATCCAGCGCCCCCTGGATTTCAACGATCCGGATTTCGTTGGTGGCAATAAAGTTATTCGTGGACTGGGCCTGTGTGCGCGACGACATCGCCATCACAAGCACAATGAGAATTGCGGCCAGCAGAACGCCCCGGTTGTTTCGGTTAACGAAGTTCACGAATTCCCGTTCTGATAAAAAATTTAATGGGTTTGCCGGTTGCCAAAAAGCCACAACCACAACGCTTTTGCAATCCATTTCGGGAGCGATTTGTTTTTGTTTGCCAATCAGCCGGTGCCACGTCATTACTATATCCATGGCAACGTCTGCCGATGAACTGATTCCGACCCGCGCGACCTTGATCCAACGCCTCAAAAACTGGCAGGATCAGGCCAGTTGGCAGGATTTCTTCGATACCTATTGGAATCTCATCTACAACATCGCCCTCAAACGCGGCCTGAGCCGGGCGGAGGCCGAGGACGTGGTCCAGGAAACCCTCATTTCCGTGGCCAAACACATGCCCACGTTCAAATACGACCCCTCCATCGGCTCCTTCAAGGCTTGGTTGCTGAACATGACCCGCTGGCGCATCTCTGACCAGCTCCGGAAACGCAAGCATGTGTCCCTTTCAGAGGAATCCGACTTGGATGACCTGAAAATCGACGAGCTTACCGAACCGCTGGCACCCGGTCTTGACGAAGTTTGGGAGGTTGAATGGGAAAGCAACCTGATCAACGCGGCCATCGCCAATGTCCGCCGCCATCTGGATCCTTGGCAATATCAGCTTTTTGATTTCTATGTGAACAAGGACTGGTCGCCCGAAAAGGTGGCCACCACCTTCTCCGTGCCTGTCGGCCAGGTTTATCTGGCCAAGCATCGCGTGACCGAGGCCATCCGGCAGGAAGTCGAGCGCTTGCGTAAAAACATGGTTTGACGGCCATTTCCGCAGTCCTTTCGTCGAATACCGGCCTTTTTCATGGTTCGCCGGCTCCCAGCCAGTCCGGATCAATCCCCCCGGCCCGCCTTCTATTTTTGGCTTCTGAAAGATTTTTTACGATTTTTTGAAAGATTTCGCCAGTTGCTACGTAATGCCTATGGGAAACACGATTAGGGCTGCGTGTTTATGCAATTTGTACCAGCTCCGTCTGCGGGAAAAATGGGGTGGGCTTTCAGGGGCAGACGGAGCTGGTATTTGCTTAAAAATTAACGGTTTGAACTGGACTCCGGGGTTTGGCCATCTGGTCACTACGCCCAGTTACCTCCTGCCCGGGTGTAAAAATCTTCAAAATTTGGTTTGCATTGGGTTTTATTTGGGGATTCACTATTTGTAACAAGAATATGATTTCAAACGAACGTCCCTCACCTTACGGCCGTGGCAATGTAAATGGCAACAGCTGGCACCATCCCTCCCAGCAGAACCCAAACTACAACCCGAATTATAACCCGAACTGGCAGCCCAAGCCGCCCGTTCGCGAGGATTCCCTCAAATCCGGCCAGGTGCAGATTGAGCGCAAAAACTTCATTTTCTCCCTCAAGGAAAATCCCCGCGGCCGCTTGCTCCGCATCACGGAAGACATCGCTGGTCGCCATAATTCCATCATCATTCCCGCCACCGGCTTGAACGAATTCAAGAAGTTGTTGGAGGAAATGATCAAGGCTTCCGAAGAGACTCCGTCCACAAACACGCCCCCGGCCGCCTGATTTTAGGCCTGCAATTCTCCACCGGTTTCCGCCTCCCTGCAACGGGCCGGACTCGCGCTGCTAAAAAATGCCTTCCGGGCGGATTGGTGCGGTTAAGGCATTTGCCTTGTGCTCCGGAAAACGCCAGACAGTTGCAAGCCCTCACCGCTGCTTGAAAAAGCACCCGTTAGGCATCCTTCGTCTTTGACGCGTCAGCTCCCAGCATTCCCTCAAGCTCTTTGCCCGCCAGAAACTGGATCGGGTGCGTCACGACAAAGGCCATTGCATTCTCATCCGGCGCGCCCGCGCTGACGATGACCGCCAGGTTCGCGGATGCCTTCTTCCGGTTCTCCTCCGTGTCCTGCACATGCGCCAGGTCGATCACCGGTTCCCGCCAGCGGCTCGTCTCAAAAACCAGCGTGCGCCCGGTGGTCACCGCCCGCACACCAAACCCCAGCTGGGCATGCGTCGGATGCATCGGCTCGATCCGGAACGCCTGCTTTCGCGCCATCAGTGCAATCGCCTGGTTGAGCATTTCCACGGTCACGCCGGTGAATGGATCCACCACCGCGGCGACCGCCTTTTTGTAACGCCGGACCTCGAGGCCCGCCAGCGTCATGGATGCGGCAAAGCAGCCGCCCTGCGCGTTGCCCACGATGAAACTGACCGGCCCACAGGTCAGCAGGGCAATGCTGTACAGCGTGCACCAACCCGTAAGACCCAGCCCTACAAGCTGCCATGACTTCACGCGCGTCAGCAGCGGGGCGGAAACAGAAGCGTCCATATAAAAATGATTGCTGGAACTAAAACAGCATATTTTGCGCCACCAGTTTTCCTCCCTCCACCGGTCACCGTCGGCCGGCATTTCCAATCCGGGCGCTGAAAATTCGTGCGCCATATGGAACCGCGTCCTCCTCTGTGTCACCTTCCCCGTCAAACTCCGTCCCCGCTGTCGTCCACTTTCAATACAACCGCTGTCAGACACGGGTGCGTGCAATCTCACTGTCTAAAAAAACAACTCAGCACTCCCGCTGGAAGTGCTGAGTTGTAACGGATGGTGGTCGTAATTCGGTCAATACAACATGGTGCTGGCACCCTGCAGCCAGGCCAGGTCCGTCGCCGGGGTTTGGAGCGGCGCGACCCTCGTGAATGAGGGGTTGCCCATCGAAATTGCATCCCAGCCATGGATCACGGCCGGATCACTCCATTTCTTTATTTGCGCATGTCCGTCGGCAAAGGTGATGCCACCGGCGTTGTTGTGATACGTCGCGGGGCAATCAATCCATTGCTGGATGTCCGGCTCGCAGATGAAGGATCCGTCGTTGATGCTTCTGGGGTTTTCGTCGATAAAAACCCAGAGGTCGGCCGGCCCCGGCCGGGCTATCTGTGATTCCTTCTTGTAAGAAACACAGGTCGTGTTATTGGCGTAGGGCGCGATCGACCCCAGCCACGTGTTAAGTGACATGCTGCGGACATGCGGATACTGGGTGGCGAACGAACTGAAACTGCCTTGATCCGCCGGGCATTTATAGACTCCAAGGGTCTTCAGGTAGGGATACAGCAGGCCGTACTTGATCCAATCCCCGCCGATGTTTGTCGGGGCACCGGCCGGGCTGAGCTGCGCCGCCAGGTCTTGCCGTCCCGGACACCATTGGGCGTTGCTCGGATCGGCGAGGGTTGCCGGCTGATGCGTTTCATCTCCGTTCGGAACCAGCATATCCTGATTGTCACCGGCATACATTTTCCAACCCAAACTTAATTGCTTCAGGTTGCTGATGCACTGGATTCCTTGGGCCTTCTGCTTTGCCTTGGCCAGGGCCGGCAATAACATCCCGGCCAGGATGGCTATGATGGCTATCACCACCAGCAGCTCGATCAGCGTAAAGCCGGAGGCAACGGCACCGGTGCCGGCCTCCCAACTTGCCCGCCGCGGCTGATCTTCGGCCCTGCAACGAATGTTCCGGTTTAAGTCCTGGCTCATTCTCGTTTTCATTTTACAACTTTTGAATTTTTAATGATGGTTTTGGCCCACCACTTCATTGGCTCACAACCCGGTAAAATCCTTGGTTACCAGTCAATGATTGGGGAACGACATGGACCAGACCGTCGCCGACGATCTTGGAGCCTACCTGTGTCCAGTTCGCGGGTGACAGGCTGCTGGTGACCCATACCGTGTAGTTGTGGCTGATCTGGGTCGGGAACGACATCTGGATCTGCCCGGCAGACGGTGAGAGGGTGACATTAAACGGAGCTGGCGTCGTCGCTGGCGTGAGCATGAAGAACTCCGAATTGAGGTTATTGCCGCTCGTCAGCCGCAAGGTGGCCTGCCCGCCGAGTTGAACCACCGCCTGATTGCCATTGGTATCCAGGAGGGGGATCCAGTGCCACGTCTGCCAGCCGGCCGCGCCCGGATCGGCGAACGAACCCAAAACCTGCGTCGTTTGATTTGACGTGCCCACGCCGCTGGTCACCAGGCTCAACGTCGTTCCGCTGAACGCCCCCGCGCCCCCGGCCAGCCGGCCCCAGACATTGTACTTGTTCGCCGGATACGTCCGGGTGTAATTCACCCAATCACCCAGGTTGAACCATCCCAGGTCATACATGCAGATCGTCGTGTCATTGAAGTTTGTTTGTGCCGCCAGGAATTTCGGGCGCAAGATGTCCGCCGTTATCTCCGATCCCACGATATCAGAACGGTAATTATGCTGGATCCCTGCCGCGTTGGTATAATTCACGTCCACATTCTGCTGGGCGGCGGAGCCGATGAAGAACGGGTCAACGCCCGGCGAGAAACCTGCTGGAAAACCCCAATAGCTGTTCGTTGCCAGCGTTCCATTGTTGGGCGGCGTGGCTGAGTTGCCGGTCGGCACGGGATTGTCTATGAACAGGCCGCTGACCCAGGTGGTGCCGCCATCCGCATTGGTGCTGTAATCATAATCAACCGCCTCCCATTGATAATTCGTCGGGTTGAACGTGTCAAAGCTCGTGCTGAAGCTCGTTGATAGTCCGGCATTGTTGGTCGCATTCAGCGTTGCCGTATAAGTGAAGTTGGGTGCGATCGGATACGTGACCGTCCAGACTCCACCCACCTGGCTGAAGGTCAGCCCGGAAGTCACATCCGAACCGTTCAAGATCAAATGCACCCCGTTGGTGTTGATGGCGGAACCTTGCGCCGGACCGATCGTGAAAGTGATATGATTGGTCGCTTGGTATTGGGCCGTTCCATTCGGATAAACTTGCAGCAACACGGGCGTAAACACGGGCGCCACCGGCACCAGCAGATAGAAGGCTATGTTGGGATTGCCGACCACCGTTGACTTCAACGTTTGCGCGTTCGTCAATCCGATGGCTGTACGGTTGCCAAACTGGTCCACCAGGGGCACATAAACAAAGTTGTTAAACCCGTTATCCGAAAACGCCGCCGTGCCAAAATTGCCGAGAAAATTGGTCGTCTGGGTGCCCTGGGTCGGGTCGCTGGTGACTTGGGAGAGCGCGGCTTGCACACCCGTTCCGCTGGTCGCCAGATAGCACCAGACATTGTAAAGTCCGGCCGGGGCCGATCCGCCCGCGCCGTACGTCCGGGTGTAATTCAGCCAATCCCCCGGGGTATTGAAGCCAACCATCAATTCCACATCCGTGGTATCACCATTCGCGAGCGCCGTGACGAATTTCTGCTCCGTCAGCGAGGGCGGCGTGCCGAACCCCGGATTGGCGGCTTGGATCACCACCGCGTCACTGGGACGGTAGTAACTCAGGGCTCCGGCACGGGCGGCCTTATGCTCATCAATGCCCTCGGTGCCGGTCTGGTTCACGAAAAGGGCCAGGCCGCCATTAGCCGGGGTTTCCTGAAATCCACCGCTGGAGTAATTGAAATCCGACGCTTCAATCACCAGAACTGGCACCAGCGTGTCAAACTTCGCCGACGTCAACGAAACCGTCACGCCATTGGCATCCGTGGCGCTCACCGTGACCGCCAGATAGATCGTGTTCGTTGCCAGCGCATAGCTGATGCTGGCCGTCGCTGTTCCCAAACCGGTGACCGTCAATGACGGTGACCCGATTGAATTGGTGACGGTGGTGGTGGTCAGCCCGCCCAACGTCGTTGACGTTGCGATCACCTGGACATTGGTGATCGTGCTGACAGTTGAAGCAGCCGTGGTGGTCAAGGCTGTGTTGGTGGCAAACGTGGTCAGGCTTGGCGATAGGGTCGTGAGCGATGGATACACTGAACTGGTTATCGTCACGAGCACGGTATTGCCGCTTAACGACACGGCGCCGGTTACACCGGCCGGCAGGACGAGCGCGGGCGCGGTAAAGGTGCCCCCGCTCATGCTGGTAAATTGAATGATCGGAATCGTGCTGCCGACCGTCGCGGTCGCCGGCAGGCTGCCGATGCGGATCGTCAACAAGCTGTCGTTAGCGGGCCAGACCAGGTTGTTTACAATGATATTGGCCTGGGTGGTTGACGGGGCGCTGAATTGCAGGGTTGAGTTTTCAATCAGGTTGAAACTGCTGATCGGGAAGGCGGTACTGCCGACAAAACAGCCTGCACCCATGCTCAATTTTCCACCATTGATGAAGTTGATGGCATTGCTGCCGGGGCCGCCGGCGCCGGTTCCCACATTGGCCGCTGCTCCGAGGTTGCCGTTGCATACCACTGTGCCATTCGAAATGTTCAAAATGGCCAAACCGACATGGGCCGCATCTTCAGCCACACTTTGATTGAGCAAGGTGATGCCGCCAGCGCCGGCTACGAGCGTACCATTGGGGCCGACCGTAAGCGTGCCGGTCGCGCGCCCAAGGGTGACCGTCGCCGTGCTGGCGACTATGACATTGGTTGCATCCACCGTGCCGGTATCAAATAGCATGTTGCCGACGCCAAAATCCCCGCCTGCTCCCGGGGTGCCCGTATTCGGGTTTGCACCGATGGTCAGTGTCCCCGCCTTGATGTCCAATGGGTTGCCGGTCGCCACAAAAGAGCCGGTCGTGGTGCCGGTGCCGGTCTGATTGCGATTGCCGATGATGATGGTGGCGCGGGATGAGTCCGTTCCGCTGACGCCGCGAATCCTCAAACCGCCGGTGGGCGTGGCAAAATTCACATTTGCCGGGTTCTTGTTGTTTGCGATGTTAAAAGTGCCGACGTTGATGATATTGGTGCCCCCGCCAAATGTGAGCGTATCAGTAGGCCCTGCTTGTGCGGCGGTACTGGTGCCCAGATTGATGGTGGCGGCGGTGATAAAATTGCTTCCGCCGGCCAGCACCAGGTTCCCGGCAGCCCTGGTCAGACTTCCGGCGCCGGTATCCGCAACGCTGATAATTCCATTCGGGTTGTTAAAAACAAAATTGCTCAAACCGGAAAGATCCAGCGTTGCAAAGTCATTGGCGCCGGAAGCGGTCCCATAATTTTCCACGGCCAGATTGGTTGCGGTAAGCAGCAACGTGCCGCCGCCGGTCAGGAAGGAATAAGTAAGGAACGGACCACCCGGTTCATTCTGCCCCCCGACGAACAACCGGTTCGTCACGGTCAACGTTTTGCCGGTTGGGATTTGCGTGACCTGATAAATGAACGGGGCGATTGAAACCGGATTGTACGTCAGGTTCGCAACCGTGCCGGGGAAGCTCGAATCCACGATGTTGTTTACGGTGTTTGAACTGCTGGATGCGCCGGTATTGCCAAAGGTCACGGAATCGGCCGCGAGCGGTACGCCGGGGCCGCCGGTCGAAGTCCAGCTTCCCGCCGTGCTCCAATTGCCGCTGGTCACGTTCCATGTATAGCTCACCGCGCCAGCCATCTGGGCCAGGCCGCACAGGATCGACAATGCCAGCAGCCAACGGACACGGGAAAGGATTCCCTGACGCCGGCTGTCAGCCGATGGCAGCGTGGTTAAAGGTAAAAGTGACTTCCGAAATGATTTGCGTTGATAGAATTTTTGATTCATAGGGAGTGGGTTGAACAATGAAACTTTACCTGCTCCTTGCAGTCACAACTACCCCTCTTTGGAGGGGTGGGTTATGATGATTAAAATTTGCTAAACTTAAATATCCACTCGTTAAAGAGCGCATGACTATCGCCGCTGTGAAGCAAAGAAAAACACACCGCACCCTTCGCGTTGTCTTGTTTTTATCTTTTTTTGCTTTCCTAAACCCGGCGCTCATCGCCCATGCCGGCGGGCCATTGACCAATGCCGCCGATGTGCTGGCGCTCCCCATTGAGCAAGCCTCGTTGGGTGTCCCGGTTTTGGTGCAGGGCATAGTCACCTACGACGAAACGAACTGGAATGGAAAATTTTTCATGCAGGACGCCACCGGAGGCATTTATGTGGACAGCCACACCCAGCCGCAACCGTCGCCCGGGGACGTGCTCGAGGTGTCCGGCATCAGTCATCCGGGCGGATACGCCCCGGTAATCACCAAACCCCATTGGAAAAAACTTGGAACCGCGCCGCTGCCGGTGGCCAAACCCATTACGATCGACCGCTTGATGTCCGGCGCCGAAGACAGCCAGCGCGTCGAGATCTCAGGCATCGTGCGTAGCGTGCAGTTGAGCGGCAGCCGCCTTTGGATCGAATTGGTTTCAGGTGGCTACCGTGTGCGCGCCTTCGCCCCCATTCCTCCGGATACTAATTTGCAATCGCTGGTCGGGGCCAGGGTCCGCCTGCGCGGGACCGCCGCCGCCGCCGCCAATGCCGATTTGCGGCATTTTGTGACCGTGACGCTATTTGTCCCGCAGCTTGCCGATACCATCGTTGACGAAGCGGCGCCGAGCGACCCGTTTGAAGATCCGATCATGCCGCTCAACGGCATCGCGCAATTCCGCAAGGACCGCTCGCCGGACAGCCAGGTCCATGTCAAAGGTGTCGTGACCTTCCAGCGGAAAGGCGAGGACATATTCCTGCACGATGAAACCGGCGGACTGCAGGTCAAGACCAGGCTGGCCGGGGCGGTGGCCCCGGGTGCCGTGGTGGAGGCCGTTGGTTTTCCGGCCGTCGAAAATTATCTTCCCGTGCTGGAAGACGCCGTCTTCCGGATAACTTCCGACCCGCGGGTCGCATTGCAGCCGACCAATGCCATGGTGGGTGAGCTGCAAAACGGCAAACACCACGCCGATCTGATCACCCTCCAAGGCCGGCTGATCGACCGGCTTGTACGGGGGGCCGGGCCGGACACCAATAATGATAACGCGGGCATCCAAACCATCTTGGTGCTGCAAACCACCAATTATATTTTTGCCGCCGAGAAGAACACCACCGAGGAGAACGGTTTCCTCACCGCCATCCCCATCGGCAGCCTGGTTGAAGTCACCGGCATCTGTCTTTTGGAAAGCGGTGACAACGGAAAGATTAAATCATTCCGCCTGCTGTTGCCGACCTCCCATGATGTCCGCATTCTTGAGAAACCAAGCTGGCTCACTCCGCAACGTCTGCTCATCAGCTTGGCGGTCGTGTTCGGCATTCTGCTCGTGGCGATGATCTGGACCGTGATGGTCTCCAAGAAAAACCTGATTCTTAAATCTCTCGTGCGCGAAAAGGAGACCGCCCAGCGCGAACTCCAGGAAGCCCACGACCAGCTTGAAGAACGGGTCAAGGAACGGACCGCGCAACTGAAGGTCGAAATGACCGCCCGCAAGGAATCGGAACTCCAGTTCCGGGCCGTCCTGACCGAACGCACCCGGCTCGCCCAGGAACTCCACGATACCTTGGAGCAAACCCTCACCGGCATCGCCCTGCAGCTCGACCTCGTCGCCAACCAGTTCGAGAAAAAACCGGACAACGCCTCGCATCACTTGAAACTTGCCCGCAGCCTGATGCGGCAAAGCCAGGTGGACCTGCACCGGTCCGTCTGGGGCCTGCGTAGCCGCGCTGAGGAACATTTTAACCTCTCCAACGCGCTCCTGACCAGCGGCCGCCAGCTCACCGATGACACCGCCATGCGTATCGAGGTTGAAACCACCGGCGCCACCGATGCGCTCTCCGAGATCGCCGAGGAAAATCTGCTGCGCATCGGCCAGGAAGCCATCACCAACGCCGTCAAACATTCCAGTGCACAGACGGTCAAGATCCGCCTCGAGCTTAGTCCGCGTAATGTCATCCTTCACATCAAGGACGACGGCAAGGGCTTTGTGCCCGAAACATGTGCCGGCCCCAAAGATGGCCATTTCGGCCTGCTGGGCATCCGCGAGCGTAGCGAGCGTCTTGGTGGCCAGCTATGGATCGCCAGCGCCCCCGGTGAAGGCACCTCCATCCGTGTTGAGATTCCTCTCCACGCGCCAAATGGCCGCCCGGCAGCACCCGTGGCGAATGAATTATCATGAAGAAGGAATTTAACATCCGCATCCTTGTCGCGGACGATCATTATGTTGTCCGCATGGGTGTGACCGCCATCATCAACAACGAACCAGATATGGAAGTCGTTGCTGAGGCTGCCAACGGCACACAGGCCATTGAATTGTTCAACCGGCACAAGCCGGATCTCGTCCTGCTCGACTCACGTATGCCGCTTAGGGATGGCGTTCAGGCAGCCAGGGAGATTCGCAACCAAAATCCCGCCGCCCGCATCCTCATGCTCACGGCGTTTGATGGCGATGAAGACATCCACAAGGCGCTCGATGCCGGGGCCAAAGGCTATGTATTGAAAAGCTCCACCGGGGAACAGCTCGTCCCTGCCCTGCGCGCCGTCGCCGCCGGTGACAGTTGGATCCCCAAGGAAGTCGCCGCCCGGCTCGCCAAGCGCAAGGAATTTGAACCGCTCACCCCGCGCGAACTCGAAGTGCTCCACGAACTCGCCAAAGGTCTGGCGAACAAACAGATCGCCGACGTCATGAACATCTCCCAACACACGGCCAAGGGATATTTGAAAACGATCCTGACAAAGTTGCATGTCGCCGACCGCACTGAAGCCGTCACCGTGGCCATCCAACGCGGCCTCATCCATATCTGAACCGGCCGGGTAAATGCCGCTCAAACGGCAAAATCTTCCGGCAGCCAGCCGCGTTCCACACAATGGCGGAAGTTCCATTCCGAATCGCGTTGCATCTTGTAGCTCCAGAAAAACCAGCCGCGCGTTCCTTCATAGTTCAGCAGTTGCGTGTCGGCGTACGCGCGCGTGACCGATTCCACCTGAAACCGCGAGAGGCCGGACATTGCATGCCCCGGCAGCGACAGCGACCATTCGCCCACGATCGTCGGCAGTTCCTCGCGCTGCATCTCATCCAGCGTCTCCTTGCGGTTGATGGCAAAGGTCAGATGTTCCAACGCCGTTCGCGTCCTGGCTTTGTCATCAAAACATTGGTAGAGGTGTGTGTCCAGGATGACGTTGCTGAATGCCGGTTCCTGCATGAAATTTTTCCACGCCAGCGCCCGGAATGAATCATGGAACACCACCGCCACACCCGGATCCAGGTGCTTGCGCATCACAAGGTAGGCATCCTGGTAAAATTGTTGCAGCATCTCCAGCGGCACTTCGTCCTTCGGTTCATTCAACAGTTCTATGCCGCACAGCGACGGATGTTTGCCATACTTTTGCGCGAAAGTTTCCAGGATGCGCACGGTCTCCTGCACGTTCTTGGGATCGGTCCAGTTGATCGCCCCGCTGCGTCCGCTGTGGTCCCATCCGTTCTGGCTGCCGGGCGCACCATGCAGGTCTAATAACAATTTCAGGTCATTTTTCCGGCATTGCTCCAGGGCAAAATCGATGTACTGCGAATTGGCCACGTAAGGCTTCGGCGCTTCGAGCGCCCAATACCCCACGGGCAGGCGCACGGCATTCAGACCGTGCTCCTTTATCCACTTGAAATCCGCCGCGGTGATGAAGGTTTCCCGGTGATGATCCATGCGCTCCTCGGCTTTGTCACCCAGCGTGAGGCACAGGTTGTATTCATCCGAGGCATCCGTGCCGCGATAGACGTCCGGCACCATCCATTTTTCCAGCACCAGCCAGCCGCCGAGGTTGACGCCACGCAACTTGCCGGCCGCCGCGGATTTCGTCGATGAATTCCGCCTGCCCGGGGCCGCGGCCGGAATTTTTTGCGCCAGCGCCAGCGCCGGCGTGCTTGCGGCCGCCAGCGTCAAGGCCCCGCCCAGGCTTCTTCGGATAAATTCTCTGCGCCGCATATATGCAAAAATGTTGGGTCCGGTTTTTAGCTTAGCGCGCCAGCCCGTATCCCAGGGCAAACGATGGTTTTTCCGCTTTATCCCCCGCCCGGATATGCTGGTTGCTGGCCGGCCACGTGCGCGGCGTTTTGCCGGTGAATTTGTGATCTCCAAACAGGTCATCCGCCACCCCCCGCCCTTCCGTTCCGGGCAACCACGCCGCCACGAAGGCGCTGCTGTCAGCCAGCGCCGAATTCAAGATCAACGGCCGTCCGGAGAGCAAAATGGTCACGACCGGCGCACCCGAGGCCTTGGCCTTCGCCACCAAATCCAGATCGGCGCCCGGCAGGTTCAGGTCTTTCCGATCGCCTTTCATCTCGGCATACGGCGCCTCGCCCACGACCACGATCACCGCATCGGCACCCTTCATGTCGCTGCCATCGGCCGAATAGGAAACCACGGTTTCCGGTGAAACTGCCTGGCGGATGCCCGTCAGGATGGTCGTGCCGCCTGACGTCACCACCCCCTTGCGGCCCTGCCAGTCAATGGTCCAGCCACCACACTGCACCCCCAGGTCATCCGCGGCTTCACCCACCACCACGAGATGCTTCAAATTCTTGGCCAAGGGCAACGTCTTCTTGTCGTTCTTCAGGAGCACGAGCGACTCCTGCACACATTCCCGCGCCACCGCGCGATGCTCCGCCGATCCGACGGCCGCGGTCAATTTTGGGTCTGTTGCCGTGCTGTCAAAAATTCCCATCTGAAATTTCACGCGCAAAATCCGGCGCACTGCGTCATCGATCCGTGCCTGCGAAACTTTCCCTTCCGCCACCAACGCCTTCAGGTCGTCGATGAACTCCACGAAATTTCCGGATTTGCCCG